>Ga0265299_10003514_pt1 | contig 15238 bp, 6 predicted proteins | sample AusTroGonzalo_MG_4_FD_193485 | JGI IMG/M metagenome (GOLD analysis project Ga0265299, IMG submission 193485) | Bovine rumen microbial communities from tropical cattle in Woodstock, Queensland, Australia - Gonzalo_02 | ecosystem: Host-associated > Mammals > Digestive system > Stomach > Rumen ... | reverse complement strand
AATATGTCTCAGGGTCTTTATTTATCTCTATTACCTCCTTATAAAAACTCTTGCCTTTGATAGCACTTTGATATGCCAGTCTAAAGTTTTCAATAGTACAAATCTTTTCCCAAAGACCTCTATAGACTTTCATAAATAAATCTCCTGTTTACTTAACAGCTTTCTTCATTTCCATCATATAGCTACTTCTTGAGGCTACCCTGGTTTTCCAGGGAAACCAAAGTAGACCTCAAAAAGTCACTATATAACTTCCATACTTACTAACTCATTCTTTGTTTTTCACCAAGGGGTGCGGTATAATCAAGAGTTACAGTTATGTATATCTTAAACTATAGAAATTTCACAGGACAAGAAATCACTACCAAGTAAACAGTAGTAACTGAGAACTGATATTAGGATTCGTATTACTCAGATTATAATTGACATTAAGATAACTGAGACTACCATTAAGATTAGCTGAATTACTAGAACGATTAGCTACATTAGAGGTGGTAGTATTGACATTACTGTTGTCGTTTTTACTGCAACCGATGTTTTTAATCTTCTAACTAAGAAACCTCATGGTATCAAAATCAGTCCTGATTATACCTTATTCTTGATTTTTTAATATGTTAATTACTCACGAAACTTTTTTAGAGTGAAGTTACCACTTTCAGATGGTCTTTACCTGTAGCCCTGTAGAGCAACCGAGAACCGATAGCAGGACTCGCATTACCCAGATAATAATGGACATCAAGATAACCGAGACCACCATAAAGAAGAGCCGAAATACTAGAACGATAAGCTACAAGAGAGGCGGCAGTATGGACATAACCGTAGCCGCAGTACCCACTAGCATAGTTACCATCAGATACTACAGTCTTAGGTAGCATACCAGCATAGTCATCGTTTGTGTCAAAGTAGGCCATTCTTGTTATACAAGCACCACTAGCAGTAGAACCAGTGACTGTATGTATAGGCTGCACAGTTGTTGAGTCTGTTGGAGAAACCTGAGCTTGACCATTTGATAGGAAGTGTACTCCAAGGTTGAATATACCTAGAGTCCTGCTACTATCTAGAGTAAGTATATTATCTACAAACTCATTAGTGTTACCCCACCAGTTCTCTATTCCCCAGAAGTTAGTGCTAATGTCATTAGCTATATCAATATAACCATCTAGGTCAGGAACTCTCACTGCATCATTAACTAGGTCAACTATGTCATTCTCCCAAGCATCTACTTCTGCCTTAGTAGTATCAGCCATACCCTTAGCATCACTTAGACCAGTTATTCTTGGGAAGTAATATGTAGTACCACTTACTGACCAGTGTGTAGGAGTACCTCTACCACAGACAGACTGAATGTCTGTTACACCATAATATGAGTAGCCAAGAAGAGCCATCATACTATGAGCTTCCTCAGATATTAGGTGGAAGGTGTTGTATCTTGACCTAGACCTAGCATAGCTCTTGAACTCCTGTATATTCTTCTGATAACCACTATATATAGTAGGTTCTTGTTCAGGGTATCTACTATCAATCACAGTGCAGGCACTCCTTGCAGATACATTCTGATTTGGAGCACTATATAACTGGTTGTTAGCAACATAACCCTCATATACTCCAATAAGAGTCAGACCATCCCACTTCAGCCAATCTCCTTCCAAGTCACCTAGTGATGGGTCCTCAGTAGCAATAGTGAAGTTATACACATTGTCTACAGTAACACCTTGGTTATTTGTAAATGGTTCTATCTTATACCAGAATACAGGTAGCTTCATCCAGTAGTCATATCCTAGGTCAAGAGTACCTATTGCAGCCCCATTAGAACCACCATTATAGTGGCTAACCCAGCCATCAAAGGTAACTTGAGTACCACCATCATTCCAGTATCTCTTATCAGAGTCACTAACCTGTCTTAGATACATATCCTCAGTATCATCAAGGGTATTAGGAATAACATGACCCACAAAGATATGTGAGTTAGCCCTTACCCAGCTGAAGGCATTTACATCAGGACTCTTTACAGTACCATCAGAGTTGATAGCAATGTTGTCAAAGTGATTTGGGTGAGTTACAGCCTCATCAATGAGAGTAAGCAGACCAACTGCATTGTTTCTCTGGTCTATTCTTATAGTACTATTCAGCACACCTTGAGTACATACAACAGTCTTGGTAGTCTCTTCTACAATAGCAGTACCACCTAGGTAGACATTACCTGCAAATGTAGAAGTTCCAGGCATAGTAGCATTGAATAGCCAAGAGTCACCTTCCTTGGTAAGAGTACCATAGTTACCTCTAGCATACTCATCAATGATAGATACAGGGTTAGTAGCAGGTGTAATAGACATACCTTGTGAAGCATAAGCCAACTTGGTGTTATCAGCATTAGTACCAACAATCTTGTAGTAGGTCTGAGTACCTGACTTGATATTGGTCTCACCATTGATGGTTATACCATTAAGTCTTACTGCATTGATACCCATCATCACTACAGCCCTGTTATCACCTTCACCTGGGTCTGACTCAAGGTAACTAGGATATGCCACAATCCTGATAGTAGCATCCCAAGTAGTATTCTCAGTAGGAGCATCCACTACTATGTTTCCTGTTCTTCCTGTAGTATCTCCTAGATTAGGAACTACCCTGATTCTATTAAGGAGGTTAGCAGGTACTGTACCATTGGACTGCACAATAGTATAATCAAAGTGCAGATAGGTCAAAGGCACCTGACCTGTTGCTGTGATAGCAGTATGAGTACCCTCATCCATAGTGGCCACACCACCCACACTAAGCCTTACTACATCCTCAACAAGAGTTACTTCATCTGCCTTGACTAGCTTACCTTCATAGAGGTCCTCAAGGACATAATATAGATAGCTCTTCAGAGGGTGAGTTCCATCACCTGCATCAGGTGTAGTGTAGACTCCGCTTACTTGGGCATCAATACTAAGATTTTGGCCTGCCTTGATAAGGGTGTCCATCTGATTCTCAGTAAGGGTAATGGGACTATCAACAGTCCCATTACTCCATGTAAATTTTTGTATTGCCATACTTAATTCATTAAGTTATTTAATAGTTCTATAGCCTTGTCAGCTGCTTCTTGGCTTGAAGAAGTTACACTGATTGTGGTTATCTTGTCATATGCCTCAAAGGTTATATCAGTTAGCCTAGGCTTGTTATTGATTGACCAAGAGGTCATATTCTTAGGATAGTGGGCACTTATCAGTGAACTACCTGCTGGCATTGCAATAGAGGTCACATTATTCATCCTGATACCCTCAAAGTACTCAAGTACAGGGAATGCCTCAAGTGTAATAGCACCTGTAACACCACTTAGGCCAGCCAAGTTAAGGTTCTTACAAGAGCCAAAGCTTACACCTTCAAAGCTAAGTCCTGCCCAAGTCAGATATGGGTTCTCATAATAGATTGTCTCACCATCTACAACCATGCTGTCAGTACTTCCTATCTGTAGGTTCTCCATGTTGACTAGGTTCTTCCAACCACCATCAACCTGACTTATGAACCAGTAGGGAAGACCCTCAATGGTCTTCAGGTGCTTACAACCTACTATATACAACCTAGAGTCAGAAGAACCAAGGTTAGGCATTTCCCTGAATCCTAAATGACCAGTGCTGTAGTTAATCTGACCTGTAGGAAGACCTGTAGATGGGTCATACACTATGTCAGTATCAATCTGAACAATATTCTCATAGGCTCTACCATACCTTAGAGTCGCATAAGTCCTCTCATAACCTGTAACATCAAGTTGCAGATACAGGTTGTTTGGACCTATCTCAGCTCTCTTTTGGAAGAATGGGTTAGTGTAGAAAGCCTCACTCTCACCAACATACTGTGGGAAGAATGTAGTAGCATCAGATGCTAGGTCACTTGCATCAGAGAAATACTCACCTCCCTTGAAGTATAGCCTACCCTCTACAAACCACCTGTTGTGTTCCTCAGCAGAACCATGAACCTTAGGCCAGTTACTTGGTACATCATCCATGTATGAATACTTGGAGTTGGCATTGTAGATGAATGAGTTAAACATGCTTACCTCATTATCAAACATATACCTTACAATACCAGCACTGTTAAGCAGACCTCCATTATGAAGTGTTGAAGCCATAGCAACAAGCTCAGGCTTGAAACAATCAAATACCAGCTTCCACAGCATAGACTGCTTAGACTTAGAACCTTCACCATCATATAGGGCATCCTCATACCTTACTGTGTAGGTGAATCTCAGGTTGTTATCATTGTCCATACCCCAAGAAGAGTCAAAGTCATAGCCTAACAGCCTAAGCAGCTTGTTACTATAAGTATGCTCCTCATCATTGTATGTGATAACTCCCTCATCATCCTCTCCTGTAAAGTAGGTAAAGAACTGGTTCTTTACATCTTGGTCACACATCAGACCTGCATCAAGGATAAGTCCATTAAGCAGGAACTGTGGTACTACGACATAGTAACCAAACTCTTCCCTGAAGATAAGCCTTCTGTTAGCAGCATTATCCTGAACCCAAGCATAGACTGAACCATCCTTTCTTCTCCTAGGAAGACCTCTGTTATCCATAATCTTCTGTCCATGCCAGTAGTAGAAACCTAGCAGGTCTGAAGAGTATCTTGGGTCACTCTTTAATGGTGAACAGGTACTTACTAAGTCAAACAGACCTTGGATTGGGTCTTCATATCCCATACCAACGCTGACCTCTCTCCTAGGTTCAATAGACTGATAGGTAGCAAGGTCAATCTCAGGTACAACATAGCAGTCATCATCCTCATTGAGTGGGTCCTTTGTTGGGTATCTGTACTCGAAGTAGCCATTACCAAACTTAGTAGTACCACCACTACCATCACTGATATTGATTGAAGTACCAACTCCTGATAGGTTATTAGTCTGGAAACAGCAGGCATCAGACTGGTTGCTTCTCCACTCAAGAGAGAAGTCATGGTCATTACTCTTCAGTTTAGTCTGAATGATATTACCCTCAGCATCCTGTGTATTTCTAAGACCAAAGCCAAACACATCCATGTTTGTCTTGTCAGTGATAAGGTCAAACTGACCACCAAATGAAGTAACCTCATCATTCAATGGGTTGAACATAGTGTTGGGGTCACTAGCATAAGCATAGTCAATCCTGAAGCCCACACTAGGAATACCATCAACACACTGTCTTGTCTTCACCATATTGACTGCATCTGACAGAGAAAGCTCAGGATGAACCTCCTGAATACTCTCAAGCTCTACTCTCTGAGGCTTAGTAAGACACTTACCATAGGACTCAAAGTTCCTAGTAGCAAGATACCTTGCACAATCCTCATACCACTTAGCAGTAGGCAGGTTTCTAGCCTGTGTAGAGTCATTAGGATTCTTCTTCAAGGTAAGAAGGTAACATGCAATTGCATGGTCATCAGGTATCTGCCATACCTTAGCCTTCTTCTTTAGAACTTCCTCAGGCTCTGTATCAAAGCCAAGAGCCTCTGAGATGAATCTATGCAGCCTAACACCATCATCCTTCTGGACATCAATTCTGATATTACCCTTGATAGCATCCACAGTAGATGTACCCTGTCTCCTAAATCTAAGAGCACTATGTGGTGTACCATCTATAGATACTAGGTCACTATCTAGGAAGAATGACAGATTCCTGTCAATAATACCTCTTCCATCAGCATCTTGTGTAAATCTGAAGTAGTAGAACTTCTCACCTCTTGTGGTAAAGTCCTTTGTAGAGGTCTTACCAGCAGCAATAGGTACACCATCCTCAGCATTACATAGGTTAGTAGATACCCAAACAGCAAAGTTAGTCCTTCCCTTTGAGGCAAGATACTTACCATAAGCTATGGCATTTGACAGCTGGATAACTGCATCCCTAGAGATTTCAGTATAGTAGTTGTTCTTTTCAAAGATACCATTGATTTGAGAAGAACTATCCAAGTTCATTGTATAGGTCTCAAACACTTCAAGAGAACTAAGTGGCCTGTTATAGTACTTAATGTCAAAGATGTTAAGCACTGCTCCATCACCACCAAAGGTAATTCTTGTAGGAGCCAACTGAGAAAGGGTTGTAGTAGAAGCATTCAGTCTTGTATAACCTGCAACCTCACCATTGATATAGTAGAATATCTCCCTTGCAGTAGCTGTACCTGCTGAATCATAGTATGGATATACCACAATTGTCAGGTCCATCTTAGTACCTTCTTGGAACTTCCTAGTGTTGGTCTGAGCCATAGCAGGGTTCTTAGAAGGAGGATTGACAAGCTCATTACCTATATTGATGTAGATACCATTACCTGTTACATAGAAGCCTACATTACCATCCCAACAATCAATAACCTTCAAGTCAGGATTACTGATGTTGTTAATCATAAAGGTCATCTTGAGGGTAAGACCAGTTCTGAGAATACCTCCACCAAGTCTCTCATCAGATGAATAAGGCTCCTCACTATACATAGGAGCAAAGTCCCTAAGCTTTCTCTCAAGTGCTTCAAAGTATGCTTCCTTGATGTATGCCCTTGACTTACCAACAAGCTTGAGTGCATTTGATGTATAGACATTTCCATCATTGTCCTCATATCTAGCAGTACTCCAACCACTACCAGCACCATCCCACTGCATGTCCTCAAAGGCCATTTCATAGTTGCCGTTAGCCCAAGTACCTAGGTCATAGTCATCATTACTCTTATTCTGAGCAGACAGTGAGAATACAAGACCGTCAGTGGCAGATTCCCAACCTACATTACTAGGACTAGCAACTATATCAAACACAGCATAGGCTGCAATAGAAGGCTGATTACCTGAACCATAGATGATATTACCATTCTCATCCACATTAGGAACCACTATCCTAATAGGAGTAATAGCATCTGTAACAAGATAGTTCCAGTGCTGTAGTACATTATTACCTGCATTCTTGATAGCCTGAGTAACATAGGCACTGCTTCCCATTGACTTCTGTAGGATTACAGGTCTCTTTAGGGTAGATGAACCACCAACCACATACATGTTGTACTGTATGTCAGCATAGTTATTCATTGAAACATTACCTACTACATCAGCACTCAAGTATATTGTACCAGACTCAGGTGGGTTAATACCATCAGTACCATCATGTACTATGATAAGACTGCTATACACAGTATTACCCTGTGTAAGTTGTGGGTCATTAAGTACAATGTGAGACTCAACCTCACAAGAACCATTGGCAAGTGTGTCAGGTACTACCACATTGACTGTGTTACCTGCTCCAATGGATGTGATAACATCCTGTGTGGCTCCAGTAGAGTCTGTGAACCTAGATACAACAGAACCCCTGCCAACTCCAGTTGGAAGCTCATAGCTACCATAGTCGATGTTTACACCAAAGGGTACTCTTATTGGGTTAGCTGTAGTCCATACACTACCAAGGTCTAGGTTAGAAGTCAGCTTTGCCTGCCTTTTGTTGAAGGTGACATTCCTGCTCTTTGAGACACCTGTAGCCTCATCATAGACCCTTATAGTTACATTGACACTGTTACCCCTAGCCTTCAGGTAATTGATAAGCTCAGGGCTGTCAATAGGAGTACCAGCTCCCACACCTGGCTTATAACCCTGCTGGACAACTGTGCTACCTATTGTTATGTCCACTGCGTAGCTTGTAGATGGGGAACCATCAACCAAGTAGTCTACTGTGTACTGGAACTTGGCACTAGTATCATCCACAAGGAAAATCTTAGTGTCACCCCCCACAATAGCAACAGTCAAGGATGATGTTACCTCACCTGTCAAGTCTACAAGGATGCTTGAGACAAAGCTCTCAACCTCTTGGTGAGTGTGCCCCTCCCAAGGCTCCTCCAGACTTCTGATAGGTGCATTTAAATCAGAATCATTATATACCATAATAATTATTTAGGTTTAATATTTCCAAACTTCTTTTCCTTTCCAAACTTGCTTATTCTTCCACATTCTCAGAGCAGCCTCCCATAGTAGCTTTGCTCCTTTGTAGATAGCACTGATTACCTTGGCACCAAAGTGTACCTCAGTAATCTCTTTATTACCAATATAACCTGCCATTATGTTGTCTCCTCACTAGTGAAATACAATGTGTTAGCATCCAGCTGGTCATTATCAGCCATTTCCTGATATTCCTCTTCAGTAACTATCCTTAACTTAGTATCACCTATCTGGTCTTGGATAGTGGCAATATCTCTCTCATTCTGTTCAATTCTAGCCTCATGCTCAAGTACAGTTGCAATATCCTGCTCACCTTGCTGCTTCAGTATTTCTACAATGTTCTCCATACTGGAAGCAGACTGAGCAGCCTGCTCTGCTATATCCTTGGCCTCATTTGCAGTCTCAACAACCTCTTGGTTGATGTCTTCCTGCATCTTGCCATATCTATAGTCCTTTACACCATCAGCTGAGACTACAACCCCACCAGGGGTGGGAGCATAAAGCTCCCCTGGTGTCTTAACTAAGTTCTTACCTTTCATATTAAGTTCCCTCTATTTCCTCTATTAAGTTTCCTGCAAAGTCATACCAATGGGCACCATCCCACCAAATGGGCATGTGATTCTCTGTATCAAAGAAAACATAGCCTGCATCATCTGCCTCTAATGAAGGTCTGGTAGAGTTAAGCTCCCCTGATATATAGCCCTTGTCATTAGTGAATGAAGATACATTGGTTGGCTTGTTTGACAAGTCTTCATATGAACCACTGAAGGCTACCTCAGAGAAAGCTCCTATTGAATACTGGCCTGACAATGTAACATTGTCGAACACATTACCAAACACAAGAGTGTTGACAATAGTAGTATTATCGCATACTATAGTACCATTGGAAATGGTTCCTCCCAAGAATAGAAGCACACAGTTGCTTGGCAGTGTGATAGAATCTGTCTCTCCTGCATTCAGGTCAAAGTCATACTGAACAACATAGATAGTGTTAGCCTGTGAAACCATTTCCTGTGTCAGAAGATTCTTCCTGTAAATATCACCTGTGTCTGGGTCTTCCACATTCATTATGTTCTTCCTGAGATATACCTTACCTAGTCCACTGAAATTAGTAGCATTGTAAGCCTTGTTAGCCAGCTTATACTTATTATTAGTGGTAGTCAGGTCCTCCTCATCAGTTGTAGGAAGGTTGTTAATGGTAGTTCCAAGATTAGCTATTGCTTCTCCTAGAGACTCAAAGTTACCCTCTACAGTAGGTGCCCAAGTACCTTCCTGTGTAACATCTGTGAATATAGTGTTACCTATCAGGTTTACTACCTTAGTGTTGCTACCTACAATAGTACCATCTGAGATACTACCACCGATAAACAGCAAAACTACATCCTCAGGCAGTGTAATAGTTTCATTGTGCAGAGTATAGTCATACTGGATTACATACACTGTCTTTATACTATTGAACACATTACCCATAAGCAGGTTTACTGTCCTTCTGATAACAGTGTGTTCATCAATCCTGTCCTCAACCTCTGTAATGAACTTCCTTAGATAGTTTCTTCCATACCCTGAGAAAGCATCAGTACTGAATATCTTGTTGGCAAGCTTATACTGCTTGTTGACTACGGTAATATCCTCTTCATCAGCAGTAGTTCCACTCTGTCTTTCAAGCTCACTTACTCTTTCCTTGGTTCCATTTATTTCATTGGTCTGCTCTATATTGGTCTGCTGCTGCTCACCCATGAGGGTCTGTAGACCACCTAGGTCAGTCTGCATAGTGGCAATAGTAGAGGTCTCATTACCCTGATATGTACCAATTACAAATGTATGTGTACCTTCTATATACTTGTTGCTGCTTCTATATACTGTGTATGAGTGTCCCTCAACATCCCTCTCAGTAGGAGACTCCATAGGAACCTCAAGACCATTCATAGTGACAGGACTTACTATCACATCAGAGGGAACCACTATATAGAAGTAGGCTGTCTCGTCAAATGTAACTTCATAGGTGTTGTCAAGTGTACCAGTAACCCTGATGAGATTCTCAGGAGTAAGTACATCTGATACCTGATTTCCAGAGCCAATCCATACATTATATGTAATGTTAAGATGGGCAATCTTTTCAATTGTATGACCATACTGAAGCACTACTACCTTAAAGTCAGTCTCTTCGCTTGCCAAATAAGAGTAGTTGAATGAAGAAACCCCTGTATAGGTCCTCAAGAGTTCATCATTGGCATAGAGGTCTACCTGACCTACTATCTCTCCATCACCACTCTCAAAGTGAAGCAGAACCTCAGTAGCAATATTAGAGTCAATACTATTAGGAGTACAAGTGAATACTGGCTCCATAGTCTCACTCTCATCTAGGTTCTTCCAAGCAGTATTCACATCATCCCAAGTCTCATTGGTTGCTCCTATGAACTGCCAAGTAGCCCAGTCATCATTATTGTCCATGAAGGTGATTACCTGTCCAGGTCTCCTTACATCCTCAGGGCAACTCTCCACTGCCTCAGGTAGTGTGAGTCTAGCTACCTCAGGATAACCTTGGGTAATTTGCACATACCTTGATACATTGAAGAAATCAACTCTCTCAGAACCATCAATGTACTGAGAGAAGCTCTCAAAGAATAGGTTTATAGGGAACTTCTTATTCTCCCCACCCTGAACAACAGTAATTATCTCGTCACCCTCAAGAGGCAAAGAGGCTAGGGGGAACTCAGTGTCCTTTGCACTAGTTTCCCTTAGCCTTTGCTTGATTTCTAAAATCTGTTCTTGTGTAAACATAATTTAAAAATTACTTTGTTGTTGTCGTTGTTTTCTTTCTTAACTGCTGCCTCTTGATACTAGCATCAGATTCAGCCTTCTGCTTGTCCAGAGCAAGCCTTTGTTTGTCAAGGGTCAGCCTTGCATCAAACTCCCTCATCTGTTCCTTTAGCTTATCCTTAGCTTCTTGAGAGTACTCTTCTACCTGAATACCATCATCAGCATTAGCTGCATTGACATTAGCTATAAGGAGCTTAGTCTCATTATCCCTTTGATTCATCTGGTCTTGAAGCTCTAGCTTAGCCTGTTCAAGTTGCATTCTCATTTGCTCTTGCTGCTGCTGTGCTTCAAGCTCCTGCTGCTGGGCCTGAGCCTGTCTCTCCTGTATATTCCTCTCATCCCTCTCAACCATTCTCTGTTTCTCAGCTAGGCTGCTAGAGTTGTAGAGCTTCATAACAGTAGAGAATGAGATTGTCTGGTTCTGTAGAGCTGCCTGAGCAAGCATATCAAGCTTCTGATTAAGGTCTTGGACACCATTTCCATTGTCTACTACAAGACCATAGTCACACTCAGCAAACTCATCACCATCAATATCCATGAGCCTCATACTGCCATCACTTAGGATATACTGGAACTTCAGTCCATGTCCCTTCAATGCTATCTTAGCTGTTTCAAGGAAGCACTCAAGTGCTCTCTTCTTTACATCTTCATGGATGGTGAATAGCCACTCAGTAATGTGTGATGACTGTAAAGTGGCTCTTTCTACACCACCTACTGTTTCCCTATTACTTACCTGACCTTCCCTCTGTCTGGTGATACCAGCCACCTCAGACATTTCCAGCTTAATAAATTCAAGGAGATTGATATATTGTTGTATGATGTTACCTAGTTCAGCATCAATGACACCATTACTTGCATTGTTAAGACCACCTGCCAACTTACCTTGAGCTGCTCCAATGTTACCTTCCTTGAAGCTGTCTATTACGGCAATGTTGTTATGCTTTGCATAGTACATCCACTTGTCCATATCCCAGCCCTTAGGCACCTTGGCAAGGTCAACTGTGATAATCTTACCCCAGTTCTTAGCCATCAGCTTGTTAAGTCTGTCATGTATTACATCATACAAGTAGCTATATGGCTTCATCATGTCTACAAGACTGAATGGCTTGCTGTCATTGAGATTATAGATACTGCCCACTATACCAAAGTGACACCTTGAAGGATTACTCAATCTGTTGTATTGTATAACCCTAGGTCTCATGTTGACATAGATTTCCTCACCTATCTTAGTTCCTTCCCATGCCTCATTGATATAGTAGATTTTCTCTTCTTCTCCCATATCCTTATTAGCAACATAGTTCTCATTGTAGAACTCATAGGTTACATCACCTGTCTCAGGGTCATACCTCTTAATCTTCTTTATCCTTCTTCTGGACTTCCAGTACATTCTGAGTACCCTTATATTACCAGCAGTATCAAATGGAAGAAGACTTCCTGCTGTATCTGAGAATAGGTTGAATGGGTCAAAGAAGAACTCATCTTTACCACCTATCTGGTCATCAATCATGCTAGCATGAACAAAGCCAAATCTCTCATCAACATTGTCCATACTGTCCACTGCTGACTGACCTATCTGGTCAGGTGCCTTCTCAATATACTCAATGTCCTTCTTGGTCAGTACATCATAGTAGGCATCAATAACCTTTGATGGAGACCAGTAGTCCTCTATAATAATGATGTCAGCATCTTCAATCTTATTGCTGTAGCCTGACTTGAATACCCTAATCTTCAAGGGGTTTACCCTTTCAATGATAGGCTCACCACCTCTTATGTCACACTGGTATATCTCTTCTGCAATGGTCATTGCATCCATGAAGCCCTGATTAAACATCAGTGGTATATCATACTCCTTGACATAGTGGTTAAGCAGGCTATTGGCTCTTACCTCCCTCAGGTCCTGCCACTCATAGGTAAAGTAGTCACTTATCTTCTCAAGATTCTGTTGGTACTCATCATCACTCATTGACTGGTCAGCAACCAACTGCTGTAGTTCCTGTAGGAGAGCTGCCTTCTTATTGTTCTCTATCTCACTAATGGCATTAGGGTTAGTGACTACTACCTTGAAGTCAAAGAGCCTCTTAGCTTCTTCACCTCTCAGCACATTCAGCTTACTATTCATAATAGGATAGTGCTGTATGGTGTTAGGAGAAGTCATCTCCCTGATATTCTCAGGATTGAGAACTTGCTCTAAGTCACTCATGTGCAACTTACCATCAATGAGGTCATAGTTAATCTTCTTATGTATTACCGAGTTCCTCACAGGACTATAGTTGAAGAAAGTCCTTCCATCAGCCCAGTCCAAGTGTTTCTTTCTCCATTCCTTGGTTTTCTTGGACATAGGTAGCTGCTGAGGTGGTAAATTAATCATTCCATAACTCATAAGCTATATTTTTGTAGTGCAAAGGTAAATAAAACATTTAAGGTACACAAGAGTCTAAGTAATTTATTAACCCTTATGTACCTTTTTTACTTAATATTTATCAGCAAATCTTTCATCATAGTTTCTGCTAAAGTAGTCATCATTACCAAGATAACCTGCTTCAGCCTTATCTCTAGCTTCCTTGTCAAAGAGTCCTTGATAGAGAATTATCTTTTCTTCCCTATAGAGCATGACCATACCCAATGCCCTGATTCTATCCACGTTGATTTCAGGATTGAATGCAATAAGCTCTTCTATAAGTGCTTTGTTCCTGATGAATGAGAGGTTGGGAACAGTGATTATCTTCTCCTCTCCATCCTCTATGATAGGCATAGTAACAGGTTTCAATAGCCAATCCCTGATAAGCATGTTGGCATAAGCATTGACTGCTGCTGTGGCATTGACCCCCTTGCTGTTACTGCCGAATGAACTATACTTGACTAACTGCTTCTCCCTTAGATACTCAGGAGTGTCAGCCAGCAAGTGACTACAGTTCATTGTACTGAAGTAAGCATATATACCTTTCTTGTTAGCCTCATATAAGCATTTTGCATTATAGAACAGGCATAACATTCTTACTATCTCATAGTTGTCATTGGCAAATGGTTGCCTACCAGTATATTCAGCTACTATCCTGTCAGTAAATAGGTCAAGCACAATAGTAGAGGACAATGAATTAGACTCAGCTTGGTCATTGTCTACAGGGTCATGGCCTATTATGTACCTATCACTATAGACCTTTCCTTGACTGTTTTTCTCAGGCATCTCAAATATCTCAAGAGCACCTGGGGTACTATTATCCACTCCTTCATACTGCCTAATAGGAACATCATCAGTTATCTCAAACTTGACATCTGAGCCTTTAGATTCCTGAACCAGTCTTCCCACATAGACATCACTGAATGCTTTGGGGTCTGTCTCCAGTTGTCTCAGTCTCTCCTGCAATGATACTACAGGGAAGTAAGCTGCCTTTACTTTGATGATAGCCTCAGCAGGGGTAATTGGCATTTCAGCTATAACCCTTATAACAGAGTTAGGGTTAGAACTATACTTTGCCTTGTATCTAGCCATCAATATCTGAATGAGGGCTTTTACAACATCTGATACCCCATCTTTGTTATAGCATCCCTTTCTGTTTACATAGCTTGGGAAGAAGAATCCAAATGTAGCCCTACCTTGCCTTGGCTTGTCAAAGACATTAGGGATACTGTATATATTGTATCCTTCTGGACTATAAAGCAGTGTCTTTGCTGATTCAAAGTCAGAAGCATCCTCAGCAGCAGTACCTACCAAGTAGATAAGTCCATATGTATAATCACCTTCCTCCACACCATACTTCACTGTGTCATATATACTAAGCAAGTTAGGGAATGAACCCATCTCCTCAAACAGGATATATCCTCTCTTACCTCTTAGCTTACCCTCATCATCCTTTGATGATACACCCATTACATTGTTCAGGGAACCCTTGTTTCTTCCATTCTCATCCTTATAACCCATCTGCCAGAACATATCCTGAGCAGATGACCTCAGTCTTAGTCTTGGGAACTCAGTATTCTCTGCAACAAAGTCTATCATAGGTTCAAACTTTGACAGAGTACCATCCTTGTCTGACAAGTATTCCTTCTGATAAGCAGTCAAGATGGTTGTAACCCTTCTCCTAACTTCCTCATTTTCACCAAGAATCAGGTTATGTGCCATGATACTGGCAAGGCTATATGACTTTGAACAGCCTCTTCGAGCTAACTCTATGGCATGACTACCTGCATTTCTAGCTTGGTCTAGATAATGGAACCTCAAGTATATTCCTTCCCAAGTCTCAGGGAAGTCCTCAACTCTACTGGCTTTCTTCTGTCCCTCTTCAGTCTTAGTCAACATAATAGGGCAGTAATTCATATACCAGTACATATATCCAGTGACCCACTCACCATCAGACTCTCTTACATAGCCACACCTGCACCTATGTATCTCCCTGTCAAACAGTTTCCTGTATTCACTATTTGGGTTAGGATTAGGTCTCAAGAATGTATAACAGCCATGTTGCTGATAGTGTATTGCCATTTGACGAAAGTAATCCATGTCCT
>Ga0265299_10003512_pt1 | contig 15247 bp, 10 predicted proteins | sample AusTroGonzalo_MG_4_FD_193485 | JGI IMG/M metagenome (GOLD analysis project Ga0265299, IMG submission 193485) | Bovine rumen microbial communities from tropical cattle in Woodstock, Queensland, Australia - Gonzalo_02 | ecosystem: Host-associated > Mammals > Digestive system > Stomach > Rumen ... | reverse complement strand
AACGGCGTTGGTTACGCCGTTTTTTTGTACTTTTGCACCCCAATATTTGAATATATATTATAAATAAGTACATAAGAAGATGAAAATTTCGTTTGAGTGCGCCGACAAGATCAATGGTCTGCTGACTATGACCGTTGAGAAGGCAGATTATCAGGATGCAGTAGAAAAGCAGCTGAAGAATTATCGTAAGAAGGCACAGGTTCCCGGATTCCGTCCAGGTATGGTCCCCATGGGAATGATTAAGAAGCAGTATGGCACAGCGGTGAAGGTTGACGAGGTTAACAAGCTGCTGGGCGAGAAGCTGTATGAGTATGTTCGTGAGAACAAGATCCAGATGCTGGGTGAGCCCCTCCCAAACCAGGAGAAGCAGGTTCCTCAGGACTTTGAGAACGCTGATGATTTGACATTCGTGTTCGATATTGCTGTTGCTCCCGAGTTCAAGGCTGAGCTGACTGGCAGAGATAAGATTGATTACTATACCATCAAGGTTGATGATAAGATGCTCGACGACCAGGTGCAGATGTATGCATCACAGGCTGGTGAGTTCGTTAAGGCTGAGGTATTCAGCGGTAACGATACCCTGACTGGTGACATGCGTGAGCTCGACGAGAACGGTAACACCAAGGAAGGTGGTATCACTACCGAGGCTGCTATGGTTATGCCTGCCTACATCAAGGCCGACGACCAGAAGAAACTCTTCGACGGTGCTAAGGCTGGCGATATCATTACCTTCAATCCTAAGAAGGCTTACCCCGACAACGATGCTGAGGTTGCAGCTCTGCTGAAGGTGAAGAAGGAGGATGTTAAGGATCTGAACGCTGACTTCAGCTTCCAGGTTACTGAGATTCGTCACTTCCAGCCTGCTGAGGTTGACCAGAAGCTCTTCGATCGTGTATTCGGTGAGGGTGAGGTTAAGGACGAGAAGGCCTTCCGTGCTAAGATTGCTGAGAGCATTGCTCCACAGCTGCAGCAGAACAGCGACTACAAGTTCATGCTCGATGTTCGCAAGCACATGGAGAAGAAGGTTGGTAAGCTCGAGTTCCCCGAGGCTCTGCTGAAGCGCGTTATGCTGCAGAATAACCAGGATAAGGGTGCTGATTATGTAGAGAAGAACTTTGAGGGTAGCATTAAGGAGCTGGCTTGGCACCTGATTAAGGAGCAGCTGGTTGCCGCTCAGAATATCAAGGTAGAGGAGGCCGACATCAAGAATGTTGCTAAGGAGGCTATGCGTGCTCAGTTCGCTCAGTATGGTATGAGCAATGTACCCGATGACGTTCTGGAGAACTATGCTAACGAGCAGCTGAAGAAGCGTGAGAATATCGACAACTTCGTTGATCGCGCTGTTGACGTTAAGCTGACTGAAGCTCTTAAAAATGTGGTTAAGCTGAATGCAAAAGAGGTCACATTTGAGGAGTTTAATAAGCTTATGACAGAAAAATAAGCTTTTTTAGGAAAAAATAACCCCTAAAATACGAGGGTTATCGACTTTTTGTATTATCTTTGTGTCCCAAACGCAAGATGAGGAAGGTCGATAACCTTTTCTCTATATTTAAAAGAAAGGAATTGATAGTATGAATAATGATTTCAGAAAGTATGCTGTACAGCATTTAGGAATGAACGGTCTGGTGGTCGATGATGTTATCAAGGCCCAGAACCAGTACTTGAATCCCTACATTCTTGAGGAGCGTCAGTTGAATGTGACTCAGATGGATGTATTCTCACGCTTGATGATGGACCGTATCATTTTCCTTGGTACACAGATCGACGATTATACCGCCAATACACTGCAGGCACAGCTGCTGTTCCTGGATTCTACTGATCCTGGTAAGGATATCTCGATATATATCAACTCGCCTGGCGGTAGTGTAACAGCTGGTCTGGGTATCTATGATACCATGCAGTTTATTACCAGCGACGTCGCTACTATCTGTACAGGTATGGCTGCATCGATGGGCGCCGTATTGCTCGTAGCTGGTGCCGAGGGTAAGCGTTCGGCTCTGCCCCATAGCCGCGTAATGATTCACCAGCCTCTGGGTGGTGTACAGGGTCAGGCTTCGGATATTGAAATCGAGGCTAAGGAAATTCTGAAGTTCAAGAAAGAGTTATACACTATTATCTCGGAGCATTCACATACACCATATGATAAGGTTTATGCCGATTCTGACCGTAACTACTGGATGACGGCTGAGGAAGCTAAGGCTTACGGAATGATTGACGAGGTACTCACAAGAAAGAAGTAATAAGTGAGGAAGTGAAAAAATGCCGATGAAGAAAGTATGTAGTTTCTGCGGACGAAGCGAAAACGAGGTAAAGCTGTTGATTTCGGGTATCAACGGACAGATTTGTGAAAACTGTGTGCAGCAGGCTTATCAGATTGTAAATGACAACCTGGTAGAGGCTCCTGCAGCCAAGAAGAGCAAAGCTGCTGAGAAACCTGCAGCCCTGAAAGTGCCCAAGCCCAAGGAAATCAAGGAATATTTAGATCAGTATGTGATTGGTCAGGATGATGCTAAGCGTTACCTGGCTGTGGCTGTTTACAATCACTATAAGCGTTTGCAACAGCCTGTTGATGATGATGGCGTAGAGATTGAGAAGAGTAATATTATAATGGTAGGTAGTACCGGTACGGGAAAAACCCTGCTGGCACGTACCATTGCTAAACTGCTGGATGTGCCCTTTACCATTGTTGATGCTACGGTGTTTACCGAGGCTGGTTACGTGGGTGAGGACGTGGAAAGCATCTTGACACGCCTGCTGCAGGTGGCCGACTACAATGTGGAGGCAGCTCAGCGTGGTATCGTGTTTATTGACGAGATAGATAAAATTGCCCGTAAGAGCGACAACCCTTCTATTACCCGCGACGTAAGTGGCGAAGGTGTACAGCAGGGTTTGTTGAAATTATTGGAGGGTACCATTGTGAATGTACCACCTAAGGGTGGACGTAAGCATCCTGATCAGGATTACATACACGTGGACACCCGAAATATCCTGTTCGTATGCGGTGGTGCCTTCGATGGTATTGAGCGAAAGATTGCCCAGCGTATGAACACCCATGTGGTAGGTTACAACTCGGTAACCAACGTCAGAAAGATTGATAAGAACGATTTGATGAAGTATATCGTGCCTCAGGACCTGAAGTCGTTCGGACTGATTCCAGAGATTATTGGTCGACTGCCAGTGCTTACTCACCTGAATCCGTTGGATCGTAAGGCACTGGAGAGAATCCTGACAGAGCCTAAGAACTCTATTATCCGACAGTACAAGAAACTGTTTGATATGGATGGCGTAGCGTTGACCTTTGATCAGGAGGCACTCGATACGTTGGTTGACAAGGCCGTGGAGTACAAACTTGGCGCCCGTGGACTGCGCTCGATTGTGGAGAGCGTGATGATGGATGCTATGTACGACCTGCCCTCAAAGAAAACCAAGAAATTCAATGTATCGGCCGACTACGTCCGTCAACAACTTGATAAATCGTATCTACAAAAGTTGGAAGCCTAATTAACTATATATATGAGCGAAAAGATGAATCTCACCGCAGCCCTGAAGAAGTACTTTGGATTCGACACATTCAAAGGCGATCAGGAACGTATTATCCAAAACCTGATGGATGGCAACGATACTTTCGTCCTGATGCCAACCGGTGGCGGAAAATCACTGTGCTACCAGTTGCCCTCGCTACTGATGGAGGGTACAGCCATCGTGATATCGCCATTGATTGCATTGATGAAGAATCAGGTGGATGTGATTACCAGTATGAGCGAAACCGAGGGCACTGCCCACTACCTGAACTCGTCGCTGAACAAGGCTGCAATCGACCAGGTTAAGTCGGATGTGCTGGCTGGTAGAACCAAACTGCTATATGTGGCTCCTGAGTCGCTGACAAAGGAGGAGAACGTAGAGTTCCTGCGTTCGGTGAAGATATCATTCTACGCCATCGATGAGGCTCACTGTATTTCGGAGTGGGGACATGACTTCCGTCCTGAGTATCGTAAGATACGTCCTATCGTAAATGAAATAGGCAAGGCGCCTATCATTGCACTTACAGCTACGGCTACCGATAAGGTACGTACTGATATCAAGAAGAACCTTGGTATTCTGGATGCTGCCGAGTTTAAGAGTTCGTTCAACCGTCCGAACCTGTATTACGAGGTACGTCCTAAGACGAAGGATGTTGATAAGGATATTATCAAGTTCATTAAGCAGCACCCTGGTAAGAGTGGTATTATCTACTGCCTGTCGAGAAAGAAGGTGGAGGAGTTGGCCGCTATCCTGCGTGCTAACGATATCAAGGCTGCTGCTTATCATGCCGGACTTGACTCGAACACCCGTTCGAATACGCAGGATGAGTTCCTGATGGAGAATATCGATGTGATTGTGGCTACTATCGCCTTTGGTATGGGTATCGACAAACCCGATGTACGTTTTGTGATTCACTATGACATACCAAAGTCGTTGGAAGGTTACTATCAGGAAACTGGTCGTGCCGGACGTGACGGTGGCGAGGGTATCTGCCTGGCCTTCTATTCATATAAGGACTTGCAGAAACTCGATAAGTTTATGGAAGGAAAACCTGTAGCCGAACAGGATATAGGTCGCCAGCTGTTGGTTGAGACAGCAGCCTATGCTGAGACGTCAGTTTGTCGCCGAAAGATGCTGTTGCACTATTTTGGCGAGACCTATGAGAAAGATAATTGCGGTAACTGCGACAACTGTCTGCATCCAAAGACAAAGATTGAGGCACAGGAGCAATTGGTTATCGTACTGAAGTCTATTCAGGTTATTAAGGAGAACTTCCGTTCAGACTATGTGATTGATTTCATTACCGGTAAAGCTACCGAGGAGATTCTGGCTCACCACCATGAGGAGCAGGAACTGTTTGGTGCAGGAGCCGATGATGACGAAAAGATTTGGAACCCAGTAATCCGTCAGGCGCTGATAGCCGGCTACTTGCGAAAAGAGGTAGAAAACTACGGACTGCTGAAGCTGACTGCTGCAGGTAAGAAATTCCTGAAGTCGCCCAAATCATTTATGATTGTGAAAGATGCTGAGTTTAACGACGACTACGAGGCTGGTGATCATGAGGGAGGCGTAAGCTCGCTCGACCCAGTACTGACTGCTATGCTGCGCGACCTGCGTAAGAAGGTATCAAAGCAGTTAGGTCGTCCACCTTACGTCATCTTCCAGGATGTGTCTATCGACCAGATGGCTACCGACTATCCCATTAACCTTGAGGAACTGAAGAATATCCAGGGTGTGGGTGAGGGTAAGGTTAAGCAACCCTATGCCAAGGAGTTTGTTGACCTGATTAAGACCTACTGTGAGGAGAACGACATTGAGCGGCAGGTTGACATGCGCGTACGCACTGTAGCCAAGAAGTCGATGTTGAAAGTCAAGATTATCCAGAGCATAGACCGTCAGATAGCTCTCGACGATATCGCCGAAGCCCAGGGTATCGAGTTCGGCGAACTGCTTGATGAGGTTGAGGCTATCGTTTACAGTGGTACCAAACTGGACATTGACTACTTCCTTGAAGAGGTGATGGATGAAGATCACATTGATGATATTTATGATTATTTTGCCGAGAGCGATACTGACAAGTTGAGTGTAGCAGAGGAAGAACTCGGCGAAGACTACTCAGAGGATGAAATCCGACTGGTACGTATTAAGTTCATTTCGGAGATGGCGAACTAAGAGATTGAAGATTTGAAGAATTAAAAAGAGATAAAATTATGGCATCATTTATTGCAGACAAGATTGTGATGGACGGCCTGACATTCGACGACGTCCTGTTGATTCCCGCTTATTCGGAGGTGCTGCCAAAGACGGTAGAGCTGAAAACCCGTTTTTCAAAGCACATTGAGCTGAATGTTCCTTTTGTAACAGCAGCTATGGACACAGTAACCGAAAGTCAGATGGCTATTGCCATCGCCCGTGAGGGAGGTATCGGAGTGATTCACAAGAATATGTCGATAGACAACCAGGCACGTGAGGTAGCGATTGTAAAGCGTGCTGAGAACGGTATGATCTACGACCCCATCACTATTCCATTGGGAAGCACTGTAGCCCAGGCTCTCGAGATTATGTCGGAATATCATATCGGTGGTATTCCCGTAGTCGACGATGACCGTCGCCTGGTAGGTATTGTTACTAATCGCGACCTGCGCTTTGAGCGTCGCTTAGACCGTCCCGTTGAGGAAATCATGTCGAAGGAAAACCTCGTAACCACCCATCAGCAGACTGACCTGACTGCTGCAGCACAGATCCTGCAGGAGAACAAGATTGAGAAACTGCCTGTTGTAGATAAGGATAACCGATTGATAGGACTGATTACCTATAAGGACATTACCAAGGCAAAGGATAAGCCTATGGCTTGTAAGGATGATAAGGGACGTTTGCGTGTTGCAGCCGGTGTAGGTGTAACATTCGATACCCTGGATCGTATGCAGGCACTGGTAAATGCAGGTGTTGATGCCATTGTAATTGATACTGCTCACGGACACTCTAAGAGTGTAATCGAGAAGCTGCGCGAGGCTAAGGCTTCGTTCCCCAATATTGATATCGTAGTAGGAAATATTGCTACAGGTGCTGCCGCTAAGATGTTGGTAGATAATGGTGCCGACGCTGTGAAGGTTGGTATCGGTCCTGGTAGTATCTGTACCACTCGTGTGGTTGCTGGTGTTGGTGTACCTCAGCTGAGTGCTGTATATGATGTGTACAGCGCCTTGAAGGGAACTAATGTTCCTCTGATTGCCGATGGTGGCTTGCGCTACTCTGGCGATATCGTGAAGGCACTTGCTGCCGGTGGTAGCAGTGTGATGATTGGATCGCTTGTTGCTGGTACCGAGGAGAGCCCTGGTGATACCATTATCTATAATGGCCGTAAGTTCAAGAGCTACCGTGGTATGGGTTCACTTGAGGCTATGGAGCATGGTTCAAAGGACCGCTACTTCCAGGCCGATACTAAGGATGTGAAGAAACTCGTACCAGAGGGAATCGCTGGTCGTGTACCTTATAAGGGAACCGTTCAGGAGGTTATCTATCAGATGGTAGGTGGCTTGCGCTCAGGTATGGGTTACTGTGGTGCCCAGACCATCGAGAAGTTGCACGATGCTAAGTTTACCCGCATCACTAATGCTGGTGTAAACGAGTCGCATCCACACGACATCACGATTACCAGCGAGGCTCCTAACTACAGTCGTCCAAACGATTAATGATGAGACAACTCACCATAGCCCTTTCCTTGTTTGCTGCGATAACCTCGCAGCAAACAATGGCACAGACTACCGACCCGGTCGTTATGACCGTGGCCGGTGTTCCTGTTTCTCGTTCGGAGTTCGAGTACTCATATAACAAGAACAATGGCGAAGGGGTTATCGACAAATTGTCGGTAGATGAGTATGTTACCTTATTTATAAATTACAAGTTGAAAGTGGCTGCAGCCCTCGACGCCAAGCTCGATACACTGTCATCGTTCCGTCAGGAATACCAAATGTATCGTGACCAGCAGGTACGACCCTCTATGGTGACCGATGCCGAGGTACTTAGTCAGGCCCGACAGATGTATGACCGAACCAAGACAATGATTGGTTCGAAAGGACTGGTTCGTCCGGCTCACATCTTATTGAAGCTTTCTACGCAGGCCACTGTTCAGCAACAGGAAAGAATACATCAGCGTATAGACTCTGTTTATCGTGCCCTGCGGGCTGGTGCCGACTTTGCCGAAATGGCCAAGAAAGTATCGGAAGATGCCGGCTCGGCTGGCCGTGGTGGCGAACTACCATGGATTGCACCATCGCAGACGCTGAAAGAATTCGAAGATGTGGCTTATTCGCTGGCACCTGGTCAGATGAGTGAGCCGTTCTTGAGTCCTGTAGGCTATCACATCATCTTGATAAAGGAGCGCAAGCAGCTGGAGTCGTTTGATGCGTTGAAGCAGAATATTGTAGCTTCGCTGGAACGTAGTGGTATTCGTCATGAGATAGCCGACATGAAACTGCGTGGCAAGGTGGCCGCTTCGGCTGGTAAGTTGAACGCAGGACAGGTGATGCAGCAGCAAGCTGATTCGGTGGCTGCCGCTAACAGCGAAATGAAGTACCTGTTCCAGGAATACCACGATGGATTACTGCTTTACGAAATCAGTAATCGTGAGGTGTGGGACAAGGCTCAGAACGACGAGATAGCTCTGAAAGCCTGGTTCGACACACATAAGAAGAAATATACTTGGAAGGAACCTCGCTATAGAGGAATTGCCTACCATGTGAAGAATAAACAGGATGTAAAAGCTGTAAAACAGTGTGTAAAGAAACTGCCTTTCGATGAATGGACAGAGGCATTACGCACCACTTTTAATCCCGATTCGGTTATTCGTATCCGAGTTGAGAAAGGCTTGTTTAAACCTGGCGATAATCCAACGGTCGACAGATTAGTCTTTAAGCAACCTACGACCTTAGTAGCCGATGCTAATTATCCTATCGACGCTGTGTTTGGCAAGAAACTGAAACGACCTGATAACTATCAGGATGTACGCCAGCAGGTGGTTGAGGATTTGCAGGATTATCTGGAGCAGGAGTGGGTTGAAACCCTGCGAAAGCGCTATCAGGTAGAAGTGAATCAAGAAATATTGAAAACTGTAAATAAACATCTATGAGTATTATAAAGAAAGTTATGACACTGGCGCTTCTGGCCTTGCCCCTTGTGGCTACTGCCCAGAAGAAGGATTCTATTGGAACCGTCATCGACGAAGTGGTATGGGTGGTTGGCGATGAGGCTATCCTCCGTTCGGATGTTGAGGCCCTGCGCATGCAGTCGGCTATGGAAGGTGTGAAGTGGAGTGGTAACCCCGACTGCACAATTCCTGAGCAGATTGCTGTTCAGAAGCTGTTTAAGCATCAGGCACAGATTGATAGTATCGAGGTGACCGATGCCGATGTGGCACAGGAGGTAGAGCAGCAGATTGCCTACTGGCTCGAGATGGTAGATGGTTCGCGTGAGCGTTTGGAGGAATACAAACACCAGAACCTGACTCAGATTCGTGCCGACCTGCGCGAAGAGATGAAAGACCGTCAGATGGTTCAGAAGATGAAACAGCGCCTGGTTGAGGATATAGCTGTGACACCTGCCGAGGTACGTCGCTATTTCAGTGCTCTGCCACAGGATAGTCTGCCATTCGTTCCTACCGAGGTTGAGGTACAGATTGTGCAGTTGACTCCAAAAATCGAGCCAGAGGAGCTGAATCGTGTAAAGGATGAACTGCGTAGTTATACTGAGCGTGTGAATAAGGGTGAAACCCGATTCCAGACTTTGGCTCAGCTGTATTCTGAGGATCCTGGTTCGGCTCGTCGTGGTGGTGAGCTCGGACTGATGGGACGTGGTACCCTTGATCCTGCCTTTGCTGCAGTAGCTTTCAATCTTACCGATCCTAAGAAGGTCTCGAAGATTGTTGAGTCGGAATTCGGCTTCCATATCATTCAGCTTATCGAGAAGCGCGGTGATAAGGTTAACGTGCGTCATATCCTGCGTAAGCCTGTCGTATCAGAGAGTGCTGTGAACCGTGCTTTAGGTCGTCTGGATTCAATCGCAGCCGATTTGCGTGCAGAGAAATTCACTTTCGAGGATGCTGCATCTTTGATTTCAGATGATAAGGATACTCGTAATGCCAAGGGATTGTTAAGTACCGACCAGATGAAAACTGGTAAGACCTCGTCGAAGTTCCGTATGCAGGATCTGCCACCAGAGATTGCCAAGGCTGTTGATACCCTGAAGGTAGGCGAGATTTCGAATGCCTTCCAAATGATTAACCAGCGTGGTAAGACTGTATGTGTGATTGCTAAGCTGAAGAGCCGTACCGATGGTCATAAGGCTTCTGTAACTGAGGACTTCCAGATTATGAAGGATGTGGTGCTGAACAAGCGTCGCGAGGAGCGTATCCATCAGTGGGTAGTCGACAAGATTAAGAGTACTTATACCCGTCTGAACGAGGATTATAAGGATTGTTCATTCGAATACGAAGGTTGGATTAAGTAGAGTTCATAGTTAAGAGTTGAGAAGGTCTTTCGTTTACATATTACTTTTTGCCCTCTCGTTGGGTATGGTGTCTGCTTTTGCACAACAAAAGCAGCAACGCCGTCGTCCTGCTACGGCTCGTAAGGCACAGGCAAAGGATTCGCGTGTGTATCTGGTGCATGCCGATGTGTTGCACTATGATCAGATGAAGAATGCTGATGCTACCATCCTGAACGGTAAGGTACATTTTACCCATCAGGGTGCCCGTTTGTACTGCGATAGCGCTTATTTCTATGAGGCCAGCAACTCTTTCGAGGCCTTTGGTCACGTAAAGATGTATCAGGGCGACACCCTCTCACTGCTTAGCGACTATGCTTATTACGATGGTAATGAGCAGATGGCTCGTGCTCGCTATAATGTGGTGCTGAAGCACAAGAAAACCACGCTTTATACTGATAGTCTAGACTACGATCGTTTGTATGATAACGCCTACTTCTTTGAGGGCGGTAAGATGATTGATGGTAAGACGACCTTGACTTCCGACTGGGGTGAGTATAATACCAAGAGCAAGATGTCGGTATTTAACTACGATGTGAAGATGAAGAGCCCTAAGTTCTTCCTCACAACCGACACACTTTATTACGACACCCGTTTGTCTATGGCCCATATCGTTGGTCCGTCGAACATTACCTCGGGCGATAGTCACATCTATTCGGAACAGGGTTATTATGACACAAAGAACGACCGTGCTCGACTGATGAACCGCTCAGTGCTCTCTAATCAAGGTAAGACTTTGGTGGGCGACAGCGTGTATTACGATAGTAAGGATGGCTTCAGCCAGGCCTTCCGCAATGTGGTGTATGTTGACTCTGTGAACAAAAATAAACTCACAGGTAACTATGGCGAGTACTGGGAGAACACAGGCTTTGCCCTTTGTACAGACAGTGCTGTGGCTATAGATTATTCACAGGGCGACTCGCTCTTTATGCATGCCGACACCTTTAAGGTTGTGACCTATAATATTGAGACCGACTCTGTGTATCGCAAAATCTTTGCTTTCCACCATGTACGTGCTTTCCGTACGGATGTGCAGGCTGTTTGCGATTCGCTTATCTATAACTCGCTCGACTCTTGTATGACCCTCTATCACGATCCTATCGTGTGGAATAATAACCAGCAGTTAGTGGGCGATCGTATTGAGGTGTTTATGAAAGACTCGCTCATAGACCATGCCCATGTAATTGACAACTGTTTCTCGATACAACAGTTACGGAGTGACACGACACTCTATAATCAGGTGTCGTCGAAAGAAATGTTTGCTTACTTCGTAGACGGGGCCATTCACGAAACCCAGGCTAAAGGTAATGTGCTGATAGGCTATTATTTTGAGGAGGGCGACAGTGTGGCAATTATCTATAATTATCAGGAGACATCCGATTTACGCATGTACTTGAAGGATCGCAAACTGCAGAAGGTTTGGACCCCCAAGAGCAGCGGTACGATGTATCCTCTGAACCAGATTCCTATTGATCGTAAGCATCTGCCTGGCTTTGCATGGTACAACTATGTGCGTCCTACAGATCGTAACGACATTTTCAATTGGCGTTCAAAACAATGAGTGATTTAATACATCTTCTTCCCGATAGTGTTGCCAACCAGATTGCTGCTGGTGAGGTGATACAGCGTCCGGCTTCAGTGATTAAGGAGTTGGTCGAGAATTCTGTTGATGCAGGTGCTAAAACCATCCGTGTTATTGTTGTCGATGCTGGTCGTACATCTATTCAGGTTATCGACGATGGTAAGGGTATGAGCGAAACCGATGCTCGTTTGTCGTTTGAGCGTCATGCCACTTCAAAGATTGCGCAGGCTGGCGATTTGTTTGCCTTGCGAACCATGGGATTCCGTGGTGAGGCGTTGGCTTCGATTGCCGCTGTAGCACAGGTCGAATTGCAGACACGTCGTCAGGAAGATGAGATAGGTACTAAAGTCTCTATCGCTGGCTCAAGGGTTACAAACCAGGAACCAGTATCATGTCCTGTGGGCAGTAATTTCAAGGTCGACAACCTGTTCTTCAATGTGCCTGCGCGTCGTAAGTTCCTCAAGACCAACGCCACTGAGCTGAATAATATTCTGACAGCTTTTGAGCGCATTGTGCTCGTTTATCCTGATATACATTTCACCCTGCATCACAATGGGGTAGAGATGCTGAACCTACGTGCTGGCTCAGTGCGCCAGCGTATTGCCGACGTGTTTGGTAAGCAGTATAACCAGGACTTAGTACCTGTTGAGGTTCATACTGCTATGTGTAAGGTTAGTGGTTTTGTGGGCAAGCCAGAGTCGGCTCGTAAGAAGAGTGGCTGTGACTATTTCTTCGTTAATGGTCGATTCATGAAGCATGCCTACTTCCATAAGGCTGTGATGAAGGCCTACGACCGACTGGTACCTGAAGGTATGGCTATACCTTATTTCTTATATTTAGAGGTAGAGCCAAGTGAGATAGATGTGAATATCCATCCCACCAAGACTGAGATAAAGTTCGAGAACGAACAGGCCATCTGGCAGATCCTGTCGGCTGCTGTCCGTGATGGTATCGGTAAGTTCTGCGAGGTGCCATCTATCGATTTCGATACTCAGGGCCAGCCTGATATTCCTGTGTTTGATAATAACTCTTTCCAGGATAACTTCTCGGCTCCTAAGGTGAACTATAATCCAGATTATAATCCGTTCAAACAGAGTAGTGGTGGTGGCAGTAGTCATAGTGTGCCCAACCAGTGGGAGAGCTTGTACGAAGGTTTAGAGCAGGGCTCATTCCGTGAGGAGCCTGTGCAGCAGCCCTCATTCTTCGACGATGATAATATCGTTGAGCCACAGTCGGCAACAGAGATTCTTTCAGAGAAGTCGCCTGCACACTATCAGTATAAGGGTAAGTACCTGATGACGGCCGTTAAATCTGGTCTGATGATTATCGACCAGCATCGTGCCAGCATCCGTGTGCTTTACGACCGCTACCTCAGTCAGCAAGACGCGCATGTTATCAGCACCCAGAAACTACTGTTCTCTGAAACAGTTACATTCTCACCTTCAGAGGCTGTTACCATGCAACAGTTATTGCCAGAGCTGAATTCCTATGGTTTCGATCTGAGCGACTTAGGTGGTAATACCTATGCAGTTAATGGCATCCCTGCTGGTCTTGAGGGTGTAAATCCTCAGAACCTGTTGCACGATATGCTCTCGTCTACAGGTGCTGCCGATTCTTTAGCTTCGATTCATGCTTCGTTAGCGCTCCGATTGGCTCAAAGTGCAGCCATTCCTTATGGTCAGATACTCAGTAACGACGAAATTGAGAGCATTATTACCGATCTTTTCTCATGTTCGAACGTGAACTATACACCTGACGGAAAAGCTATACTTTGCATCCTTCCACAGGGTGATATTGAGCATTTATTGGGTTGAAATGTGAATAAGGGTTAAATTCTGAAAGATTTTCGGAAAAACTTGCGGCGGTCTCAAAAAATCTTCTTACCTTTGCACCCGCTTACAAGAAATGAGGGCGTTTAGCTCAGCTGGTTTAGAGCATCTGCCTTACAAGCAGAGGGTCGGCGGTTCGAATCCGTCAACGCCCACAAAACAAAGTTAGGATGTGATTTCGGTCACATCCTTTTTTCATTTAACAACAGACATAACTATTGCATGAAGAAGGTAAAAAACAGCGAATTGCTACTTTCGTATATTCGTGAGGGACGTACGATGACTCAAAGAGAAAAGCTTTGGTTAATCGTAAGTCTGAGTATACCTTCAATCCTGGCGCAGATATCAGCTACCATCATGTTTTTCATCGATGCCTCGATGGTGGGGCATTTAGGTGCGAAGGCATCGGCCTCTATCGGACTGGTAGAGACTACTGGCTGGCTTTTGGGTGGTTTGGCTTCTGCTGCTAATATGGGATTCTCAGTGCAGGTGGCTCATTTCATTGGTGCCAACGACTTTGAGGCTGCGCGTAGGGTGTTACGCCAGTCGTTGGTATGTTGTATGGTATGGGCGTTGTTCATCTCCATCCTGTCTGTTGTAATTAGTCCGTTCTTGCCTTATTGGATGGGTGGTACGGCCGAGATAGCTCGCGATGCCTCGCTTTATTTTGGCATTTTCGGCGCCTGTGGTATCTTCTTCCAGATGGAAGGCTTGGCTGGATCTATGCTAAAGTGTTCAGGCAATATGAAGATTCCCTCCATGCTTAATATAGGAATGTGTGTGATGGATGTGGTGTTTAACTACATTTTTATCTATATCCTTGGTTTGGGTGTGATGGGTGCTGCCATTGGTACAGGTATGGCTATGCTTGTTACGGCCAGTCTGATGCTGTATTTCCTGCTGGTAAAGTCGAAGATGCTTTCGTTGGTAGGCCGTCCTGGTTCGTTCAAGCCCAAGGCCGATACTGTTGGTACGGCTTTCAGGATAGGTGCGCCTATGGGATTGCAGCATATGCTTATGGGTTCGGCTCAGATGGTGAGCACGCTTATTGTAGCACCACTGGGTACGATAGCGATTGCTGCCCACTCGTTGGCTATTACTGTTGAGAGTCTTTGTTATATGCCAGGCTTTGGTATAGCCGAGGCTGCTACTACGCTGGTGGGGCAGGGCATAGGTGCTGGTCAGAAGCAGCTTACCCGTTCGTTTGCACATATGTCGGTAGGGCTTGGCATTACTGTTATGACGTTGATGGGCGTTATGATGTGGTTGTTTGCACCCCAGCTTATGTCTATCATGTCGCCAGTCGACGAGGTGATTGCCTTGGGTACTCAGGTGCTGCGTATCGAGGCATGGGCTGAGCCGATGTTTGCTGTTGCTATTGTGGCCAACGGTATCTTTGTTGGCGCTGGCGATACCATTATCCCTGCTATCATGAGTCTGGGCTCTATGTGGGCCGTGCGATTGTCGCTGGCAGCTACATTAGCGCCTAAGTGGGGCTTAAAGGGCGTGTGGACGGCTATGGCTATTGAACTTACCTTCCGTGGTGTTATTTTCCTTATTCGATTGTTTAAGGGTGGCTGGGCTGATAAGTTGAAGATTATGCGTTGAACATTGAACATTGAAGATTGAAGATTGAGAAATGGGCATAAAAAAAGCCGCTCAAGGGTCATCAACGACTCGAGGGCGGCACCAACAATCTATGAATAACTAAAAACCTTTTTCTGAGAAAAAACGGAGTGTCACCACTGCGTCTTTGTTATCCTTACTAACAAAT
>Ga0265299_10003510_pt1 | contig 15248 bp, 7 predicted proteins | sample AusTroGonzalo_MG_4_FD_193485 | JGI IMG/M metagenome (GOLD analysis project Ga0265299, IMG submission 193485) | Bovine rumen microbial communities from tropical cattle in Woodstock, Queensland, Australia - Gonzalo_02 | ecosystem: Host-associated > Mammals > Digestive system > Stomach > Rumen ... | reverse complement strand
ACTGCCAACATTATAACGGTTTGGCAGTGAACTTTGCTCGCCAATGACAAGTTCCAAATCGGTATCCTTGTAAGATGTTCCGTTCTTAAAGCCACTGATTATCACGGGAGCCTGATACTCATAAGGGCCCTCAATGTCATCGGAAGTGAGCAGAACGATACTTGAGAACCAGCTATCTCCGTTGACACTCATGTACATACACCATTTCTGCATAGCATGGTTCCATATCACATCAGGAGCCCAGAGGTTGCCACTGATATCATAACTGCTGTTACCACGTTTCGCCCAAGCCTGCGCATCAAAATTGGGCAGATTCACTTCTACCCCTCCTTTCTTCACCTTTGTGACCTGTGGAGTAGTAAAGGCGTTATAGCTATAGTCATTGTTGCTCGAAGCTGTTTTCCATGGCACGCCTATCAGAGTGCCGTTGTTCAGTTTACCCTTCTTCACTTCTACCCATTTCATCATGTCGGCACTTTTGGCCACGCCACGATGAGAGCCGAAGATGTAGTAATAATTGCTGACGGGGTCCCATACCACGCTGGGGTCGTGAACACTGACACGACTCAACTGATAAGCAACCGATGTCATCGGCAGCAAAACAGCTATGATGTAAAGAAATAGTCTTTTCATATATTAATAATCGTATGTCCGAAACTAAAACGGAATAAAAACGAAATCGGGCGGGGCAGAAAGACCCGCCCGATTATAGCCTCAACGATAGTTTACTCAAATACCAAATGAGCCTTCTCCATGCTCAACGAGTAATAGAAGTCGTTCGAGTCAATATTATTTAAGCTTATATAGTTCTGGGTATATGTATTACCATCTGCCCCCTCTACTACGGCCTTCACATTTGCTGTACCATCACCGTTATTAGTAATGTAGGTAGTAACCACAGCACCATCCATTGTTTCTCTAAAGGAATCCCAGTTCCAATCGCATGACTGGCAACCATCCCAATAGCTTATACCTGTTCCCCAGTTGTCGGCGCGAACAAAGCAATACTCTGTATTGTCGGCCTTACACAGGGTGATGATAAAGTTGTTCCAATTGGCAGAACCGTCAGTATGGTTAATGAAACGCTCTACGTAAGTAGCACCTGCAGGCACCTTCACGATGGCTTCAGCTTCTGCACGGAATCCACTGGTATTATCCTCGTTACCAATAACATAGTCAAACTCCAAGTGTCCCTTTTCTGTACTCAAATTAAAGCAGAAGTCGCTCGGATCAATATTATTCAAGCCTTTATAGTTCTGGGTATATGTATTACCATCCGAACCCTCTACTACGGCTTTCACATCTGCTGTACCATCACCATTATTCGTAATGTAGGTTGTTACCTTTGCACCATCTAATGCCGCTTTGAAGACATCCCAGTTCCAATCGCATGACTGACAACCTTCCCAATAGCTAGTTCCAGTTCCCCAGTTGTCGGCACGAACAAAACAGTACTCTGTATTATCGGCCTTACACAGGGTGATGATAAAGTTGTTCCAGTTAGCTGCGCCATCAGTATAGTTAGTGAAATGGTTAATATACGTCTCACCTGGGCCAACCTTGAAGTTCTCAGTTTTCTCCTCACGGAAACCGCTGGTATTATCGCTAGCGCCAACACAGGTAAATAATTTATCAACAATACTGAAATCTGCAGAAGCAATTACTGGCTTAGTTGCCGCTTCACCCTTGAAGGTTTTAGCATAGGCAGCCACTAGGGTCTTTTTGCCAAGGGAGCTCATATCAGGAATAGTCTGGAAGGTCAGATTCGCAGCAGAGACAGTAGAAGATACACCCTCTTCAAACTGTACAGTTGCTGTTACGTTAGCAAATGCCTCTTCGAGCGTTACTCCCTGAAGCACCTTCTTGGGCACACCGTTCAGGGTCATTGACAATGGCTGCTTATCCTCCTTAGATGTGAAACCACCGATAGGCTCGATAGTTGATCCCAGGAAACTGATATATGATCCCTCTGGTACAAGGAATGCACGGATAGTACCGTTAGATGCATCAGCATTCAGATTTGCAAGTGCCGAAGTCTGATTGTAAGTCTTGGTAACAACACCATTGGTCATTGTTACAACCAGTCCGCCGCTAGTACGATCGATGGTAAGAGTAACTTTACCACCGAGTTTGTCGACACCAGCATCGGTATCTGTAGCAAACTCGAGGTCACTACTAGCCAGACTGCGATCGATATAATCGCCCCACTCAGAGTTTCCGCTAGGCTGGTAGTCATAACGGATAGCACCATACTCCTTATAGTTTGCTGCTCCACGATCTTCATCATTGGTGATTATCAAAGCGTAGTTCTTATAAGTGTTAGAGGCGCTAGGATTGATGTTCAGATTGAACTGTGTAATCCATTTACCACCCTCGGGTATCTGATAGTACTTAGAGAACTGAGCCCACCAGCCGGTAGAATAATCGGTTGCACCAACGGTGTACACATCCTCTTCCATTCCTTCGATCACGTCATCGCCTTGATTCTTAGCCTTTTCGGCTGCAATAGAATCAGCCTTCGACGACAACCAATCGGGAGCGTTTATACTGAACAGGTCGCCTCCTTCACAGCTTGTAAGCGACATCAGGCCCAAAGCTGCAGCACAGAAAGCTGTTACTAATTTATTGTATTTCATAATCTAACAATTCTTAATTCTTAAATCTAAATTCTTACTTCGTTGCTTAGAGGTTTACAACAGGGTGAACAGGACCATAAAGCTTATCTGCATTACTTTCGCTCTTGTTTGCAGAGTTGCCCACAAGGTTGGGGTTGTCATTAAGTGTTCCCTGATAGATGGGGAAGAACTCGTGACCCTGAATCCAACTATCGTATGAGCTCTTAAGCTCTGGATCAACGCCTACCTCTGAATAGCTTACAGGCTCCTTCACACGGGTCTTGTCGTTGGTGCGACGGAATGTGCCGTGCTCCTTGATCTGCTGCAGACGATCTGCGCTATAGAAGAATCCCCAACGAACCAAGTCGAAGCCACGACCAAACTCGCAACCGAACTCCTTAGGACGCTCCACATTTGCAATCTGTTCGAACAGCTTATCAGCATTACCGGCAAAGTCAGCATACTTCAGGTCGGCCAGACCTGCGCGGTTACGAACCTGATTAATCCAGTCGATAGCCTGCTGTGTAGGACCATTAACCTCGTTCTCACACTCAGCTGCACGGAGCAGAACATCAGAGTAACGCATCATACGGAGATTGATACCGCAGTGCAGACCTGTTACTACCTTGTCGTAAAGACCTGTACGCAGGTTGGTGTTCTTAGCGATAGGCAGTCCACCGTAGTTATTGTTTGTTACTACAGGAGCATCAGCGGTCATAGGAACAGTGTAGCAAACGTTGCCATACTCAAATCCTTCCCACTCTGGCTCGTAAGTACCGATAGTCCAATAGAGACGTGGATCGAGTGTTCCGCTAGTGGTTTTCTCTGCCTTGAACAGCTGATAGAGCCAAGGAGACGCTGAAAGGTCAGCCCATCCACCCATATCGCCAGGACCGTAGTTACTCTCAATAGCGTGTCCCTGTGTGGCGTTAGGACTAGTGTTTACAGGTGTCCACTCATCGTCGGTACCCTGTGAACCATAATCCAGGTATTGAACCTCGAACAGGCTCTCTGCGTTGTTCTCGTAAGCAGAACCCTCGCGGAAATTGTCGCCATAATTGGCCATCAGCTTATATGTACCATACTTTCCACCGATGATATCCTTAAGCACGGTAAGAGCCTCGCTATACTTATGACGCATCATCAGAGCACGTGCATAGTAACCAGCAGCCGCACCACATGTGGCACGTCCCTTCTCCCACTGACCACCGGCATCGCGGCTAGGCAGCAGAGTCATAGCCTCAGAAAAATCCTTCTCTACCTGATCCCAAGCCTCATCGTAGGTACTGTTAGCGCCATAGAGACCGTCGAGTGTAGAATATGTATTATAGTCTGTGATCAGAATTGGGTTCTGATAATAACCTGTAAGGTTGTAGTAAGCCAAACCGCGCAGGAACAGCATCTGTCCCTTGATGCGCTTCATGGTCTCAGAAAGTGCAGAATTATCTTCACCACAACGTGATATGGTGTAGTTACATACGTTGATGGTATAATACCAGTCACGCCATGACCACTGGCCAATCTCATCAGTGAAAGGTGCATTAAGATCATCGAAAGGCATGTACCATACCTGAGATGAGTTCCATACCTCATCACCGCGACATACATCGAGGGTATAGCCTACACGGGCATAAGTTCCCTCCATACGGATGTGGTTGTATGCAGCAATCACATTCTCCTCTAATGACTCGACATCATTGCCGAATGTAGCTGTGGTCTGCTGGTTGGGGTTAGACACATCCAACTTGCTGTCGCACGAAGTGAGTGTGCCAAGACCTACCAGTACAGCCAATGAAATTTTATGTAGTTTCATATTCTTCGTTTTTTCAATTATTCAGTTTTTCAATTCTCATCTTAGAAAGTGAAGTTCAGACCTGCCATAAAGCTTCTTGCTGTTGGATACGAGCAGTAGTTGTAGCCAGGAGTGAATGTACCGCCAGCAAAGTCAACATTGTAACCCTTGTAGCCTGTGAAAGTGAAAAGGTTCTGAGCCGATACATAAAGACGTACGCCTGTTACGTAGTTGGCGAACCACTTGTTGGGCAGGTTGCAACCAAGCTCTACATTGGCTATCTTCCAGTATGCAGCATTCTGAATCTGACGGCTGCAGAACAGGTCATTCCAAGCCAGTGTTGCACTGTTAGAGAGGTATGTGCGAGGGATATCTGATACGTATGTACCATAGTCGTCCCACTGATTAGCACCGAGGATGTCAACGCTCTTGTTACCATAGCCGTAGCTAGAGTTAAGTGTGTTGTACAGGTAATCACTTACATGATATCCAAGGGCACCGAATGTAGAGATGCTCAGATCAAAGATCTTATACTCCAAATGTGCGCTAAGACCGAAATTAACTTTTGGCAGACCGCTACCCAGAACAGTCTGGTCGTCACCGTTAATCTGGCCATCACCATTGATATCACGATAATAGCAATCACCAACATGTGCACCTGGCTGGTACTCTTCAAGACCATTAGCCTGTGCGATAGCATTCAACTCATCGAGCTGCTCCTGTGTGCGGATGATGCCCTGGTAGTCCCAACCATAGAATTTACCAGCCTCTTGTCCTACTTCTGTGATGTATGAACCAGTGATATACTTCTCAGTTCCGAATCCGAGTGAAGTAACCTTATTGTTCACTGTGCTCAGATTTGCGCTAATCTGGTGCTTCAAAGCATGATCGTTATTGCGGTAGGTCAAAGAGAACTCCAGTCCGCTGTTCTCTAGCGAGGCAGCATTCATGGTTACTGAAGTGTTGGCAACACCAGCACTGGCAGGAACGGGCACATTATAAAGAAGATCCTCTGACTTGTTCTTATACCACTCGGCAGTGAACTCAATGCGGTTGTTGAAGAAAGCCAAGTCGAGACCAACATTCATGGTCTTTCTTGTTTCCCAAGTAAGGTTCTCGTTTACGAATGTAGAAATAGCCGAACCTGTGATTGGCTGGTTACCAAAGCTATATGTCATGTTGTTACGTGCCATAGTAGCCTCGGTAGCATAGTCACCAACAGAAGCCTCATTACCTATCTCACCATAGCTTGCGCGCAGTTTGAACAGATTTACGATATCACGATCGATGGGGAAGAACTTCTCCTTATCGAAACGCCAACCCAAAGAGAGCGACTTAAATGTACCCCAACGGATGTCCTTCGAAAGGCGAGAGCTTCCATCACGACGCACAATAGCCGAGATGAGGTACTTACCATCAAAGTCGTAGTTAAGACGAGCCAGATAAGAAGCTATAGTGTGCTTGTATTCATAACTGTCTGCACTCCATGAGCTAGCATTCTGCAACTGTAGGAAGTAAGGCTGCGACAGGTTCACGCCGGTAGCCGACATTGTCTGGGTATTCTCCTCCTCATAGGTTTGACCAGCCACAAGATTTACGTGATGCAGCCCCATTGTGCCATCCCAGGTAAGGGTATTCTCAATCAAGGCATCGGTATACTTGCGATGAGCCTTTGTCAGTCGTTCGTTCTCCTTAGCCAGATATACACGGTTACTCTGAATCCATGCAGGAATCCATGTCTTATCGTTGCAAGATGTTGTGCTATAAGAAAGGTTGATCTTATAAGTCAACTGGTGGTTCTTGCTCTTTATACCTATCATATTAAGGAGGTCAACATCAGCAGATGCTGTACCTACAAAACGGTCAACGATAGTGTTACGTGTAAGCATCTTGTTGATGAGCAGTGGGTTCATGGCCGAGATATCACCATGTACGGTATCGTAGTACACACCGTAACCATAAGCATCGTACTTATAGCTACTTGCAGAACCTACCATATCATCGAGCACCCACGTAGACTCATCGTAAGCCTTAATTGTTGGCTGCATATTGAGCACACCACCCAATACGTTTCCAAGGTTACCATAGAGACCCTGTACGTACTCATTGGCATTAGATACGGCCAAGTTGTCCTGATCTGAATGAGAGTAAACCAGACTGGTACGGAACTTAACGAACTTGGTGTCCATTGTATTGTTTACACGTGCAGTGTAACGCTCAAAGTTAGGACCTGCACCCTCGAGGGTTCCTTTCTGATTATAGTAATCAAGACTAATATTATAGGTATTATTCTGACCACCACCGCTCAGGTTTACGCTATGATTCTGACGGATACCTGTCTTAAAGGCCTCACTGAGCCAGTCGGTATTGGTATTATCACGGAAGTGATACTTACCATCGGCACCAAGGCTGTAACCACCAGGGAGTAAGACTCCTGCATTATCAGCAGCGATACCTAGGTACTGACTATACTGGTCTGCATCTGTGAGATCGTATACTCCATTCTGAATCTTATCTACACCAAAGTAGCCTTTATAGTCGACCTTAAGTGGCTGCTCCTTCTTACCGCCCTTTGTGGTGATGATTACCACACCATTAGCAGCGCGGCTACCATAGATAGCACCAGCCGAAGCATCCTTCAGTACCTGGATGGTCTCGATATCATTAGGCGAGAAGTCACGAATGCTAGTACCAACAGGTACTCCATCGATAACATACAAAGGAGCCTGATTACCGTTCAGCGTACTGATACCACGGATACGTACCATTGGGTCGGCTCCTGGCTGACCGTCTGAGGTAATCTGTACACCAGCAACCTTACCTTCGAGCATAGTAGAAATGTTAGAGTGCGAAACGCGCTTCAGCTCTTCAGCGTTTACAATTGATACAGAACCAGTGAGGTCAGCTTTCTTCTGAACACCGTAACCTACCACAACTACCTGGTCGAGCATCATCGCGTCAGACTCCAGCTCGATCTTTTCAATAATCGCGCGTCCGCGTACAGCTATTTCGCGATCTTTGTAACCAACGTAACTTACTACGAGGGTTCCGTTTGAGGGGACATCGATTGTGAACTTACCGTCAAAGTCGGTTATTACACCCGTCTGGGCTCCCTTCAACTTAACAGAAGCTCCAATGAGTGGTTCTCCCTCTTGGTCTACAACCTGGCCGCTAACCTTAATGGTCTGCTGTGCCACTAATGCCATTGCCGGAACAGGATAGGCCGACAGACCTCCCAGTGCACCAAACATCAGCATCGCAGAGAATAATACTTGTTTTCTCATTGTCAATTGTTTTAAGTTTTGAATTAATTTAATTAGTTGAATTTTAAAAACTGCCGCAAAGATAGGTATATAATAGATGCACGAGGTGGACAAAACGATTTAATAGGTGGACAAAATGATTTTTGTCCTCCAAGGCGCTTATTTTCCACCTCTTGAGATATATCAAGAGCCCATCTTGAGATAAATCAAGTCCAAGAACTTGGATTAGTTCCGTATAGTTTAGTAAAGCAACGGGTGAAATATTTAGGATCGTTGAAGCCTACGGCATATGCTATCTCGGTAATATTTCGATTGCTAGTCTTAGATGATAGCATCTCCTTTGCCATATTAAGTCGGTAGTTTCGTATAAACTGTCCTACAGGCAGGCCTGCTTCAGCGTTAAGATGCTTGCTTGCTACTGTGCGACTCATGCCAAGCGCATCGCAAAACTCCTGTACACCGAATTCTGAATCCATATAGTGAGACTCCATTATCTCCATCACACGTTCCATGAATGGCTTGGTGCTCTTCATAACTTCCTCCTTATCGGCCTCAACACTCTTGGTAACGCTTTGATTATACCGCTGTTGGTTATCAAGAATATTCTGGATGCGTGACTGGAGTTGGCGCGGATCGTCTGACTCCTCAAGTACCCTACGGATAGGTGTAAGCAATTGTTCGGCCTCCTTACGCTTAACTATTGTCACCCACCTATTATATATATATACCATCAGCGCAACAAACATAACACCAAGCAACATGCGGAACCACCAACTGCGCCAGAAATAGGGTTTAACCACTACATCGACCGATATAGTGGCGCCATCGCCATCCGTCTGGGCCGACTTATAGTTAACCTCAAAGGTATAGTTACCTGCTGGCAGCGCACTGTATCGTACAGAGTGCTCTCCTGGTTTAAGCACTACCCAGTCGTTATCAAATCCCTTCATACGATAACTATACACACCTTGCATCTCATAACCATAATCGAGCGCCGAGAAATCTATCGAGAACGAGCGGTGTCCTTCCTTCAACCAAATGGTCTTGGCCACAGTGATATCTTCTTTCAAATAGTCACTGCCAGCAATTGCATCCTGATTGTCCACCATCAGATGTGTAAATGTCAGGTGACCATGATAGTGTGTATCAGCATTTTCGCCAAGCATCTCGATAAGTCCAGCCTCACTGCCCAGACATATGTTGCCCGAAGCATCCTTTATGGCCGAATTCCAGTAGAAGTGAGGACTAATAAGACCGTCGTGCTGCGAATAATTGGTAAATGCTTTAAGCCTTGGATCGTAGACCGAAAGACCGTTCTGAGTGGTAATCCACAGTCGACCGTTACGGTCTTCAACTATACCTTTCACACCGTTATATACCAGTCCATCAGCTTGAGTCAGCACTTCAAAACGCTCTTCGCCTTTCTCGTCAAGTATACGTTTGTATAATCCGTAGCCATTACTGCCAAGCCAAAGCGTACCATCACTTGTCTCGCAGAATGACGATATCTTGTCTACTATCTTAGATGTAGGATCAGCCAGAAGATGGCGGATATTACGTGTTTCAAAACGGCCGTTCTTCTGCGATTTCAGGTCGACAATCACTACTCCCTGCATACATCCCATCCAAAGATAACCATCCTTGGTTACTATCGAGCCTATACACCCACGCACCAGTTGACACTCCTCGAAAGGTTCTATCAGCTCTCTCTTCTTGAAATCATAGAAGAAAAGTCCGTCGTTACTACCCAGCCACATACCATCATTGATGGGATCATAAGCCATAGCACCTATAAAATTTAGCAATCGTGCCTGTTCATCTGGCAGATTCAATCCCACTATAGTCTTAGGCTCAGCCAAATTTATCCTACTAATACCACCTCCCCAAGTGCCTATCCACAGTCGACCGTATTTATCTGCAGTCAGAGTAGAAACGCTGTTATGAGGTAGTGCTGAATTGGCTTTGGTATAGTGTATAAAACCACGTTCACCCTTTGGCCGACGATTAAGTCCGCCTTCGACAGTTCCTACCCACAGGGTGCCATCATCAGATGCATACATCGCATTAACAGGGTTTGGCGACAACGATTCAGGATCAGCAGTATGCACGCTGTTCTGCAACAGCAACTGTCGTGGCACCAGTCGCACCACTCCACCAGCCTCAGTTCCTATATATATAAGCCCGTTGTCGACCCAAAGATTGTGCACAAAGTCGTTTTTTAGTGGCGGGGTGCTGGTTTGAGTCCAAGCTGTAAAGGTATCGGTTTGGTCATCGTATATGTTTACTCCGCACAGAGAACCTACTAACAGCGTGTTATCAGGCATCAAGGCCAGACGCGACAAGAATTCATGCGACAGATTCTGTATGGGTATCTGGTCAAGCTTATGCAGATACGGATTGTAACGGAACAAACCATGATTGGTACTGAACCATACCACATTGCCTCGCTTAAGCATATCGGTGACGTAAAGACCATAGAGCGGCTTCAACAATGAGGAAATCTCCTCCCTAACCAGTTTCCCATCCTTCTCAACCATGCGATAAAGACCTCCGTCAATGCCTATCCAAGGTTTACCATTGCCTTCTATATCACATATACTAACATCTGGCGTATTGCCTGTATAGTGATATGAAGCCACATTACTTATCTGGCCATCTGCGTCAAACGATATCAGATTTACATCTTTTGTGGTTATAAGCCAGATGCGTCCAAGAGCATCGCAAAAGGTTCTTACACTTGGTTGTCTCAGTAGTTCGCTAATGTCTCCTTTGGATGTCTTTGGCACTATGGGCAGCATAGTATTCAGGTCGATAACATTAGTGCCCTCATCAAAGGCAACCCACAGACGTTTAAACCTATCCTCTGTCATCGACTTGCACGACAGACTGTTAAGTCCAAGCATCGGCATCATCATACCGTAGCCGTCGTAGCGTACAAGTCCGCCACCATAAGTTGCTATCCACAAGAAACCGTTAGAATCGCTGTACAACCAGCTTACGTTGTTGTGTGGCAATCCATTGTCGAGGTTGATATACGACAAATTATACCGCTCAGTAAGAATGTTGCCGCTGGCCAAACTGGCCAACGACAACATGCCGGCTAATATAATCGTCGCTAAACGGTTCACTTCTTAGTCTTGATTCCGAATACAGCACAAGAAGCAGCTACCAGCAGAACACCTGATACTATCATCATGTATGCCTGATTGCTACCAACAAGTGTAAGGATAGAGCCACCCAGCAGAGCTGCTACAATCTGTGGAACACAGATGGTACCATTAAACAGTCCCAGATATGCTCCCATGTGACCATAGCCTTGCAATGCATTTGTAACCAATGTGAATGGGCAAGCCAACTGTGCAGCCCATGCACAACCAATAAGCAGGAATGGGATAATCTGCAGATACTGACCAGGACAGAATGGGATAAGCGCAAAGCCCAGACCTCCAATGGCCATACTTACAGCATAAGCCACCTTGATATTCTTGAAGCGAGGGATAAGTGCAGCCCAAGCCACAGAGCCCATAGCCTGAATGGCATAGAGCACACCTGTCCAGTTGCCAGCTATCTGATAAGCCTCACTAGCCGAATCGGCTGTATCCCAGACAGTTAGCGAAACAGCATCAACCACATAAGTCCACATATACAGGAATGCTGCCCAACTGAAGAACTGTACCAGTCCGATTCGCCAGAATGCTGATGGAGCATTCTTGAGCAATACAAACCAGTTGCCAGAGTCTTCCTTCTCTTCTGATACAGGATTATACTCGGCATACTCCTGTGGTGGCCACTCTTTTACCTTAAGAGTGGTATATACAACACAGAGTATCAGGATGGCAGCTCCGATGTAGAACGACCAGATAACGGTATCGGGCACAACGCCCTCTGGAGCCACATTGCTCAGACCAATCCAAGCAAAGATGAATGGAAACAGGAATCCAACCACACTACCAGCATTACACAGGAACGACTGAATAGAGTAAGCCTTACCCTTCTGTTTCTCGTTCACCATATCGCCCACCATCATCTTAAATGGTTGCATGGCCATATTGATACTGGTATCAAGCAGCATCAGCATTATCAATCCGAATACCATCACCATAGATATGGTAAGACCAAGCGAACCTGCATTTGGCAACAGACACATCACAGCCACAGCTGTAAGTGCACCTATAAATAAGTAAGGTATACGACGACCGAATCGTGTCCAAGTTCTGTCGCTCAGTGTTCCTACGATAGGCTGAACCAGAATACCCATCAGCGGTGGTAATATCCAGAAAAAACTCAATGAGTGCGGATCGGCACCCAACGTACGGAAAATACGCGAAATGTTAGCGCTCTGAAGAGCGTAAGCTATCTGTACACCAAAGAATCCAAAACTAAGATTCCATAATTTCCAAAATGACAAATCCGGTTTTTGTTTCATATCTCTAAATTCTCAAATCTAAATTATCTTGTTGTTCCTCTTACCACAAGTCGAGTTCTCACCACACGTTTCTCTATCTTATCGAGTGGCGACAGACCCTCAACCTTATCCATCAATATGGTAGCAGCCTCTTCGCCCACTTTATGACCACGCTGCTCTACGGTTGTGAGCATAGGGTCGCAGGCCACAGCACGTTGACCATTGGTAAATCCACATATCTGAACCCCTTCGGGTACTTTTATGCCGGCATGCTTCAGAGTATAGAGTATGCCGATGGCAGTATCGTCGTTCACAGCAAAGTATCCATCGGGAGGATTGTCCATAGCCATCAGTTGGGGAGTGAGTTCCTCGGCGTCAGTACGGTTATCGCATACTTTTACAATGTCGTCATCTATCTGCAGCCCATTCTTCAACAGGGCATCCTTATATCCGTTAAAACGATTCTTGGATATCTCCATCTGCATCGGACTGCCATAGAATGCAATGCGCTTACACCCTGACTCTATCAGATGTGTAACAGCATTCATAGCCCCCATATAATCATCAACCACCACACGACTTGCATTCACACCTGTACATATTCTATCGTAGAACACCATAGGTATGCCTGCATCTATCAGTTTCTGGTAGTGATCGTAGTTCTTGGTATCCTTAGCCTGCGATACAATCACACCACAAACCTTGTATCGATGAAAATTCTCACATATTTCAGCCTCACGCTCATACTGTTCACCACTCAATGCCACCATTATCTGATAACCACGAGCGCGAGCTGTCTCCTCGATCCCTGTAAGGATAGAAGAGAAATAATAATGTGTAAACTCTGGCACAATGACACCTATCAGTCTTTGCGGCATAACACGACTGTGGCGCAGTGCTTCGCCAATGGCATTGGGATAGAAGTTGTGCTCGCGAGCAAACTGCTGGATAGCCCTGCGCCGCTCTACGCTGATGCGGGGTGAATCCTTGAGTGCACGCGACACCGTTGCCACGGAAATTCCAAACTCCCGTGCTATGTCCTTCATTGTCATTGGCGCCTTATCTTCCATCGGTTCTCAATTATTCCGTGTGCAAAGATAATGCAAAATGTGCAAAACACAAAGTAATTAGGAGAAAAATTTGAAAAATAATTAGTGCGTTCCCAACCTGGGAACTATTCATTCCCAATGTGGGAACATTTCATTCCCAGCGAGGGAACAACCCGTTCCCACGGTGGGAATCCATTTTATTTGATAAAATTGCCTCGCTTTTACAAGTTTTTTAGTATCTTTGCAGCCGACAAACTACAGATGATGAAAAGGAAAGAAATAATAATCGCAGCAATCATGCTGCTGAGTAGTAGTTACGCTACTGCGCAGGAGCGAGAGCGATCGAACTCAACTAGCTCGATACCACAGGGACGCGAGAAGTATGAGTTCAAGCGCAATCTGCCCGTCTATGCCGACTCGTTGATTGCCCACCTGGATTATCCCTTAGCTTGGGAGAATAGTGGTATCAAGAAATTTGCTAAGTGGAAGAAAGTGGCTCGGCAGAAGGTATTCGACTGCATGCTGATGCCTCCACCACCGCCAGCTAACGGATACCAAATGAAGGTGCTCTACGAGGAACAGCGCGATGGATATAAGGCCCGTAAGATAGAGATTCGCCTGTCGCAATACTATACTGTGCCTGCTTATGTACTTATCCCCGATGGAAAGGGTCCGTTTCCTGCCATCAACCTGTTGCACGACCATGGTGCACATTTATATATAGGTAAGGAGAAGATGATTAGACCGCTATCCCGTGAGACTGCCGAGGTGATAAAGGATGCCGAGGAGTGGTTGGCAGGCTACGAAGGACAGTTCTTTGGCGACTATCTGGCCAAAAACGGCTACGTGGTATTCTCGGCAGATGCCCCAATGTGGGGCGAACGCGGCCAGAAGGAAGGGCCACGTCGCGACCGTTACGATATGATAGCGGGCAATATGATGATGTATGGCATCGATCTCTCGGCTTGGATGACCTACGATGACATAGCTGGCACTGAGTTCCTAGCCCAGATGCCAGAGGTAGACGCCTCGAGGATTGGTTGTACAGGATGGTCGATGGGCGCTTACCGCGCATGGATGCTCGCCGCACTCAGCGATAGGATAACTGCCTCTGCATCAATCTGTTGGATGGTAACCACCGACGAGCAGATGTCGTTTAAATACGACCGCACTGAGAATGGCGGCTTTGCTAACTGTATTCCTGGTCTACGTCGTTGGATGGACTATCCCCACATCGCTAGCATAGCCTGTCCCAAGCCTATGCTTTTCATCAACGGTTCTCAAGATAAGCTTTTCCCAGTAGCTGGTGTGGAAAAAGCCTTTAGCATTATGCATAACGTATGGAGTAGTCAAAAAGCTGACGACAAACTGGAAACAGAGCTATGGGATATCCCACACAGTTGTGGATTGAAAGCCCAAAAGCGTGTACTCGAATTCTTTAAGAAACACTTATAAAAAGGAAACTACTAAAAATATGAAAAGATTGATTTTAATGGCAGCAGTCTGCCTACCTCTTTTAGCTTCGGCTCAGTATAAATCAAAGGTATGGAGTCCTGACCGCGGTGATGGTACTTATACCAATCCTGTGATTAATGCCGACTATAGCGACCCAGATGTATGTATGGGAGCTAGCGGTGAGGATTATTACATGACGGCATCGTCGTTCCAATGCGTGCCTGGTTTGCCCATCCTACACTCCAAGGATTTGGTCAACTGGGAGATTATCAACTATGCTCTGACCAATCTTTATGAGGGTGATGAGGAGTTGCTAAAACACTTCAGCACACCTCGACATGGCGCTGGCGTTTGGGCCCCAAGCATCCGATTCTACAATGGGTGGTACTACATCTATTGGGGCGATCCTGACTTTGGCGTATATATGGTTAAGACGCAAGATCCTGCTAGCAAATGGACTGCTCCACTCTGCGTCATCAAGGGGCATGGATATATCGACACTACCCCACTCTGGGATGATGACGGGCGATGCTATCTGGTAAACGGATGGGCCAACAGCCGTTCAAAGTTCGCATCTGTACTCACGGTCCGCGAGATGTCGGCTGATGGTACTAAGCCCATCGGCCAACCAGTCATCGTGTTCGATGGCAATGGTACTGAGAATCGTAC
>Ga0265299_10003508_pt1 | contig 15252 bp, 11 predicted proteins | sample AusTroGonzalo_MG_4_FD_193485 | JGI IMG/M metagenome (GOLD analysis project Ga0265299, IMG submission 193485) | Bovine rumen microbial communities from tropical cattle in Woodstock, Queensland, Australia - Gonzalo_02 | ecosystem: Host-associated > Mammals > Digestive system > Stomach > Rumen ... | reverse complement strand
TTCTTTAACAATCTATTGCAGTTTGAGGATCTCGTTGTCCTTGTAAGCCTCGTAACCGCTGACAATCACCTTTTCACCAGGCTCCAGACCTTCGAGCACCTCATAGTACTGCGGGTTCTGTCGACCGATACGGATATTGCGACGGTAGGCACGTTCGCCACTCCTGTCAAGCACGAAAATCCACTGTCCGCCTGTGACGCTATAAAAGGTTCCTTTGGGAATTATAAGGGCTTTCTTCGAGGCACCAAGCTGCAGGTCGACATAGTAGGTCTGCCCCGTACGGATATTCTTCGGGCGTTCACCATCAAAGACGAAGTCAACCTTAAAGTGTCCTTCACGCACCTCTGGGTATACTTTACGAACTTTCAGCGTATAACGCTTACCCTGTTGTTCGAAGGTGGCAGTGAGTCCTTGATGCACGCGGTCGATATAATGCTCGTCGACTTTCGCCTGCACTTTATAGTCAGAGAGATCGTTAACAACACCTATTTTCTGTCCTGGCTGAATATTCTGACCAAGCTCCACATCAAGCAAGCCCACCTCACCCGAGATCTGAGAGCGGATATTCAGATGCTCCTTACGCTCCCGAACCAACAACACATTCTTACGCATGGCATCAAGATTGTCCTGCATCTGATCCACCTGCGCTTTGCGGAACTTGTCGTCCTCAGCCAGTCGTCGGGTAATCAACTGGTGTTTCTTCTGCGAGAGCTCATAGTCCTCTTGTGATTTCAGATAGTCTTCCTTGGCCGTCAGCCGTTCGTCATACAACCGCTTTTGCTGATTATACTCACGTTGTTTGCGCTGCATATCCATCTCCAAGGAGAGTTTCTCATTCTGATTGTTCAACCGGTCCTGTTCCATCGAAATCTGTGTATTACGGAGCATATTCTGTTTCTCAGCCAACTCGCTCTCCGCCTGTAAGATCTGTAGGTCGAGGTTGGAGTTAGACAGACGCACAAGGATATCACCCTTATTCACATGAGCCCCCTCTTCCACGACACGCTCCGTCACGATGCCTCCCTCTTCAGGAGACAACTGTACGACCTGGATCGGCGCCACCTGTCCGTCAAGCGATACATAATCGTTAAACTGTTCGTTCTTCACCTCACCAATGCCTAGTCCGCGGCGATCAACTTTCAGCACCGAAGTATAGTTGCTGATGCCGAGCCATGCCAATAGAATCACGAACACCATTCCGCCAATGGCATAAGGCCCATACTTCTTGATGTAGAATCGTCTGTTTTTCTCAATAATCTTATCCATATCTGTTATTCTTTATATTCCTTCACCTTTATAATAGTTCACAAGCTTACGTTTGATAATATACATCATCTGCATCTGGAGCAGACGGATGCGGGAGTCGAGCAACGTATTCGACGAGGTACGTAGTTCAAAGGTTGAGAGCATACCTTCCTCGTACTTGCGATAGGAGAGATGATAGGCGAGAGAGTCGCTTTCAACCTTACGTGCCATCTTCTCCACCTCCTTCGCATATCCCTCACAATCGAGCACAGCCTGAGTGATATCATCGTGGAGCTGTCGCATCGTCTCGTCACGTTCAAGCTGAGCGAGTTCAATATTCCGCTTCGCTTTACGCACATTCTTATATCGTGAGAACTCGAAAAGCGGCAATGATAGGGATGCCGCTAACCCCTCACCAACGTTATCCCAGAACTGCGTATGAAAGGGCGGGGCGGAGCCTCCACCAGAGATATTACGGAAATAGCCGGTGGAGACAGATGCCTGAAGGGAAAGAGATGGCAACAACCGCCCTTTTGCAATTATATGATCGAATTCAGCCTTGCGGACATTCATCTGAGCCGACACAGCTTTCGGGTTGTTCTGCAAGGCATAGGTATAAATATCATCAGAGATGCGAGGAACCTCTACTTCCCCAGAAGGGTGATACGACACCGCCAGACTGTCGTCCACAGGATAATTCATCACACTCTTCAAGGCAAGCATTGCGGTCTGGAATTGGTTCCGGCTATGTGTCAGGTTATAGTCATCCTCTGCCACCTGCGACTCAACCAATGCCACATCGGGCAGACTCTTGATGCCCAACTCCTCCATACGTTTCGTCTTCATCAGCAGACGGGTGCTCTCATCGTACTTCTCGCTAGCCAACTCCACACATCGCTGTGCATAGACGACATCCACGAATTTCTGCATCACCTCGATGGCTTTATCGTCACTCGCCTGCTGCAACTGGGTCTGTCCTTGTCGACGAAGCAGTTTCGCCTGCCGGAATCGGTTAATAGTCTGTCCGCCGTCGAACACAGTAAGAGTGGCATAAAGACTATAGTAATTATTAAATGTGGTATAGTTATTGTAGATATTCGTTTCCGGATCAATATTACGCCCCCAGGAATACTGTCCGTTCACGTTACCCGTCACAGAGGGAAGGAAGTCACTCAACACGGTCTGCACTTCGGTTTTGGCAATTTTTTCCTCCATGACCTTCCGCCGTACATTGGTAGAATGAACGATGGCATAGCGGATACAATCATCCATCGTCCAACTCTTCTCACTTGACTCTGTCTGGGCATGACCCGATGCGATCATGGTCATCATAACAGACAAAACGATTATCTTTTTTCTCATATTGTTTCTTTTCTGTTTATACTATCAAAAGCCATGCCAAACAAGACGCTACACTGATATTCAGGCATTTACAAAATTCCGTCATCTTTTTGATGTCCAATAATTGGACACGTGCCGTCTAAATTCTGGACATCGTGAAAGAAAATACGCCCTTAGTCTCCCTTTATTCGTAAAATCTTCGTAACTTTGCGACATCAGTTGCAAACTATCATGATTTAATGGAACAGATAAACCAATATATCAAACAGTTTCCCGAGCTGATGAAAGGGAAGAAGATACTATATGTCCATGGTTTCGGAAGCAGTGGACAGTCTGGGACTGTCGACCGTATCCGTGAGGTTCTGCCCCATGCGATGGTCATCGCGCCTGACCTGCCGATCCGTCCACAGGAAGCGATAGACTTGCTACGTCGTATCTGCACCACCGAACAGCCAGACCTCATCATCGGCACCTCCATGGGCGGCATGTATACGGAGATGCTCTACGGCTACGACCGCATCCTTGTAAACCCCGCCCTGCAGATGGGTGACACGATGAAAGACCATGGAATGATCGGAGCACAACATTTCTCCAATCCCAGACAGGATGGAGTGCAGGATTTCATCGTCACTAAGGCTCTGGTAAAAGAATATAAAGAGATGACCGAACATTGTTTCGAGGGAATCACCCCCGAGGAACAGAGACATGTCTGGGGCCTCTTTGGCGACGAGGACACCACGGTGAACACTTATGACTTGTTCCACGCGCACTACAACACAGCCATCCGATTCCACGGAGAGCATCGTATGAACGACAACTCGTTCATGCATGCCGTCATACCTGTGATTCGTTGGATAGACGACCAACAGGAAGGACGTGAACGTCCGATTGTCTACATTGACGTGAACACGCTCATCGAGAAATGGCAAGGCGTTGGCGAGCCGATATCGAGAATGAAACCACAAAGTTCATCGCAGAAAGCTGTCCGACTGCTACTTGAGAACTACCAGTTGTTCTTTGTGTCTCCAGCCCCAGTAGAATCTCCCTACTATACTGAGATCAACCAATGGCTTTACCAATATATTAATGTACCAGCATATGGACATACCGTTTTTACCAATCAGAAGCATCTACTCTACGGCGACTATCTGATAGATGCGGAAAAGACCGAAGGTATGGCGACACTGATCCAGTTCGGTTCAGACACATTCAAGACTTGGGATCATATTATTGACTTTTTTACCAGACTTAAAGGACAATGAAGAAGAAAGGAACATTACTCATCGTCGATGATAACCGTAACATCCTTACCACTGTTAAAATGCTGCTTGAAGATACCTTCCAAAACATCTTCATGCTGGCCAACCCTAATGCGATACCCGCAACACTCAGAGAGAAGCATCCCGACGTAGTACTACTCGACATGAATTTCCGTAGCGGCATCAACACAGGTAATGAAGGACTCTACTGGCTCCGTGAGATCAAGAAATTACAACCCGACACGCAGGTGGTCCTTTTCACGGCCTATGCAGACATCGAACTCGCCGTAAACGGACTGAAGGAAGGAGCCGCAGATTTCATTGTCAAGCCTTTCGATAATGCCAAGATGATACAAACACTTAGCGACGCTTATGCCAAGACCGCTCACACCCCACAGATCTCAGTCGTCAAGCATCAGAGTCAGATGTACTGGGGCGAGAGCGAAACGATGCAACAACTCCGTATCATGGTTGAGAAAGTCGCCATCACTGATGCGAATATCCTCATCACCGGCGAAAATGGAACAGGTAAGGAGATGTTGGCCAACGAGATCCATAGACTCTCTGCGCGTAATGGTGGACCGATGATGCCAATCGACATGGGTGCCATTACGGAGACCTTGTTTGAAGGTGAGTTGTTCGGACATATGAAGGGGGCCTATACCGACGCACATACTGATCAGCCAGGTAAATTTGAGCAGGCAGAGGGCGGCACGCTCTTCCTCGATGAGATAGGAAACCTCTCGTATGCCTTACAGGCCAAACTGCTGACCACCATCCAACGCCGCACCGTCGTGCGCCTTGGTAGCACGAAAGAGATTCCCATCAACGTACGTCTTATATGCGCCACCAACCGTGACCTACCGGAGATGGTACGTCAACAACAATTCCGCGAGGATCTGCTCTACCGAATCAACACTATCCACTTAAGACTTCCTGCCCTACGGGAACGTCGAAAAGATATCGTTCCTTTAGCAAAGTTGTTTCTCCAGAAATATGCTGAGCAATATAATAAGAACGACATCTCTTTTGATAAGGATGCAGAGGAGAAGTTGACTAATCACTATTGGTCGGGAAATATCCGTGAGCTTCAGCATACTATTGAGAAGACGGTCATCCTCTGTGACCACCCCGTCATTGCATCTGCCGACATCGAACTGATCGGACCATCCGAGAAAGTCGGACTATCAGGGGAGGGTGTTCCTCAGACCCTCGAGGAGATGGAACGCGAGCAGATAGCCCGAGCTATCCGCGAATGCGAAGGCAACCTCTCCTTCGTTGCCAACCGGCTGGGCATCTCCCGACAGACACTTTACAACAAGATTAAACGATACGGCCTATGATCATCACGATTGTCCTCGCCGTCCTGTGTCTGATCCTTGTCATCATGCTGCGCCATGAACGACAGCAAAGTACCAAGAAAACGAACTTCCTTCTTGACGCGATTTCAGCGGGCGACTATTCCTTTAAATTCTTGGAGAAACAACGAATAGGCGACTCCATATTAAGACTAGGCGGATCTTCCTCTCGTGAGATCGGCATGAATGCAGCCCTCAACCGCATTACTCGAATCATGCAAGATGCACGAACCGAGGCACTAGAACGTGAGAAGTATTATGAACTGATTATCAATCAGGTGAACACGGGCATCATTGTTGTCGACGAGAAAGGGAATATCCTTCAGAGCAACCACGAGGCACTACGCTTATTAGGGATGGAGATCCTGACGCACACCAAACAACTCTCCCGTATCGGAGAACAGATAGAGAAAGTTATCAGCACCATCCAACCAGGTGAGAAGTCTCATGCCACGTTCCTTAACGAGCGCGGGAATGTAGAACTGAGCATCCGTGCCTCTTCTGCCACCATCAAAGGGAAACAAGTGCGTATCATCGCCCTCAACGACATCAACTCAGAGATGGACGACAATCAGATGGAGTCATGGAACAAACTCATCCGAGTACTCACCCATGAGATTATGAACACCGTCACACCAATCACCAGCCTCAGCGAGACACTACTTGGAAAAATCGCAGATGGCGAGGTAAAAGACGGATTAGAGGTCATCCACACCACTAGTGCCGGTCTGACGGCCTTCGTGGAGAACTACAGACGACTCACCCATATCCCGACTCCACAGCCAAGCCTATTCTATGTCAAACAATTCGCAGAACGGATGCGGCACATTGCTCAGGAACAGACTGGCGCTCAGAATATCGACATTTCCATCGACACCGAGCCACTGGACCTATTGGTCTATGCAGACGAGGGGCTCATCGGCCATGTGGTCACCAACTTATTCAAGAATGCCATCCAAGCCATCACCACCTCGGGCGAAGGATCTCATATCTGGCTTCATGCTTACAGCAACCAAGACGATGCTGTTGTTATCGACATCGCCAACGACGGCCCACTGATACCACAGGATGTTGCCGAACATATCTTCGTACCTTTCTTCACTACTAAGGAAAAAGGATCTGGTATAGGCCTCAGCATCTCCCGTCAGATTATGAAACTGAGCGGCGGTACGCTGACACTCAAGAGTGACAGTACGCACCGCCGCACAACCTTCTCACTTACATTCCTATAAGACGATTGGTTCGTAGGGCAGGCCGAACACATCGGCTACAGCCTTATAGGTAACCTTTCCGTTCACTACGTTTAGTCCTTTTGCCAATGCCGAATCATCCTTGCAGGCCTGTCGCCAACCTTTGTCGGCAAGAGCGAGCGCGTAACGCAACGTAGCATTCGTCAGAGCCAATGTCGAGGTATGAGACACTGCGCCAGGGATGTTTGCCACGCAATAGTGCACAATACCCTCCTCCACATAGACAGGATCGCTGTGGGTTGTTGGACGGGAACTCTCGAAACAACCGCCCTGGTCGATGGCCACATCGACAAGCACCGTTCCCGGTTCCATCAGTCGGAGCATATCCCTTGTTATCAGATGCGGGGTCTTGTCGCCCGGCACTAACACTGAGCCCACGACGATATCAACCGTCGGCAACAACTGACGGATATGATGTTCCGACGAATAGAGCGTGTGCACATTAGAAGGGGTCTCAAGATCAAGTTGACGCAGACGAGGCAGCGAGATATCGGCAATCGTCACGTCAGCACCAAGACCGGCAGCCATCAGCGCAGCCGCTTCACCGACGATACCACCACCAAGCACCAACACCTTTGCAGGCGACACACCGGGAACGCCACTGATCAGTTTACCCTTGCCACCTTTTGTCTTTTGCAGGTAATAGGCACCATTGAGGGTTGCCATACGTCCTGCCACCTCACTCATTGGCTGCAACAAGGGCAGTGAACCGTTCGGTAACTGCACGGTCTCATATGCCAGACAGACGGCACCGCTCTTCAACATAGCATCCGTCAGCTCCTTCTCACATGCGAAATGGAAATAGGTGAAGAGTAGCTGCCCCGGTTTCACAAGTCCATATTCAGGTTCAATAGGCTCTTTCACCTTCACAATCATGTCGGCTTCACGATACACCGCCTCTATCGTCGGCAGGATCCGTGCACCGGCAGCCACATAGTCGTCATCAGAGAAACCACTGCCTTCACCGGCCGTGTGCTGCACACTCACCTCGTGACCGCGACGTGCCAGTTCGGCCACACCGGCCGGTGTCATTCCCACGCGGTTCTCATTGTCCTTGATCTCCTTTGGAATTCCTACTCTCATAATATAACAGTTTTAGTTAAACAATCTACTCTTCCGGCAATAAGACGACACCTTGTTGTTTCTTACCATCCATCATGATTTTCAGAGGACGATCAAAACGCACATGACGTACATACTCTGTCTCTTCCAGTGCAGGCATCGCATCAAGCACTTCTTTCTGGAACACCCCATTACCCGTATAGGTATTGACCGTGAAATAGCCGACACCGAACGAAGTAAGGTTCTGGAAGAAATGGGTACCCTGCGAAGGATCGACATGGTAGTTCTTCAGTCCAGACTCCACGATAACACGAGCTGCAGAGATATGCGGCCACTTTACGGGTATGCCCAACCAATAGTCGCTGGAACCCCAGCGCCCCGGCCCAATCAGGACATAAGAGCCCACGCCCTGTCCCTCCGATGCCGAAGGGAAATCGCCATTGAGAAAGCGCCGGTTTATCTGTTCTATCTGATCGGCAATTATCGGGTTGTTGACTGCCGTAAAGTCATCATCGGTCTTCACATAGACCACATCCACGACATCCTCCGAGATACCATGTCCGAGCGAGTTGTTAGAACGGAGCAGACACTGTTTATCGGGAATCTTCTGCAGGTCCTCATCGAGCACCTGCTTACTATCGACGATCGGTCGGATCTGTAACAGATAGAACTCACCAGTACGGTCATCGTTCAGGTTACAAGCGAACTCGATTTCCACAGGACGACGCATCTCCTCAGATCCGAACTTCTGTGCCATCTGGAGCAGTTCCGGCAGAGGAAAGACCCCATGCTGGAGCACACCACAGAAAGAGATGACCTTCCGACCGCCCTCATAGATTCCGTCGCGTATCACCTGATCCGTCGGATCAAAGGTCGAGGCGATATAAGTTAGAGAACCGTCGGCATCGGCCTGCTTCACACGGAGTTTCTTGATATTAAATCCATCGTCAACCTTGAAATCATCACCGACATGCGTCATATCAAGCGCATAGAAGCGCGTCTGTGTCTCACTAAGTGCCGTATCCATCTCACTCATCTGCAACACCTGTGTCGGATGGTAGGGGGATACCCGAAGCGTCTGTCCGCCATCAACGATATATTTGCCAAGACCGAGTGCCAGTGAAGCTATACCTTCTTCGGCAGTCTCCTCACCGATGGGGTAATAGTTCAGTGAGCGAAGCACACCCGAGAAGTTCGGGTAGTACAGATCACCATAGCGCTTACCCACCACCTCCTGTAAGATCACGGCCATCTTCTCCTGATCGATCACATTCGACGTAGCTGTCATATATGCCTTCGAGTCCTTATAGTAGACCGAAGCATAGACACCCTTGATGGCGCAGGCAAGCATCCGCAACATCTCATACTTATCGTCCAGATAAGGAATCATATACGTGGAATAGATTCCGGCAAAGGGCTGGTAGTGCGCATCCTCGAGCAACGAGCTCGAGCGCACGGCTATCGGTGACTTCACCGCATCGAAGAACGTGAAGAAGTCGGCAATCAACGAGTCAGGCAACTGTGCCTTCATGAAATGCTGCAGGATTTCCTCGTCGGAAGCATCACTCAAGGCAATCGGATAGAGGTTATTCTTCTCCATGAACTCATCGAAGAAGTCGGTACAAAGCACGACAGTCTTCGGAATAGAAACTTTCGCGTTCTCGAACTGGTTGAGTTCGGGATGGCGTTTGATGATATTATCAAGGAAAGCCAAACCACGTCCTTTGCCACCCAACGAGCCCTCGCCGATTCGGGCGAAATGACTATAAGTGTCGAATTTCAGGCGATCGAACACCGCCACCACACCGATGTTCTTCATCCGGCGGTACTGAACGATCGCATCGAAGATAATCTTCCTATGGGCATCCACATCCTGCAGTTTATGCCAGGTAACATGCTTCAGGAAGGCCGAGACTGGGAAGATGGCACGGGCACAGAGCCAGCGGCTCATGTGATTTCGTGACACATGGTAGAGCATCGAGTCACGCGGAATCTTGAAGATATTGTCCTGTAACTCTTTCAGTGAGGACACTCGGGCCACCTCCTCCTTCGTTTTCGGATCGCGGAAGATGAAATCACCGAATCCCATGTGCTCCTCCATCAGCTTATGTAGGTCGACGTTCATCTTCGTCGAGTTCTTGTCAATGAAATGGAAGCCCTCAGCCTCAGCCCTGGCACGGTTAATGGTCTCCGACGAGTCGAGGATCAGCGGAACATACTCGTCGCGGCGACGTATCTCCCTCAATAACTTCAGTCCGGCCTCTGCGTCACCCTCCTCCACATGAGAGAGCCGACCCGGCACGCTCTTCATCGGGAACCGAGTATCACTGATGACACCAAGGGTATTCTCATGATATTTCTCAAACAGCGCCATCGCCTCCTCATAGTTCGTGGCCAGCACCACCTTCGGACGCCCACGTTTGCGCTGGGCGGCGGCATGGGGGTTCAGGGCCTCGGTAGAGAAGCGCTTGCTCTGTGCAAGGATATAGTTATAGAGGTTCGGAAGTACCGAGGAGTAGAAGCGGATATTATCCTCCACAAGTAGGATCATCTGCACACCAGCCTCCTTGATATCGTGCTCGATGTTCATCTTGTCCTCGATCAGCTTGATGATCGACATGATGAGGTTGGTATTACCAAGCCAACAGAACACGTAGTCGAACACCGACATATCCTCATTCTCGATACGTTTCGTGATACCATGCGAGAAAGGTGTCAGTACCACGCACGGGATATCCGGATGTGCGGCCTTTACCTCACGTGCCACGGTAAACGCATCGTTATCGGCATTACCAGGCATACAGATTACCAAATCGATATCCGTCGTCTGCAGTACCTCGTTGGCCTCCTCGGTCGTAGATACCTGCGTAAACGTGGGCGGATAGCGCATACCCAGTTCCATATACTCGTCAAAGATCTTCTCGTCGACGCGTCCGTCATCCTCCAACATAAAGGCGTCATAGGGATTGGCGACGATCAGTACATTGAAGATACGTCTCGTCATCAGATTAACGAACGACACATCCTTCAAATAGAATTTATTCCACTCCTGCGGTATCTTGATTTCTTCGTCCATATCACTCCAGAACTATTGATGTCGCAAAGATACGAATAAATGAATGAAAAGCCAAATTTATTGATGCTTTTCCGTCTATGAGTATCCACACCGTCTGTCAGACGGCAGAATTATTTCGCCAGTCCAAGCGAATCCCACTTTTCCTGAAGAGCCTCTTCCTGTCTACGCACCTCTTTCAAGGCCCGTTTCCTACGAGTCCGCTCCTCGACCGATTTACGGAATGTCACATCGTAAAGGAAACCAACTAAAGCGACGGGACTGATACCCTGCGGCACCACCTTTGGCAACTTGTCGCGTTCAATCTGTTGAGGCGAGGGTTTCATCATCTCGCTCATCCGGTTATCAAATCGCCGGTGTCCATAAATGACCACTTCCTGTAATGTGTTAGTATTAGGGATCAGGTAGATTGTGTCTTTTTTCAGCTCCGACTTGAGCACATAGCGTTTCAGAAAGTTAGGATGGACGAACGTGATCCTACTGTAACCATCATGGAGCGTGAACGAGCCGTCCCAGGCGCTTCTGGTTTCCTGTTGGTCGTCGGTATATATCTTGATATCACGCACTGGAGCATGCGACTCCATGTTTGCCACAATCAAGCGCTGGGCCCCAGCCGGCAGACTGAAGCCCAGCATGACACCTATCCAACTAATCCATTTCATATCCTTTCACGAGAATGGCAGGGCAGATAGGAAGTTTCTTCGTCTTTCCTTTTACTGCATTTCTAAACAACCCATTCTTCATATAAGCTTTCATATAGAAGAAACCTTTCTCGCCATAACCATCCACGAGAGATATACTTATATAATAATGCTTCTTAGGCTTGAGGACGATGTCTTCCTCCGGACGAATATCCAGAGTATAATTACTCTTATCATTGGTCACAATCTCATAGATCGGCTTCTGATGGATGTTCACGTACTGCTTGCCGACGATCTCATAGACATTGATGCTCACCTTACATTTTTTAAAGGTACTACTCGAGACCTTCACCAAGATATCACTGATAACATATTCTTTATTACATGAGAAGGAGATTCCACCCTCAGGACCTATATTCGACCCTTCTCCTGAGGTACCGACAGCCCCTCCTGGAACTGGAACGCCCTTGCCTACGATGGTCTTGGGCTTGTTCTTCTTCCCGATGACCACCTCGGTCAGCTCCACGACTCTGTCTTTCAGCACAACTGTCAATTCCTTACCACCGGCATACTCCTGATAGGGGACATCTGTCGTCTGATAAGACACATGACTAAACGACAGATCTTTGGTCCTACCCTTGGGGATCTGCAGTGTAAAATATCCTTTGGCATCCGAGATCGTACCCACGCTATCCTCCTCAAAGCCGATACTAACATACTCGATGCTCTCCCCCCGTTCATTCACTACATGTCCCTTGACAGTAGTCTGAGCAAGACATACCGTCTGCATGACAACCGTCAGGAACAGTACGCCTAATTTTCTCATGCCTAATTTTCTCATATAAAGTCTGTTATAGTTTAATTCGACCGCAAAGATAACGTCTTCGTTCTAATCTGCAGTTCTTTTTTAACATCTTGCCATAAAATCTAACATAATTAACCTTTTAAAGGGTAATAAAAAATTATCAAACAATAACGAATTTTATCTAACCACAGGCGTTATTCTATCTTTTTTCGTATTTTTGCATCATAATCCGTCATAAGGGGGTGATGATTTCCCCCACTCGTCTGTATATAAGATAAAAAAGCGACGAAAAAGATGCAAGAAAAGACAGTCGACCTTTGGTCGCCCGCAAGGCGAGAACAACAGTTTGAGCAACTCTTCTATTCGGAGTACGACAGGATGTACCGAGCAGCTCACATCCTATTGGGCAACGAAGACGAGGCGAAAGATGTCGTACAGGACGTCTTCGTCCAGCTATGGACAGGTACCAGTCCACTGCGTAAGGAGTCCATCACCGCGTTCCTGCTTACTTGCGTCCGAAATCGCTGCCTCAACATCATTGCACACCGTCAGACAGAACAGAAGGCCATGCAACTGCTGACTCCCGAGACCGTCGATGAGGGCAGCCACGATGACGAGCTCGTCGAGGTCATCAAGACCTACATCGACGAACAGCTGACCCCTCAGACCAGTCGCATCATCCAGATGCGCTACTACGAGGAGCAGTCGTACAAGGAGATTTCCCAGTCTCTCGGCGTCAGCCTCTCTGCCATCAACAAGCACATTGTGCAAGGAATGAGGAAGTTACGTTCAACCTTTAAAAACAAGGAAGCATGAAAAAAGAAGAACAACTGCGGATGCTCCTGCACCCCGAGAAGTATACAGACGAACAACTCGCCCAGATGCTGGATGAGACCAGAGTTGACATTCCTGACACCAACAAGGAATGGCAAAGACTTACAGGAAGAATAAAGGAAGAGGAAAGAAGTCCCTTCAGCTCTCCTACCCTCCGACTGTTCACCCCCACCAAGAAGATCGCGGCCATCTTCATCGGACTGCTGATGCTCTCAGGCATCACCTATGCCGCCATTCATATCGTCAGAACCATCGACTCCAAGCCACAGACAGCCATCACAGAACGCAAGCCCGACGTGAAGAAGATCGAAAAGGTATATGGTGGTACCATTGCTCCGACACAGAAGACACCTGTCATATATAATAATGTGGAACTGGGTCAGATCATGCAGTATATCGCCGACGGATACGACGTCAAGGTGGAATTCAAGAATGAAGCCGCCCGTACCATTCGTTTCTATCTGCAATGGGAAGCAGACGACACCCTGCAGGATATCATTAAAAAGATCAACCACTTTGAGAAAGTCACCTTGACACTCAACGAGGATACTATCACCATCGAATAGAATACCACTATGCAACGACTTTATATACTCTTATTGTGCCTTGTCGTCATGAGCGCGAAGGCACAGCGACTGACGCACAACTTCCAGAACACCTCGCTCAGTGAGGCACTTATATGGATTGACAACGCTCAAGACAACTACAAGTTGAATTTCATCTTCGACGAGCTCGAGGACTTCACCGTAACCACCTCACTGAAGAATACCACAGTGCGCGATGCCGTGCGCCAGGTCTGCGGGTTCTATCCTATGCATCTGACCTTCGACGAACAGGACATCTATATCGAATGCACCCAGAAAGCCGATACGAAACTTTCTGGACGTGTCGTAGACGAGAAAGGACAGCCTATACCCTACGCCAGTGTCGCACTACTGTCGCTAAGCGACTCGATGTTCCTGACAGGCGGTGTGAGTAATGAGGCAGGCGACTTCGTCATCCCCTGTACCCAGAAGCGTGTCATTGCCCGTATCAGTTGTATTGGTTACAAGACCATCGAGCAGCCGTACGATGTAGGCCATATCGGTAAGGTTCGTATGTACCCAGACCAATACATGGTAAAAGGCGTAGAGGTGAAGGGATCCAAGCGTATCGTATACACCTCTGGCAACAACCTGGTAGCAAACATACAGGGTACTGCACTGGAACTGTTCGGTTCCGCCTCGGAGATGATCACTCATCTGCCATTGATGATGAGCGACGGCACCATAGCCGGTCATGGAAAACCCGTCATCTACATCAACAACAAAAAGGTACGCGACGAGGCAGAACTTGAGCGCCTGCGCTCTAATGAGATTCTGACAGCAGAGATTATCACCAATCCCGGATCGGAATACGGTGCGGAGGTTACATCGGTCATCAAGCTGAAGACCATCAGGCGTACTGGTGAGGGATGGAGCGGTAACTTCAGCGCCGGCTATCATCAGGGAAAGGGAGAGCAGGCCGACGGGAGCATCTCGCTGAACTACCGCACCAGGAACGGCATGGACTTCTTCGGCGGGGTAAACATCAGCCATCTCAACCAGTTTCTCTGTGCCACTGCCGACGACCAACTGCAGGCCTCGAGCATCTGGGACTATCACCGCGATAATGAAGTCTTCTACCACTTTAACTATTTCTTTGGCAGCTTCGGCTGGAACTGGGACATCAACGACCGTCACTCCGTCGGTATCAGCTACACGCCATTCAGTTATCTAGGCAATAAGCCCGACCTTCGCGCCAGCGATGAGAAGACCTATCGCGACGGACAACTTGTCGATGGCGGACACAGTGAGACGAACACCACCCGCAAGCCTCTGGTAAGCCACAGCATCAACGCCTACTATGCGGGAAGGATCGGCCAGTGGGGCATTGACTTCAATGCCGACTATTACAGGGCCCCGTCTGTCTCGGAGATGGAAGGCGGAACAGTAGGCGAACCGATCATCAGCAGCCGTAGCGACGCCATGAACAAACTAGTGGCAGAGAAGCTGGTCATCAAGGCACCGGTACCCAAAGGGAGCCTGACATTCGGAGAGGAGGTCTCTGGCGTGGACCGTACCGCCGACTTCACCCAGAGTGGCTATGCGGAGGACAACCATATCCGTCAGCAGACCACCACCTGGTCGCTGTTCGCCGACTATTCCATCACGCTGGGCAAGTTCAGTATCAACGCAGGCTTGCGCTGGCAGAACGAGCTAAACAACTATGACGTCGACGGGCAGCGCAACGATGAGATGAGTCCGGACTACCACATCCTCATCCCCCGCGCATCGGTGACCTATCAGACACAGAGATGGAAGCATAAACTGGCATTCTTCACTTCACGTGTCAATCCGCAGTAT
>Ga0265299_10003503_pt1 | contig 15267 bp, 15 predicted proteins | sample AusTroGonzalo_MG_4_FD_193485 | JGI IMG/M metagenome (GOLD analysis project Ga0265299, IMG submission 193485) | Bovine rumen microbial communities from tropical cattle in Woodstock, Queensland, Australia - Gonzalo_02 | ecosystem: Host-associated > Mammals > Digestive system > Stomach > Rumen ... | reverse complement strand
ATATTATATTATATATTTATAAATATATAATATAATATAAAATAGAGATGCCCACTCCACATACTATTCACAAAAACTAAATGTCATAGCGTTATAGCGTTATAGTGTTATACCCAGCATGAATCCATACTGTAAAAGCGTCTCCAGAATGTTACATCCACAAACCCATTATTTTCATTTATTAGAACCTATGTTAGATATATGAATAAGCAACAATTTGTGGTCACGATTTGTGACCGCAAAATAATCTGATAGCCAAACGAACGGAGACTTGAAGTCGCAAATTGCGACATCAAGTTGGGGAGGAACAAGAAAACTTCCTTATGCATTCACACGTGAAGGAATAGGCATGCTTAGTAGTGTGCTGGGATCTGATACGGCAATTGAAATGAATATCCGCATCATGCGAGTGTTTACTGCTGCTCATCAGATTATGGAGAGCAATGACTGCCACACAAGAACCATGATCGTTTCCTTATTATTGATGACTCCGTCTATCTGCTTGGCGCAAGTGTAAAGGACATGGGTAATGGCTTATGTGCTGTCACTAAGTTGCAGGCATTACCAGAGACTATACTTGGAATGTTGAAATGAGAAAATCATAAACGGCAAATTCGCCGTTATCATAATGACCAGTACCTTGTTTCGAGGTGCTGGTTTTCGTGTTTATAAGTGGCAATGTCCTGTCGCTTTCTATTAAAAGATGTGTAAAATCATAGCAAATCGTCATAACTACCAGAAAAAAGTCGTATATTTGCCAGATAGAAACTACTCGAAGTATGACAACATATACGAAGTTCAAGGAATACATCTGGCTGGTGAATATCATCTATCATGCCAAGGCTATCACCTTTGCTGAGATTAATGAACGATGGCTCAAGACGGATATGAGCGAGGGCGTGGAGATGGCCCGCACAACGTTCTATCGCCATAAGTGTGCCATCGAGGACATCTTTGGCATCTATATTGAGTGCGACAAGAAGAACGGCAACAAGTATTATATAGGTAACGAATACGTTCTTCGCGAGGATTCCGTTCAGAACTGGATGCTCTCGACATTGAGTGTTGGTAATTTGGTAGAGGAAAGCCAGAGCCTGCACAACCGTATTCTGTTGGAACACGTGCCTTCTGGTGGTGAGAAGCTTCAGCAGGTTATCAAGGCGATGAAGGAGAACCGCATGATTTCTTTGACCTATCGTCGCTATGGTTCTCCTGAGAATGGCACATACAAACTTGCTCCCTACTGCGTGAAGTTGTTTCGCCAGCGATGGTACCTGGTGTCTCGATTTGAGAGTGGTATGTTCAGTACTTTTTCCTTCGACCGCATTGAGAAGGTGGAGCTACTTGGGGAAAAGTTCAAGATAGACGAGGACTTTGATGCCGCCAGATTCTTCAGCGACAGCTACGGCATAGTGGTTGACGACAAGATGAATCCTGAGCGCATTGTGCTGCGTGCATACGGCTTTGAAAGGTACTATTTGCGCGACCTACCACTACATCACACCCAAAGGGAGATCACCTCTACTGATGAGTATTGTGACTTTGAACTGACGCTACGACCCACCAGCGATTTCAAGGCTCAGCTGCTATCACGAGGACAGTGGGTGGAGGTGCTAGAGCCGCAATCTCTGGCTGATGAAATAGTAGAATGGCACAAAAATGCCATTGAACGATACAAAAAGTGAAAAAGTTCGAGTCTGTTCCACGATTTGAAACAATGTAGTACTATCTTTGCACCCATAATTCGTAAGTTTAACTAAACAAGTTTGTGATATGGGAAATACTGATATTAATGCCGTTAATCTTCTTAAGGAATTCATAAAGGAGAAACTTGGTGGAAACATAAAGAATCTTCGTGGCTTTGATTTTTGCACTCTAAAGGAGGATAGAAAGTACGGGGGTAATTTTATCGAAAGGACACCTATTGTTAAAGCGATAATGTCACTAGCTTTTGCAGATGTATGGGACAATCTTTCCTTTGACAGCATTACTCGTGGTCGTTTTGAATGCGACATCATTAATAAATACCAGAATCTCTTTGGTATTAATATGTGCAACCAATACTTTAAGGGGCTGCGGGAGTTCAATCCAACGAGTGCCCAACACCAAAGGGCGTTGAAAATTGCACATATGAGTTATAGCGTTGGTAACTTTTGGGTACTCCCCAGTATGCCATCTATCGCTTCTCGTGTTCTTGATAATCGCTATCGCTATTACATGGATAAATTTCTGCAATCTATCTATGCCATCATGACCCAAGGGAAAAGAGTAGACAAGACATTGCAGGACATTCTTTCGAAAAACAAGTTCATGGACAAATATCAAGGCGAGGAAGGCTTTGGTAGATTTGTGAAGGAAATGATTCTTGATGACTTTGTAGATTATTACGGCAAGCCAGAAGATATTTTCATGTTCGTATGGAGTGCAATGAAGGATCTTGACCGCGAGACATATTTCAAGGCTGTAGACCAGTACTGTATTTTCTGCGAAAGTTTTATTCCCAAGCGAGCAGACAAAGTCATCAAGAAGTTGGAAATGGTTCTTTCCACTCAACCTGTAATTCAGAAAGTAGTAAGACCTATTGCTATCACAGAGTTACCAAAGCCCCAACCTGCAGATAATGAATCTGAGGTAAATACTATCACCAGATATGGATTGGCATACAATCTAATGAATATGTGTATAGAAACTGTCATGACAGATTTAGAAAGAAGACTTCCTGTAATGGCAGAGGAAGGATATTTCATTGAATGTTGTGAAAGAATGAAACTCAAACCTGAAGGATTCACATGGGATGAGTTTATGATTTCTGTGGAGAAGTTCGATGATATTTCCATCATATTCTATTCATTTCCCACTCCTCAAAAAGAGCCAGAAGCCATTTTTGGAGCATTGATGTTAGATTTAAGCACCAATCATCTTGTGTATTATACTTTAGAAATGTGTAGTCACCCAGGGCGATGGGCATTAGGGCGGAACACCACTGATCATCATACGCTTATGGGAATGTATGATATGGAACCAACTAAAGAAAACTTTCTAAAACTTTTAGTTCCTAAGGGCAAATTGTTACCAGAGATTGACATACAGACTTTGCTTGATCTTCCTAAGGAATACAATGTATTTAAGAAAACTTCTGCAGCCCCTATGTATTGTGTGAATTATGGTAAGAAGACATCAAACTGTGTTTCGTTTATGCAGTCATTCCCTATAAGTGCAAGGCACACGATGGATTATTATAATATCCAAAAGATAATTTCTGGAATCCATCAAAGCCTTGGAGAAAATCAGGCTCTAATTGAGGTTAAGGCAGGCAAAACGAAGAACAACAGACATTATGTGTATAGCATTGTGAAAACTAAAGGAGAACCTTCTGGGGTACAATATTATATGTTGATGCATATTGCTTACGAGAAAGTGGCAATTAACGTAAATGGTCATTTCATAGAAGCCGGAACGACTGGAATACGTGATACCACAATATGGGAATTAGAACGTCGCAAAGGCATAGTATCGTCCACAGATAATTCCAAATGGTGCTTTGATCCCTATGATGGGACCTTGAAGCGTCCATATCTGATGAACCTATCTGAGAAAGAAGAATACGATGAGATGTTCCCTGATCATCCATTATCTCAATGCAGACAATTTGTTAAATTGATAACTCAGAAGCTATGATTACTGACAAAAAAATAGATGACACTCTTTTTGCTCATAGTTTGGTCAGAGGTGATTTAACTGAAGAAGAACTTTCAAAATTAAAGAGAGAACTGGAGCTGATAGAAAATGGAGGAGCAGTCCTTGATGGTGTTGTATGTATGGAGCGATTGAGAAATCTTACAACTAAGAGAACTTATGCCCAGCACTTGGTTGAACCAAAAGACTGGGAAAAGCTACGTGAGATGGTTACTCGATGTGAATGGACGTTTGCAAAAACGATGCCGTGGTGTCCTCATGAGTATATAGTAAGAGGTAAATGTCCGCTCTCAGAAGAGGAGTTTCTGTTTTTCATAGACATGCAACGAAACTATGGCAAAGTTGAACGCTGGGGAAAATATATCACCCCTTATCTCTATATCGATGATTACAAGTACTGGACGATGGGAGCACCAGTTGAAGAGACAATTGTTATGAATCGTGCGAAAGTAAATAATAACGGATAATTAGAACCCACCATCTTGGTAGTGGCTTAGAGAAGCGAGTAGCAATATTCGTGGAGAAGTCGGGCGATTCCCAAATGGATAACGCGGCTGCCAGCCAAGATGGCTTTTATATAACTCAGAAGCAATGACAAAGAAAAAGAAATACAGAGACGTTGAGGCAATGACAGATGAAGAGTTTGAAGCATTGACCCGTGAAATAGCAGGAGAACAGGTACAGGTTCCAGAAATAGCATTTGACCCTCGCTATATGGAGAAGCGTGACAATCCTACCCCAAGTGGTGGTGATTACTCCATTGCATATTACTACGATGATGATGGCCCATGTGAGAAAAGTAAGGCTAATAGAGTCAATATCGTGGAGTATAAGAAAGGTGGCATTAGGATAAATGAACACTATGGGTTGTTGGGTAGAAACGGGAAGAATGGCTAAAAGATGTTATCACCAACGATGATAATGATGACTTTTGAAAAAGTTTTGCTATCTTTGCACCTAATAATGACTTAAAACGAACGTTCATGGCAAGTTACTTCAAAGATGAGAAGAACTCTATTGGTGTTTTGCTTGAGATATTTGGCAGAATCCAAAAAGCTAAGGATAATGTCAAAGGGAAAGCCAAATACCATTTCAATGCCTTACTAAATGCTGACCCTGACGAGCCTAAGGTCAGTAAGATTTTGGCAGGTTTCTTTTTACAGAAGACCAATGGTGAGTACCGCGTTCTCAAAAGCTTCGTAAGGAAGTTTTGGGGAGATAACCTTGCCGCAATGATAAAATCTCCTACAATCAGTACTGAGGAGTTCGTCAAGGATGATAAACGTATAGACATCCTTATCTATGAAAAAGACAAATATGCTATTGTCATGGAGAATAAGATTTGGGATGCTTTGGATCAGCCAAATCAGTTGGCCAACTATATTGAGGCTATGATGGGTGGATCCTATAACTTTAATGAAGACCAAATATATGTAGCTTATCTGCCTTCAACAAATGAACATCAACCATCTCCTAATTCCTGGGAAAACAGAGGTGGAGATTCTTATCAAGAAAGATTCAATAATAGATATAAACTGTTAGGGTTCAAAGAAGAGATACTTCCGTGGTTAGAATCTTCAAAAGAAGTTCAGGAGATTAAAGATAATCCACATTTTGAACACTCACGTTTCCTATTCATCGATTTTTTACGTAGAAAATTAGATATAGACAACATTGACAATATGACACAGAAAGAAATAGAAAAGCAGTTACGAGAGTATTTCAGTAATAGTGAAAGTGCTATTGCAGATGCAGAAAGATTAGTTCAGTTGATTAATAAACTGCCAAAGATTGACATCAATGAGGTAGTCAAACAATTAGGGAAGATACGTAAAGAGAAAACGAAATTAGCTATGCAAGAATGGCTATCATATTTACAAAGGGATTATCCAGCAAGTTTCTATGATGTTAGCACTAAAGCCCATATGGCTATTGGGACTACAGTACCATATAAGGGAACACCTGCTTTTTTCAGTGTCTTTATATGGAACTTTCACTATAATGAAGCAAATAGTGTCGCTATAGCCTTGACTGATCAAGGCGCCCCTTACAGAAAAGAAGTAGAGTCAAAAGTTAAAAATCTTGTTCGTGGGAAAAAGGGATTCCTTAAAGGAAATGCCTGGCTCTATTATAAGTATGTATCATTTGAAGAAGCATATCCCTTGTTACAGGAGTTAGTTCGTGAACTACCTTCAATATAATTAAAATCTATCACTTGCAATGAACCTAAAAGACATAGACATCACGTTTGATTTTCAAATTGACACTCGCAAAGGGAAAGACCCTGATTGCGACAGTAAAACATTGAAGTCGTATCAGCAATTGCTATGGAGCAAATCGCTCCCCAATGGAGAGATGATGCAACTGGATATAGAAAAGGGATGCCTTAAATGGAAAGACATGTGGTTTGGGAGCGATTCTATCACTGCGAGCTTCCTACATGCTCGTTTCCCACTTAGAGGCCTTGTAGAGAGCCAACCAGACTTTGCCCAATGGAAGAAAGACTATTGGCACAAGACATATACTATTGGTGGAGAGATTATCTTTCCAATGGTTCGCTGGAGCATGAACCAGGCTCGTGGATGTAGTGTAAAGATTTGTGACCGCTGGGATTTAACTCTTGAATGTATTCGTCGTTTCTATGTTGGAGAACCTACGCCATTGGATAAGGCTTTAGAAAGAAGCAGTGAATTCTTTAGGTTATTTGTCGATTTCAAAGGCTATGTGGATTTCTTCCTGCTTCAAGATTGTGTTGATGATGATTACAATGTTAAGTTTTGGCTTGAAACTCCATTATTTGTTGGTATGCCAATGCCCAAAGATTTGGATGAATACAAGATGTGGATTGGTTCGCAGCTTGATTTCGTAGAAAAGCGAAGTAAACGCATAAAAGAATACTGTGCCCATTTTTAACTTAAAAATGAAACAGACCAAGAGATTTTGTTGAAGTGATGACAATTGTTCAATAATAAACTCTGATTCGAAAAACAAGGACTCCCAAGAGGAAGCCCTTGAATCGGCACGAGGGGGAACGAATCCGGGCTCGCCATAGCCGAGGTGGATGATTAATCCGCTGCAAAGATATGTAATTCTTCTGAAATCTCAAAATAACTGAAGGGAAAAATGATAATTGAGAAAATTATCAAAGACTGTTCCATGATTTGAAACAATGTACCATTATCTTTGCATCGTAAAAACAATTGTTGAACAAAATGCAAAGAAAATGGAAACAAGAAAGAAGTATTACATGGACTGTCACTTGGCAGGGCGCAAGTATCATGATGCAGATGAGGTATGGGATAAACTAAAGGTTGGAACCCTGCTGTGCCTGAAGCATGACAAAGAGAATCGACACGATGCGAATGCCGTTGCCGTATTGTACAAAAAGGAAGATGAGGTAGAGCCATACTGCATTGGTTATATACCTCGCGATTGTAATGAGGAAATTGCCAGTTTTCTTGAAATGGGCTGGACAGACATCTTCGAGTGTCGAATCAGTAAGATCAAGGAGGATGCTCATCCTGAGAGTCAAGTGTTGCTAACAATAAAAGTCAGGAGGAAGGAATGATGTATACGTTATTTGTGATTCTTATAGTAACAGCTGCACTTCTTATGATAGGCATTGTACTTATCCAAGAGTCAAAGGGCGGCGGTCTGGCTTCTCAGTTTGCAGATTACAAACATTCGTTGGGTGTTCGTAAGAGCACAGAACTTGTGGAGAAGGTCACTTGGTTTCTCGCAATATTTATGGTTGTTGTCAGCGTTATCTGTGCATATTTGACACATTGAAGAACAAATTCCAGAAAGGAACAAGTCAATATCGATTTCCTAATTCTTCTTAATATATGTCCCACACTCGTAAAAAGGTGTGGGATTTTTCGTATCTTTGCAGTTGTAAAAACAAAAAATGATATGATCCAATTTACGATATACACTTACTTATTCAAGCCCATCAATGAGCCGCAGGAGCCAGATACAGTGGCATCAGCTGTTCAAAAAGAAGAGCCAAAAGTGGAAGAGAAACCGTCTGTTCCTGCAAGTTTATCGTCATCATCGCGCACTCATAAATCAAGCAATTATGATAATATGCGTGGCTTCGATCCAGTATCAGAGGACGACATGGATGATAACGGCATGAATCGCTATATGGAAAACAATGATGAAGAGGGGTGGGATTGAGTGATGTCAGATGTTAGAGGGAAGAGGTAAGATGTAAGAAATTGAAATACCAATAAAATACGAGATTTTTCCATACTTTTTCGCAAAACATTTTGAGATTTGCCCAGAATTGTGTAAATTTGCCCTCGAAATCAGAAAACATTTTGAGGAATGGATGCAGATTATCGCATATTCAAGAGGAAGCTCTATGAGCGGATGCTGAACTGGAAACATACCAAGGACGGCAAGACGGCACTGCTGATAAAAGGGGCACGACGCGTGGGCAAATCGACGATTGCAGAGGAGTTTGCCAAACGCGAGTATGACTCGTATATCGTGGTGGACTTTGCCAATGCGCCAGAAGGTGTGTGGGAGGCAGTGAAGAACATTGCCGACCTGAACAACTTCTTTTTCCAGCTACAATTCATCTATCGAGTGAAGCTGGTGGAGCGCAAGTCGGTGATCATCTTCGACGAGATACAGAAGGCTCCGCTGGTGCGCCAAGCCATCAAGTATATGGTGAAAGACCACCGCTATGATTTTATTGAGACAGGGTCGCTCTTGTCTATTAAGAAAAATATACAGGGCATTACCATCCCCAGCGAAGAGACGCGGCTGACGATGTATCCGATGGATTACGAGGAGTTCCGCTGGGCTTTGGGCGACGAGGTGACGGTTCCACTGCTGAAGGAGGCTTTTGACAGTCGTCGCTCTGTGGGCGACCAGGTGGCGCGAAAGCTGCTGCGCGACTTCCGGCTGTATATGCTGGTGGGAGGTATGCCGCAGGCGGTGAATACCTATCTGGACACTAACAATCTGAGTGAGGTGGATCAGACAAAGCGCGAGATTATAGACCTCTATACAGAGGATTTCCGTAAGATAGATCCTTCAGGCAAGGCATCGCGATTGTTCAAGGCTATCCCGTCTGAGTTGTCGAAGAATGCCTCGCGCTATCAGGTGACAAGTGTGTTGGGACGTGCTGCAGAATCGACGGACATGGACGAGCTGCTGGAGGATATGGAGGACAGCCTCTGCGTAAACTTTGCTTATCATGCTAACAACCCGTCTGTAGGTCTGGCCTTGCATAAGGACAGGAATCAATATAAGATGTTCGTGGGTGACACAGGCCTGTTTATCACGCTGGCATTCTGGGATAAGGATGTGACGGAGAACGTGATCTACCAGAAGCTGCTTTCTGACAAACTGAGTGCTGACTTGGGGTATGTGTATGAGAACGTGGTGGCGCAGATGCTGAAAGCCTGCGGTAATGAATTGTTCTATCATGCATGGCCAACACCTAGCGGCAAGCACAATTATGAGATCGACTTCCTGCTGTCGCGCAGCAGCAAACTCTGCCCGATAGAGGTGAAGTCGTCTGGTTATAAGGCCCATGTGTCGCTCGATGAATTCTGCAAGAAGTTCTCGTCAGAGATATTGTGGCGTTATCTGGTATATACCAAGGATTTGCGAAAAGATGAAGAGACGCTGATGGTGCCCGTCTATATGGTGCCGTTTTTATAAAAGTAAGATATTATGATACGTTTTACGATATACACTTATTTATTCAAATGACACTCAGGGACTGGTACATGTCGAAAGATGTAAGATGTATGATGTATGATGGAAGAGGGAAGATGGAAGAAGGCAACCATGGTTCACGGTTAATGGTTAGGGATGCAGCAAGTTTGCAACGATGATAGCATCTAATTGATAATGAGTTTCGCTAATATTTGATAAATAATTGCCGAATTATTTGGAACTTTCGGAAAATATTCCTATCTTTGCACCGTCAGAATGTCGTCAGAGGGCGCGAACGATTTGCTTTCACAGCAATATTCAAGCTGGACCTTTCTGACCACCATATGAGGACATAGCCCACAAGGTTATGTCCTCAGTTTTTCTATGACATCATTGATAAGTTGCTTGATAGTCTCTTTGTCTGGAGCTGCGAAGGCATCAGACTTAACGACAACAGCCTTGCTACACGGATGTTATCATTTAGTTCTGTTTGGTCTGCCTGTATACTGATGAGCAATCGCTCACCATATATCTCGTCTTGTGTGAAGCCTTTGTTCTCTAACATACTGCAAAGGTAATACTTTTTATCTGAATAACAGCGGATATAAAGTAGTTTTTTTGTACCTTTGCATCTCAAATAAAAAAAGGACTACAACATATATGGGGCTATCCCCCCTATATTATCATTATAAACTATTAAAACAAAACTTATGAAAATTACAATTTTGGAAAGGGCCTGTTTGACCCGAGGCAAGGAAACCTTTGCTTGCAGTAGCTTTGGTTTCCTAAATGAGAACACAAACACGAGTGTTAATACTAACTGCAAGAAAGGAGGGATGACGCTATGGCGAAGTTAGACAGACTCCTGAAACTGGAGAAGATGCTGGATGCATACGACAAGATGAATTTTTATGATGCCCAACTTGCAAACTACCAAGCGATATGCATCAACGAACTGCTGGACATCATAAACCCAAAACTGAACAGACTAGTAACCAGCAAGACGCGATTGAGTTGCAGAAACGTACTGGTGGCCAACTTCGAAACCATGACAAAGGCGGCACACTGGCTGAAATGCAGACTGTTTACTGACCTGCCCGAAGCGATGGGCATGGCATTGAGAGAGAAGATAGTGCAGATGGTGGACTTGCTGAAAGCGCTGATGGTGAAGATAATAGATGTGGACGAATTTGCCGAGAGATTCTTTGAGCGGCTGAAAAAGAGATACAGGACACGCAGAACGACCGACTATGAACTATGGAAAGCACGACAATCGAAACTGACAATTGAACGACTGACGGAATACCAGGCAGAACTGACTGCCAACATGCTGATTATGGGTATTCTGAAATTCGACGAGGCTCCATCAGGACAAGAGATGGAGGGCGTGGACATGGAGAAGTTGAGAAAGAAGCTGAAAGACGGCAAGGTGTTGCCTGATGGCTTCGAGATGGAGTGTGCTAAACTGCGCCGCTATTCGCATTGGGAGGGCTACAGGTTCGTGATTGACTACAAACTGCTACGGAAATACATCTTTTGCATTTTTGGCAAACTGAACAGCGAGCAGCATATCCAGATGTTTGAATACGATGTGCAGATGAAGCAGATTCACGAGGATATAGAGCGATTGAGGAAGGAGGAAATGTGTGCAGAGAGGGAAATGGAAGAGGAAGAGGAAATGAAGGAAGCGAGGAAAGGACAGAAGGAGGCCATCAAGAAGGCTATTAATATAATGTGGGCAGAGGGTGAGCTACAGCATAAGTATGACCATACGTGGATTATGATGACGATGAACGAGACGGAATGGTTGCCCAACTTTGCCACTCCAACAGAGTATTTGGACTACATGAAAGGATGTGATGTGAGGGACAGACTGCCAGACAGAAGCATTATCAGCAAATACTATGATAGGGCTCACGGGGTATTCCCCAATTGGAAGTTTACGGATGCCAAGGATAAAGAGGAAACAAGACGAAATAATGCAGGAAAACGCTTTTTGAACCTGGTTCAGCGTGCATAATGCACGCAATTGTGCACGCTTTTGTGCACAATCGTGCACAATCATGCACAACTATGCACGGCGCAAGTTTACGGCTTGCGTCGTATTTTTTTTGTGTCTACCTTTGCCGTCGCAAAACTAAAGGTCGCCTAAAAGGGGGCGACGTTAAACAAAAGAAAGAATGACATGAGAAGAATTAAGATGTATTCGTTGGACTTCCTAATGTACGCCCATGAGGTGAGACTGGAGGAAGACGAATTGATGGACGAGGGCTACATGGACGAGTATGAACGACTATCAGTAGCCGACATGAGACGAAGTTACGCTGAGTACTTGAGAGACTTGGCAAGTGAGTAATCTAATTGACAATTGATAATTAAGATGGAGACAGTGATGAATGGTTATCACATCAAGGTGAACAAGATGTGCGCCTCGTGCAAGCATAAGGAATGCATGAGTGACGGCACAAGGATTTGCCAAAAGATGGGGTTGATGGTGGAACAACGGTACTGTTGTCGCCACTGGGATATGTCAGACGGCTTAAGAAATGCCGGACTGCAAAACGGAGGAGTGGTTCGCCTAAAAAGAACACGAATAATCATTATTAAATAAGTGTATAACCGAGTCGAAGCGAGTGGAGGAAGTCTACGTAGTGAAAATGGCCAAATTCCGACATGACCTTCACTCACAAAACGACAAAGTTATGAAAAAATTTATATTTGTATTAAATGCCATTGAGTTGATGTCAAAGCTCTATGCTGGCAAGCGAGTGGAAGGTGTTCTGTATATGGATGAGAACACAGGTAAACTAACTTTTAAGGCGTACAACAGGAAGAATGAAAATCATAAGAAGGACTTGTTGGTGAAGAAGTTGCCTTGGGGCTGGGTGAAGGAGTCAATGGAACGTATCAAGGTGTTTGGCTCGTTCCCCAAGAATATGGGTACGGCTCAGGTGATGGGATTGTTGGACGAGCATACGCACGACGCCAAAAACGCCCTGATAGACCGTGAAATCATCGAGTTTGTTTAATCTTATAATCTTACTATTTATGGAAGCATTAGTGACTATTGTAGCGGTGGGCGCATACGCTGAGCGCCAGTATCAGAAGCAGGACGGCAGCTCTGATAACTGATTTGCAGGTACTTTGAGTTGTGGTTTTAAACACGAATGACCACGAATGAACCACGAATTATCATGAATTAATTATATGAAAAATTAATGGGTAATTAATGGCAATTCGTGTTAAGAAAAGAAAGGATTTATATGTTTGCATATCAGAAGAATTTCAGTAATCCTACGTTGCCTGTGGACGAGGCCCAGTTTTGGGCCCTCGTCAGGGCAAAGCAGTGGAACGAGAACATTGACAAGTATCGTGAGACGCATGATGCCTCGTTGAAGCGCAAACTGCCTGCGTTTATCTTCCAGGCGACGTTTGACGAGACGGAGTCGAAGAAGGGTAAAATAGGTGCCTGGCGCAAGCAGGCAGCAACAAGGCTGACGGGTCTCGTGGTGATGGACATTGATCATGTTGAAGAGCCTTTGACGCTCTATCAAGGTTGGGTCGAAAAGGGCTTGGACTGGAAGAAGTTGGGCATTGTGCTCATTTATATTACCCCTTCAGGAAAGGGTCTGAAGATTGTCTTTAAGGCCGACGTAAAGAAGGGCAATCTCATCGATAACCAGCACGCTATGGCTGAGGTGCTTGGCGTGGAGGTTGACGAAAGTTGCAAGGATGCAAGCCGTATGAGTTTCATCTGCAAGGAATCGGATATTTTGTACATTGATAATGAGTTGTTTACGTATGAGAACAAGGAATTTAGTGAGCGATATACTGCTCTATATCGAGACGGTCATTCACAGGCTACGAAAGAGATGGATGATGAATTCGCAACGCCACACTCTGACCTTGGTCAGAGAAGATGTAATATGGATGATGTAACCCCTCAGCCATCAGACATCACACCTCAACCATCTTTCAAAGGCCGTCCGTACAGCGAGATTATCGATGAGTGGTGGCAGCGTAACGGTGGTGTGCCACAGGAGGGCGAACGGAATGTGAAGCTGTATCAGTTGGCTGTGAATCTGCGTGCTATCTGCGACAACAACAAGGCGTTGCTCCTTCAGGTGATGCCTCGTCTGGGACTGGACGAACAGGAACTACACGCCATCGTAGAATCGGCCTGCAAGGAGCCGCCCAAAGGGATTGGCAAGATGATGCAGGGCATACTTGCAATGGATGATGGAAGATGTAAGAAGGAAGACCTCAGCCATCAGCCATCAAACATCGACCATCTTTTGTGGGACTGGGGCGCACAGATTGAAGCGATGTTCGACGACTTCCCCATTCTGAAGGACATCTGCAAGGGATTGAAGCGGAATCAGTATCCTGCGGCGCTGATAGTGGCTGGGGCGTTCGAAATGACGCTGATGACGAGGTGCACGTACAGGTTCTATCATCGTCCAGAGGAATTGCGACGATTGAACAGCTCGGCATTGATCATTGGCGACCCTGCCAGCGGTAAGTCGTTTGCCACACGATTGTTCAAGTTGTTGGCTGCGCCTATCGTGGCTGCCGACAAGGTTGGACGTGACGCCATCAACGCCTATCGTGAGCAGATGCGAACGAAGGGTGCCAACAAGGAGAAGCCTAAGAAGCCGAAGGTCATTGTCAGGGTACATCCTGCGAGGACGAGTAATGCGCAGTTTATCCAGGACATGGTGAACGCTGTTGAAAACGTGGACGGCGAGGATATGCACCTGCACATGCTGACGTTCGATACTGAGTTGGACAACACCGTGACTGTTCAGAAAGGTGGCTCGTGGATTGATAAGATGTCGTTGGAACTCAAAGCTTTCCACAATGAAGAGGACGGTCAGGCTTATTCTAATATGGATAGCATCCTACAGGACTTCAATGTCTATTGGAACTACGTCTATACCGGTACACCCATCGCACTGAAAAAGAAGGTGAATGAGCAGAACTTTGGAAGTGGCTTGGCAACTCGATTGACCGTCATTCCTCTGCCTGCCACCAACTTCGAGATGATGAGCCGTGAATCGACTGTTGACTACGAGAGCGACAATCGACTGAAGGCTTGGGCTGAAAAGTTGGATCGTATGAAGGGCGAACTGACGGTTCAAAAGATCGTCGATGAACTCTACGACTGGACAGCACGCCGCATGATGGATGCCGCTGAGAACGACTCGAAAGCTGACGAAATGTTGTTGAAGCGCTGTGCTTATCATGGCTTGAATTTCTCTGCACCGTTCATCGTGATGCGTCATTGGGATAAGATGAAGCAGGACGGTGACTTCTGGTATGGGGAGTTCGAGACGGACGAGGTGGATTGGAAGTTGGCTGAGCTCATAGTGAATATTCAGTACGCTTGTCAACGCCACTACTTTGGGGCCATGGCCGAGGCCTATTTCGATAATAAGTTGAAGGATGCCTCAGTGAACGTGCAGCGCCGTCAAAAGACCATCGAAGGATTCAACCGATTGCCAGAGGAGTTTATCATCGACGACGTGATGCGCTGTTTCTCGATGCCCAGCATCAATGCCGCCCGCATGAGGACGCACCGTCTGGTGAAGGACGGACTGGCAGAGAAAGCCGCCGACTACGTGGAGAACGGCACCACCAAGGCCAAGTACAGGAAGACCGGTCGCGTGGCGCTCTGAGGCTGTTACACTATAACGCTATAACACTATAACATTTGGATTATGACAGAAGTAAGTATTAACAAACAAGCACGACTCTCCCAGCATTTTACGCTGGGGGAGCTCTGCAAAACGAGTGTGAAGACAGCGGATGGGAACATCCCGAGTCATGTACATATTGAGAATCTGAAAAGGCTCTGCGGTTGGCTGGAGCGGTTGCGCCAAAGGTACAACCTAA
>Ga0265299_10003502_pt1 | contig 15267 bp, 7 predicted proteins | sample AusTroGonzalo_MG_4_FD_193485 | JGI IMG/M metagenome (GOLD analysis project Ga0265299, IMG submission 193485) | Bovine rumen microbial communities from tropical cattle in Woodstock, Queensland, Australia - Gonzalo_02 | ecosystem: Host-associated > Mammals > Digestive system > Stomach > Rumen ... | reverse complement strand
GTGGAAGGGGCACCTTTCCTGCAAACTTAGTATATGATTTAAGCGCACCTTTATAATCATGGCCATAAGCCATAAAGTACCAGTCCTGAGCACCTTCAGCACTCTGGCGCTCAGTTACCCAATCCCAATCTTTTGCTCCGTCAAAGAGCAGACTCTTACTATCGTCAATCAATGTCCAACCATCAGTTGCCAGTATTCCATCTTCTATGGGCATCTCATGCTTTGGGTCACTATACTGATATTCTGAGCCATCATAACCATCAAGTGTACGGTATGTACCTTTAAGGTTCCCCTTCTGCTGCATACCGGGTTTCCACACGAAAGGAGTCTTTATGGCTTTAGTGCTTGTAATGGTGAGATTATCTTTTGTAAGGGGGGCATTACCCTTTTTATACACAAGCTTTAGCTTTGCCGTGCTGATAACAACCTGTTTGGTAGAGTTCTTGATTGTATAATTTACCTTAGGGTAATCGCGGATTACAGCCATAAAGCTCTTGTTATCAACAAACTTACCATCAGGAGCATATTCCAGTCTTAACGTTCCATCATCAATAAGAGTGAAACGCACATTGTCATCCTGATACACCACATTTGCCGATGTGCTAATACAGCACATCAGCAAAGCGATGAAAAGAATCGATTTAAAATTTATTCTCATTATTATTCCTTATTAAAATATGGGCGATTACTTTCTATTGATGACTGAGCACCCGAAACCAGTGGCCATCCGTCGTACCACTCTACGCGGTCCATCATAACCTGACGACCAGCATCTGGATCGCTACGCATATAGCCATGATATATCATCCAATCATTACCCTTGTCATCTGTAATGAACTCGGCATTATGACCAGGCCCGGCAACATTACTTCCACCATGGAGCAGAACATCGTAGTTACCATCTAACATACGCTTGCCATCCTTCGTAACATATGGGCCGAACAGATTCTGAGAACGACCATAGATAACCTGATAGGTACTATTGTTGCCCTCGCAGCAAGAACCGTTAGAACCAAACAGATAGTAGTAGCCATCGCGACGATGGATATAGGTGGCTTCCATCTGGTTGCCTGCAATCTGCACTGGCTTTGAGCCTGGCTTTATACTCAGGCCGTCATCACTCAACTCAATACCATATATGCCATGAAACGATCCCCAGAAGATATACTTCTTTCCACCATCCTCGATATAGAAGGGGTCGATACTGTTCTGTACACCTATATCCTCGCTGATGAAAAGTGCGCCATGATCGGTATAAGGACCTTGTGGCTTATCGGCCGAAGCAACGCCAAGACCACAAGTCCATTCCCCACCCCATGTAGACTTTGAGTAATAGAGCATATATTTACCATCAACATAGTTTATATCTGGAGCCCAGATACCTCCCTGTGGATTCCATCGCGGACGACTCTCGTCATTGAAAGCCGTACCAACATACTGCCACTTAATCAAATCGGTGGAACGATAGATGGGAAGATTGCGGATATCCTCGGTAGCAAAGAGATAAAACACACCGTCGGCTGTCCTCACAATAGAGGGATCGGGCAGCGATGTAGATATGATAGGATTGCGATATTTCTCTACTACAGGAGCAGGTGGTGTAACATCCTGAGAGCGCTCACCGTCAGAAGACGATGAGCAACCCAGGACAGGCATTAAGCCAACAATTATACTAACTATAGAAAACATGTACTTATTTGTATTTGCACACATATTACCAACCAGGATTTTGTGTAAGATTAGGATTACGCTCCAACTCACCCTGAGGCACAGCAAACAGTTTTACGTGCTCGCCGATGTAGTTGTTGGTATAGCGCTTGGTACCCCAGATTTCTGTCATACCATTTGCACCATTCAACTTAGCAGGGTCGCTGACAATAGCGCGATTTGTACCAAGTTTACGATCGAGCCATGTATCCCAGCGCAGCTGTTTCCAATAGAGCTGACCTTCGCCGCAAAGCTCCCAGCCATACTCATTGCGGATACGCTCACGCATGTTGTCCTGACCAGTAACCTTAGTATACTCGTTACTATTAAGAAGAGCCAGACCAGGGATACGCGCACGGACAATATTGATGTACTTAACAGCCTCATCAGTCTTTCCCTGCTCATTAAGAGCCTCAGCCAGTGAGATGAGAGCACCTGCATAGCGGAAGATAGGAGTATCGATATCGCTGTTCAAACCATTCTTTGTCTCACGTCCCTCTGGAACGAACTTACGCCAGAGATAGTAGAAACGGTCGTTTGTATCAGTACGCAAGTCGTATGGTGCAGCATTGTCTGAACCAATGTAAGGCCAGCGCAGTGTGTAGTCCCAACAATCAGCAGTTGAACCACCTTTATAAGTTGAGTAAGGAGTGATGAAGTTCATCAGCATACGTGGGTCGCGGTTCTGGTAAACCTGCAGAATACGTGCCTCGTTGCCATCCTTATCATACTGGCTCATATCAGAACCATAGTTTACCATCTGCTGGTAGCCGTTCTTAAGCTTATCGCTTGGAGAGTTAGGATCGAGACCATCACGCAGGAAGTAAACTGAGCGGGCCTTTGGATCCATAGTAGAATATCCAGGGAACACATCGTCCATATTGAATGGGCGACCATCAGCATACTCGTAGCTGTCAACAAAATATGGGTTTGGAATCAAGTTGTTCCAACAGCCGAAGCCATCGGCAGTATAAGTATTACGGTTGCCATGTGTACGACCAAGCAGTGAGCCCATACCCTCATCATCTGTGTACTGATATTGGAAGATATACTCATCGTTACGCTCATTAGCTGCCTTGAACATATTCTTATAGTCAGGGAACAGTTCGAAGCCCATAGTAGTGATAGCCATAAAGTCAGAAGCGGCCTTATCCCAATCCTTGAGCCACAGATAAACCTGACCACGCAGATAGTAGGCACAAGCCTTGGTTACACGACCATAGTTCTTATCAGATGTGGCATACTTGTTAGGCAGATTTGGCTCAGCAATAGCCTCAGAGCAGTCCTTAAGAATCTGCTGCCATACCTCATCGGCTGTGTTACGTGGTTTGGTATCCTCGCCATACTCCACAGGCTCTGTGTAGATGGGCACTCCACGCCAGAATACGTTGGCACGATAGTATGCCCAGGCACGCAGGAACTTACACTCTGCAATGTCACGAGCACGCTCACTGGCAGGCATCGCCTCACATTTATCGAGATTATTGATAACGTTGCTGGTACGATAAATCTCCTCATAGAGACGTTTCCACATGTCATTGAATCCCCAATAGCCGGCATTACAACGACCGCGAGCCCATTCATATGCTGACCAGTTAGCATCGAGATCGCATACATCGGTTGCAGCATCGAAGTTCTGCCAATCGGCAACCTCGCCCTGCTGCTCCCAATAGAAGCGCTCATAAGCTCCATTTACTACAGCATCGGCCATATTGTAGGTTGTCCAAACAAGATCAGTTCCTACACGGTCAGATGGTTGAGTATCAAGAAAATCGGCATTACAAGCCGTCAGTGCGACACTCGTTGCAGCAATCATCATGCTGCGACATGTTTTATATAATATTTTCTTTTCCATTTTGTTTATTCATTATTGGTGGTTAAAAAGTTACATTCAGTCCGAATGACAGCTGGCGCATTGTAGCATAACCCTCGCCAGAACGCATCTCAGGATCAAGTCCTGGGAAGCTTGTGATAGTAAGCAGGTTCTCACCTGAGAAGTATACACGGAGATTCTCGGCATAGAACTTACGTGAGATATTCTTTGGCAATGTATAGCCAATGGTGAGGTTACGAAGCTTCAGATAATCACAGCTGTAAAGGTGGAATGTGTTGTCGAGAGCATCACTCATACTTGGATTCTCGAGCGACATACGTGGGTTCTTAGATGTGATATTGGTACGTGGGTCGTTGGGGTTGTTTGGATCAAAGAAGTAGTGATCGTCAGCAATCCACTGTGGAATTGACAAACCGAATACTACGTTTGATGAGTTCTGACCAATCTCGCGCCAGTAGGTTGAAAAGCCTGTTGCACCACCCCAGTTCATTGAGAGGTCGATACCCTTCCACTCTGCATGAGCCTGAAAACCGAAGGTGAACTTAGGAACGTTCGACTCGCCCATGAACTTCTGGTCGTGGCTGCCACCATAAACCTTATCGCCATTAGTATCGGCATAGATATACTCACCATACCATACTGCATTAGGAGTTACGGCGTGCTGTGGCTCGAAAGAGTAACCTGCAGCCACCATATCCTGAGCCCACTTCAAATCTTCTGGAGTACGAATCATACCATCGCGTGGACCACCATTGGGGTCTACCAAGCCATTGGCATCATAGTATGTACCTGTACCATTATATATTGGATAAACATAGAACTCGTTCATCATATGGCCCTCAACAAGGCGCTGTGTGCCTCCCGAAGAAACCTCACCAAGATTTGAGTAGTAAACATTTGGATCAGGATTATTAGGATCGGCACCCCAACCAGAGATGAAGGCACCCTTATAGTCGGTTACGCGGTTCTTATTGTATGAACCATTAACAGCAACACCATAGGTTACATCGCCAATCTTATCTTCCCAACGGAGTGTAGCCTCAAAACCGCGGTTGCTTACACCTGCCAGGTTCTGCAGAGGAGCCACCTTGTCACCAAAGATAAGTCCGATTGTTGGACGATACAAGATGCCAGAGGTCTGCTTGTCGTAGTAGTCGAATACTCCTGACAGACGGCCGTTCAGAGTTGTGAAGTCAAGACCGATGTTGAAGGTCTTTGTTGTCTCCCAAGTAACGTTCATGTTGGGAAGATTTCTAAGATAGAAACGTGGTGACTTCTTACCTGCCATAGTGGTATAACCAGTCTCGTACCATGACTGATAAGCATAGTTATCAACACTTGAGTTACCAAGCTTACCATAAGAGGCACGCAACTTCAGGTTATCGAATACGCTGAGGAATGAGTTCTTTGCGAAGTTCTCCTCGCTGATACGCCATCCAGCAGAAGCAGAGGGGAAGAAACCCCAACGGTTATCAGGAGAGAAACGTGAAGAACCATCGTAACGGAAGTTAGCCTCAACCAGATATCTTGAATCGTATGCATAGTTCAGACGACCGAACCATGAACGATAGGTATAACCGGTAAAGTTACCACGGATATACTCCTCGGAAGTAAGTGTATTCAGGTCGGTGATTGTAGCATCAATCATACCCATCTTCTTAACATCGGTGTTACCATCGCTGTTCTTACCTTCCTCGAAACCTACCAGTGCAGCAACATCGTGCTTCTGGGCAAAGGTATGATTCCAGTTAAGTGTATTGGTAATCTTCCAGTTATAGTAGTGATGATAGTACATATAGCTTGAAAGAGCCTCAAGTGCTGCAGGTGCGCTTACCACCTCACCACGGCTAAAGCTATAGCTCTCGTTCTGTCCGTCGGTGTACTTATGACGAGTGTTGAAATAGTCATAACCGAATGTAGACTTGAAAGTGAAATCTTTCAGGAACTTAACTTGAGCAAATGCTGTAGCATAAGCGTGAGTGGTCTTGTAGTAGCTGTCGCCATCGCCATTAAGCAGCAGCAGAGGATTGTGCGCAGCACCATCTTCAACAGCAGTCTCAATACCACCGAACTTACCATCGTAATATGGATAGATTCCTGGTACAGTCTTCAAGAACTCCCAGTTTGACAGAGCGTCAACATTATTACGATCGCGGTCGCTATGTGTACCCCAAACCTGAGCACCCATCTGCAACCAATCAGTAATATCAGATATCAGTTTCAGATTGATTGAGTACTTCTGCTCGCCTGAGCGTACAATCATACCAGGGTTATCGAGATAGGTTAAACCAAGGTTATAGCGTGTACGAGTGTCCTTACCCGAAAGTGATATAGCATGCTCCTGCATCACCTTAGTCTGATAGATCTCATCATACCAGTCGGTGTTTGGATATGCAACATAGTTAGGATAGCCAGCCTCAGAGATACCATTAGGATTAGCCTCAGCCTGACGCCACTGATCGATTACCGACTGTGGATACTTGCCGGCAGTGCCGATGTTCTCGCTGGCCTCATTAACCAGTTCCATATAATCAGCATAGTTCGACATGAAACGAACAAGCTTAGAAGGCTTATTTATTGACAAGCGACCTGTATAAGTTACGCTTACCTTACCATCGGTTCCGCTCTTGGTGGTTACAAGGATAACACCATTAGCACCGCGGTTACCATAGATGGCACAAGATGCAGCATCCTTCAACACCGAGATGCTCTCGATGTCCATTGGATTAACATCCGACAGACTCATCTCCATACCATCAACCAATACCAGAGGGCTGGCATCGTTCATGGTTCCAACGCCGCGGATGTTTACAGAGAAGTTCTCTGCACCTGGCTTACCAGACCCTTGAAGGATATCAAGACCTGCAGCCATGCCCTGAAGAGCCTGAGCAACAGTAGTTACAGGACGCGAGCTTGTTTCCTTAGCCATATCAACTGATACAACCGAACCGGTAAGGTTCACTTTCTTCTGCGTGCCGTAGCCCACTACTACTATCTCGTTAAGCTCATTCTTATCTTCCTTCATAGTGATTACCATATTGTCAGCAGCACGGCTGGTGACGTCAGTGTAACCAATATACGTAAAGGTAAGCTGTGCATCAGACTTGCTGAGCGACAATGTAAAGCGGCCATCCATATCGGTAACAGCAGCATTCTTAGTACCCTGTTCCTTTACGGTTACGCCAATCAGAGGTTCACCCTGTGCATCAACAACCTTTCCGCTTACAGCACGTTGCTGCTGGGTGGCTGAAACGGCATTGGGATGAACTGACATGGCCAGTTTCCGTTCGGCTAAAGTTGGCGAAGCTGTCATCAATAGAGCTGCGCCTGCCAACGAGGCAATAAATCTTTTTTCCATTTTGATTTTTAGGTTTAATGTTAAAATTATTTTTTAAGAAAGTTATCTGTTCGTGTTGGTGAATACATCTCCCAGAGTGATGCAATTGTCCATCCAGGAGCAAAGAGGTTGTTATAGAACCCTTTTCCGTTCATACCGTAATCCCATGTGGTGTGCTGCACCACCTCAGGATAGAATCCCGGTACTGCAATTCCACAGAGACGATCGGAAGTTGGCATAAGCTGATCGAGCGAGTTGAAGATTACATCGTGCATCTTCAGGAATCGTGTATTACCTTTCTGCGCACCCAGCCAGTTTACAATATGCGGCAATTCAAATACAAACACATCAATATGATTGTTTTCTACCGATACATTACTCCATCCTCTGGTCTTCAGACCTAAGTCGCCAAGCATCTGTCCCTGAGCAAAGGGCACATCCCACATATAATACCACGAAAGTGCGAAGTATGCAGCCTGCTCGCAAAGATCGATATAACGCTGACGCTCTTTGCCTTTAGTAACAGCAGCCAGATAATAGGTTGCTGTTACAGCAGCAATGGCAGCTTCCTTATCCTCACAGTTAGCATCGAGTGTTGATGAGAAGTAATCGCTCTTAGATATGATGTTCTTCTCGAGATAATCAACAGTCTTACGTGCAGCCTCAAGATACTGCTTCTTGCCGAAATAGCGATAACCCATTACAAGTGCCGATGTTGACGAAGGAGTGCTACCACCTGTAGCATCAACATCGCTGCCATCATCCTTATACTTACGTGCAAAGCTACCATCAGCCTTCTGCAACTTAAGGAATCCGTCGAGAATACCTTTTATACGTGACTCCCACTCCGGATGACGACGACCATGCTCTTTCTCATACTTAAGATAAAGCAGAATGGCATAAACACCTTCTGACTGCTGACGGATAGAGTGTACTACTTTCTCGTCGAGCATAAATCCGCGGTTGAAGTTCACAAAGTCGTGGAAATATCCCTTGGTAGTAAAGCCTCTTTTCAGAAAACTCTCAAGAATCTCGTTACCCATTGTCACCAGATCCTGCTCACCATGCTGTTCACCATATTCTATTGCGTTGAATGCATTCAGCAATACGCGTCCGCAGAAGCCAACCTGCATTTCGGTAAAAGGCTTGCAATCGCTGGTAAGAATAGTCATACCAGAGTTGTACTTCAGGGGATAATTGCTAACATACGACTGACGGAAGTAGTTTGTAAGTCCCTTCTTCATCTCTTCAGGTGTGAAACGTGGTGTGAGTGGCTGTGGTTTCAGATTGTCGAAACAACGCTGCCACATCTGTGTCACATGCTGTCCGAAGTCCTTTGCATCAGTCTGGGTAATGCGCCACTTAATAGTTTTTGTCTCACCCTTTTCAATCTTAGCAAATGCAAAGACAGGGGCAGCCAATGTGAGCTTACGGATGTAACGCTTTGGTGTTTCGATATATGGATAGCCAAAGGTTAGTTTTGCCTCTTCCTGCTCACAGTCAAAGCCCAGATAACCAAGTGATGTTTCACCGCTTAGGATAACCTCACCCTCCTGATGGGTAACCAAGCACTCCTTTGGGCTGTCGATGCTACGGATAACAGCCATCGACTTACCATTAGCCTCATCATAGATGCTGGTCATTGGCGACGACAGACGGTCCTCGCGGAAGTTCCAACTCTTTGATGTGTGGAATGAAGGCGCCTCCTTTGGCGAACGCAGGTTACGATGATACCAGAAACCTGGCAGATAGAACTCACTGTCGGCCGACTTGATACCTGTGGCAATTGTTGCACCTATATTATAATAGGTGGTGGCATTGGCACGGATGGTAAGAGTAAACACCTTATCATCGCCATCGTTAGTCAACTGCTGACTTATACTCAGAGGCAATTCCTTACCCTGATGAGCCTTCAGTTCATTGCCTTCGGCATGCAGATTTATTACTTCTGCAGGATTACCTGGCTGCTTTATGCTTATCTGTGTCTGTATTTTAAATGCAGACGCAGTGAGCGACAAAACTGCTAAGGCTGAAATCAAATAAATCTTTTTGTACATATCTTGAAGTTTTTGTTGATTGTGTAAAATCGATTATTTCGTGAGGAAATGAAAGGTTTTATCGGTAACCCTGAACGTTTTTCCCTGGTGCGTCAGGCTTACCACTGCAGTCTTTCGTGGGCTTACTTCAGTAAAACCGTTGTGGGTATGGAACACATAGTTCCAGACACCTTTGGCATCCTTGAAAATATCTCCATGTCCTGTACCATAATAGCCAATATTGGCTCTATTTATGACCGATGTCGACGATTTCTGCCAAGGTCCATATGGTGATGATGATGTTCCAACGCCTACGGCATAGTCGATATTGCGGAAGTCATTAGCCGAGTAGAACATATAATAGGTATCGCCTATATGTAATACTGTTGGACCTTCGGTCACACCCCAACTGGCATTGGCAGTATTCTCCCATTGTTCTGTGACATGAATACACTCCTTGGCAGTCTCTTCTTTAATGCCCATCAAATCATCAGTCATCTCTGCCACGAAGATACGGTTACCATCCTGCAATCGTACATGATACAGATAAGCCTTACCATCGTTATCAAAGAACACAAAAGGATCGATTGCCTTTCCCGGCGTGGCAATGGCCTGCTTATCGTTCTGAGCAAAAGGTCCCTTGGGCGATGTTGATTTTGCAACTGCTATCTGCTCGTTGGCAGTATAGAACATATAATATGTATCACCCTTCTTGAAGACCTGCGGTGCCCAAAAGCCCGTTGTTCCGAATGATGTGGCACCAGTGAGACAAAAACCATTGCTGTTTCCAACAGGTCCCTGCCAAGCATTCAAATCAGTAGACTGATATACATAGAATCCAAAATCAGAGTTACTACCTGTACCATATAGATAATATGTACCATCGTCATCAAGGAATATAGTTGGATCAGCCTCTGTCAGGATTTCCTTCTTTGGTTCTGTTGGTGTGTCGGGCACCTGTATTACTTCACTACCCGTCTCGTTCGAACTGCACGATGGCAATACAAACAACACGCCCATTATGGTCAGTGACAATCTTAAACTATTTTTTTTATACATTTTAGTTATGTAAGAGTTGTTGAAAAAGATTTCGCTGCAAAAGTATATAAATAAGTATTTACGGGCGGGTAAAATTGTCCACGAAACGGGTAACATTGTCAAAAGTACAGAAAAAATGAACATAATTATAGATTAATTCAGGATTAATCGCTAAATTTGCACACAGATATAACGACATTATGAGACTTTTTTCTTTAATTCTTGCATGGCTCTTTACGAGTTTAATGTCAGATGCTGCCGACTTTAAGTTCCAGCACCTGAATACCTCATATGGTCTTCCAAACCAACAGGTGGAGAGTATAGTTCAGGATGAAGAAGGCTATATATGGATAGGTACGCGTAACGGACTGGCAAAGTATGATGGTTATAATGTCGAGACATATTACCATATAGAAGGAAAATCAAACTCTCTGGTTCATAACTTTGTTCATGGTCTCTTTGTTGATTCCAAACACCGTTTGTGGATAAGCACAGAGAATGGTGTAAGTTTGTATCGCCCAGAAACCGATGACTTCCGCAACTATTATAACGTCAGGGGTTATTGCACCAGTTTTGTCGAGACCAACGACGGGCGCGTAATGACTGGATATGGTCAGTTATTTGCCTACGATGCTAAGCTCGACTCGTTTGTTGTTATTCCATCGCTCAATGCAGGAACCATAGCATCGTTGGCCAAAGACAAGGCCGGAAATGTTTATGTATCAGCCAGCGAGATGATTTTCTCGATGGATGCCAGCCTAACCAGAATCCTACCACTCGAAATAACAATTAATGGCGGACAGCCTGTAAGCCACAATGCAATCCTACCCTTACTTGTTGATTCAAAACAGCGCCTATGGGTGGGCTGCAATGATGGCAGCGTTACATGCTATAACCTTAAGACAAAGACTCAGCAGCATTATAACGCCAATATGCTTACTGGCGGGATAGTACGAGTAATCATTGAGGATAAGCAACAATGTATATGGTTTGGTACAGAGAACGGTATCCTGACACTTAATCCTGACGGAAGCAGTATACTGACACAAAAGGGGTATAACAGCGATGGTCTATCGGATAATGCTGTTTATTGTATCATCTCCGACCGCCAGAACAACATCTGGATTGGCTCTTACTTTGGTGGTGTTGATTACCTGTCAAGCCAGAAGCCACAATTCCGTCATTTTAATCCAAGTCCTGTTAGTGGCGAACTGAAAGCGCGAATTCCAAGAATGATTACCGAGGTTTCGCCAGGAACTTTCTGGATTGCTACTGAAGACCAAGGGGTGAACATATACAATTCTACTACACGCCAGTTCACTCCATTTACAGGTATTCCTGGTTTAGACTCGAATACTCACAGCATTTATTACGACCACAAGACATCTGATATCTGGGTAGGAACAAGATTCAAAGGACTATTCCGTTACAATCTACAGACTCATAAAAGCGTTCAATACTATCGTACCAAGGGGTTGACATCCGAGGGAATATTCTACCTTACCCGCGATAAGAACGGGCGACTTTGGGTGGCAACAATGGAGGGACTACGATATTATGACGACAAGACTGACACATTCCGTTCTCTAGGACACGACAGACTTGACGGAACGTTTATATACTCGTTGTTTGTCGACCGTCACAACCAGCTTTGGGCTTGCACCGTAGCCGATGGTTTGTTCTGCATCAGCAACAACAATATTACAAATTACACCAAGCAGAGCGGTTGCGGACTTACCGACAACTATATCATCACAGCACTCGAAGATTCTAAAGGCTGCTTATGGATAGGAACTAACAACAACGGACTCTTCTGGCTCGACAGCAAAAGCGGCAAGGTTCATCAGGCCGATGCATGGATACCCCGTCAATGCACGGTGTGCAGCATCGTTGAAGATAAAGCGGGCAGCCTGTGGATTGGTACCGACCAAGGTCTTTTCAGCCACCGCCTTAGCGATGGTCACACCCGTCGCTACTCTGCAGGAGCAGAACTACCAGTAAACCAGTTCAACTTCACTTCAACCTATCTGGCTTCAGACGGCAGTGTGCTTATGGGGACATTCGATGGACTGATATCATTCCAGCCACAGAAGATGCATGCCGAGACAAAGAATATGCAGGTTCACTTCAAGAAACTGTTTGTTAATGATCAGGTAGTATCACACATCGACTACACCGACTGCATAACGCTTACATACGAGGAATCACACTCGTTCCATATTGAATATGGTGTCGTGATGCCAGAGAATGTGCAAGGCATACAATACCAGATAAAGGTAGACGGCATCGACGATGATTGGCGCGATGTTGGAACAGAACGCAGATTCTACGGTTATCTTCTTAGTCCTGGCACCTACACTCTGCATGTAAGGGCTAACACCAGCGATGGCGATTGGGATAAATGTCCTGAACGCACCATGAAGATTGTTATAAAAGCTCCTTTCTACCTCTCAACTATCGCATACATTATTTATCTGCTGTGCTTCATTGGATTGGTTGTAGGCGGACTATCCCTATACAACATACGCATTAAGGAGCAGGAGAAAATTCGCTTTGCCAACATGGAGAAGGAGAAGGTTGAAGAGATTGACCGCATGAAATCAAACTTCTTCACAATGGTATCACACGAGCTAAAGACACCTCTGTCGCTAATCATGGCACCACTAAAAAGCATAGGAGCAAGCAAGGTTGATAAAGAGGTGGGCGAATCGCTTAATATGGCCATACGCAACTGTTCGAAGATGGAACATCTGATAAACGAGCTCGTTACATTTAATAAGATCGAGTCTGATAACTTCCCTTTCTACGTACAACAGGGCAATCCCGTTGAGTTTGTGTGCATGATGGCCGACAGCTTCAACGATGCTGTTTCATCAAAGGGGCTGCATCTCAGCATCAATAGCATCGACAATGGCGAAGACGCATGGTTCTCTCCGTCTTACATAGAGCATATCCTGAACAATCTGGTATCAAATGCCATTAAGTTTACAGGTAGCGGAGGTACCATCAGCATCAATGCCGAGATTACACAGTTGCCCGATTCTCAAGACCTATATCTCAAGATGCAGGTATCGGATACCGGTATCGGCATAAGCAAGGAAGAACAACAGAATATCTTTGAGCGATACTATCAGACCAAACGCGGATATAGTGCAAACAGTAGCGGTTGGGGTATTGGTCTGGCTCTGGTTCACCGATTGGTAGAGATTCACAAAGGCTCAGTATCTGTTGAGAGCGAACTTGGCAAAGGTAGCACCTTTACCGTACTTATCAACATATCGGGCGATGCCTTCTCTGATAAGAATAAGATATCTACCGACAGCGAACTGAAATCGGTAAACGGATATCTTAGCAATGCTGATAACACATCGCTTACCCTTGCAGCAAACTCTGCATCAGCCTCAGCACGCCTTTCGCAATCAGAGACACATAAACGCACGCTGCTGGTGGTTGAGGATAACGAGGACATGCTGCGATTCCTGGAACAATTGTTTAGCAGCGAATATAACGTGCTTACCGCTCCCGACGGACAACAGGCTTGGGACATCGCAATCAGCCGACAGGATATCGACCTTGTGGTGTCTGATGTTATGATGCCCGTGATGACCGGAGCCGAGCTGTGCAATATGATTAAGGGCAACATGAGCACCAGCCATATACCCGTGATACTCCTTACTGCCAAGGGCGACCCTGAAGATGTAAAGGACGGCTATCGCAATGGTGCCGATGCATACGTATTGAAACCTTTCGACCCCGAGGCACTAACACTACAGATAAATAACCTGCTACGACTAATTGAGAACCGCCAGAAGTCCATCTTCGATGGTGGCGAAGAGTCGCTGGAATCAAACGACAGCCTCACCCAACTTGACCGCGACTTCATCCAGCGCCTTATGGAGCTTGTTGATAGCAACATCGGTAACGCCAACTTCTCTGTTACCGACATTACCCAAGAGTTGGGTATGAGCCGCAGTCTGCTGCATACCAAGATGAAGAATCTGATGAATACCTCGGCTGGCGACTACATTCGCCACAAGCGCATACAGAAGGCTTGCGAGATGATAACCCAGGGGCATAACGTATCGGAAACCGCCTACAGCTGCGGCTTTGCCGACCCTAACTACTTCTCGAAAGTCTTCAAGAAGATGGTAGGCGTTTCTCCCTCAGATTATCATAAGTAATAATCTACAAAACTTTTTTTCGACGGTTTTGTTGTTTTGTTGCCACTACAGCCATAATCAATTCATTATCAATAATATACGAATGATAACAACAAACAAAAAGATAACAACAAATAAAAAGATAACAACAAAAAAGCCCGTTTTACTTACTTATTTTTATTGAATTCATCCAATTGTTTAAAGCAATGACGGTTGATAATCTGCTGCAAAAGGCGGTCGGGATTGTTGCGTATATAGCAACGATAGTCGAACACCATCAACTCGCCATTTACTGCAGAATAAGGATGCCAGCCTGGCAGGGCCTTGATGTTTGGATTACCGGTATGAGCAAACTGCGCCCAGGCACTACTCATTTTATCAGCAAGTTCCAGATCTAAGGCTGTGGGCTTTGGCAATTCGTTGGACGACTGATGGAGTGTATTGAAACAGAACTTCAGTTCGTGGCCGTGTATAGACCCCTTGTTTACTGGCGAGCGCCAAGTGAACATATACATATAGGTGGGCGCCTTGCGTGTCTTTGTCATTGCATCGGCAGTAATCAGTGTCTTTGGACGGAACAGCCAGTCTATGCTCAACAGGTCCTGTGGCGTATAATCTGGATGAGCCTTGGCAAATGCCTGGATATAAGCATCAGTCTCGTCGCCAAAGGTGGGAAGCAGTTGCTGGCGGGCCTCATCCTTAGTCATAGCCTCATCATAGCGTAGACGTTGCAGTTCGTTGAATGTTGTTCCTATCATCACAGGAATGTCATCAGATATCGAAGCAAATGTAGGTTGGAATGGTTGTTGTAGCAATACCTTACCATCTGGTGTCGGACCGAAGCCCCACATCATTGGGGTACCTGGCTTGCGGGTGCCTATGCTGGCTGCCATAGCGCGCTGACCTGCATCGTACAACTGCTGATAAGGAACATCCTTTATCTTGTCAACATCAGCCTCGCTGATACCCAGTTCCCTCAGCACAGCCTTGCCCAACTTCTTGGTCATCTCGTTGTTATTCACGTTCAAAATGGTACCACTCATTATAATTGCCTTGTGGAACAGCCCTTTAGCTTTGGGCATACACATCAGCGTGCCAACCTTTCCGCCACCACCCGACTCACCGAACACGGTAACGTTCTTTGGGTCGCCACCA
>Ga0265299_10003498_pt1 | contig 15280 bp, 12 predicted proteins | sample AusTroGonzalo_MG_4_FD_193485 | JGI IMG/M metagenome (GOLD analysis project Ga0265299, IMG submission 193485) | Bovine rumen microbial communities from tropical cattle in Woodstock, Queensland, Australia - Gonzalo_02 | ecosystem: Host-associated > Mammals > Digestive system > Stomach > Rumen ... | reverse complement strand
TGGACCGCTGGGGCCTAAGCCTCTCACGTCTGAGAAGACGGAACCTAAACCGAACGCCCGCTGGAGTCGAGAGATTCCGGCGGGTTTTTCTTGGGTAGGGGTTTGGATTTTTGCACAACAATTCCCATATTTGCACAACGGAATTACACCCGTCAGACCTCGCACGAATGCCAGAATTCGATGCGAGGTTTTCTGTTGTGCAAACGTTGTGCAAATGAACTTTTGATTTTTGGCCGTATATTGATAATCAATCGGTTAAGCGGTCTTTAATTTAATCCCGATGGGATTATGTTAATGTACGCGGATTCGGGGCACCGACGCTCGCGCCGGCACTGCGGCTCCCGGGCGATTATGGCCCTTGGGGGCGGTGGGGGACAAACCAGCACGGTGAGCTGGCAGTTGTGGAGCAAGCGCAGCGAGCGGATCAACTGACTGCTGACCGTGACCGCTTTTCCTTATATCTGCGGGAAGGGCGTCAGCAAGTTTGTGGGCGGCTTGCCCGGCCACAATCTTGCAGCGAAGGGTGGCATTGAAGGTTGCCTTTCCGGGCGGCTCGTCCGTCCCGGAAGGGCAAGTACCGCTTTCCTTATCGGCCCGCATCTCGGCACCGTCCGCCATCGGCCTATATCTTCCCATCGGCACTGCGTATTCTGCGTATTTCGCGCATTTTGCGTACATTTGTGGAAAGTATCGGTTCCTATGGCTCGCATCTATGTCGCATCCAGTTGGCGCAACGCCTATTATCCCGAAGTCGTCCGTCGGCTCAGGGAGTTCGGTCACGAGGTCTATGATTTCCGGAATCCTCCCCAGGGCGGCCACGGCTTCCATTGGACCGACATCGACCCGAATTGCGCAGATTGGTCGTTTACGCAATACGCAGACGGTTTGACGCATCCTGCGGCGGAGAAGCAGTTCGCCAATGACATCGAGGCACTGGAGTGGGCCGACACCTGCGTTTTGGTTCTTCCTTGCGGTCGCAGCGCCCATACCGAAGCCGGATGGTGCAAGGGCCGCGGCATGAAGACAATCGTCTATATTCCGAAGATGGAGGAGCCGGAGTTGATGTACAAGCTGTTCGATGCCGTGACGGACAGCATCGAGGGTATTCTGGCCGCCTTCGGCAAGTAGGATCTATTCTTCGTTCATCGCCTTCTTGGAGTGGCATCTTTAGCAATCCTTCCATAAACTTAACAAAAAAGTGAAGTTTTGTTTGGGAATTCAAAAAGATGTTGTATCTTTGCACCCTCAAACAATGTATTGTATGGGAAAACTCGAACTCGTCATAGAAAGCGATAATGTCAGTATATACTCACCGAAGTTTGATGGTGAGACTCAGACAGAGTTCGAAAAATTCATGTCCGACAACGGTTCTCTTCCACATCCGCAACTAAAAAAAGACTTTGATGCTATCATCGCTCTCATCAAAAAGATGGTGAATGATTGCGGTGCTCGTGAGAATCTCTTTCGTCTGGAAGGGAAGAATATCAAAGCAATTCCGCTTTGTATTGAACAAAGACGAAGGAGGGGAGTCGGAACTCTCCGTTTGTATTGCATCAGGATTTCGGAGAGGATTCTTGTTATTGGTAATGGAGGGATCAAGAAGGTTAGAAAATACGAAGATGATCCCGTTCTTTTGGATATAGTTGATAAACTTCGCTCTATTGAGCATCAGATATATATCGAGACACGCAGGGCACATTCGGATTACGAAGATTATCAGAAAGTAAAAACAATTATTGAAACTATCACCATATAATACCTGTTATGAAAACGAACCCTTTATTTGATAAATGTGTTGCCAATGTTGCTCCTGAGGTGATGGAGGAGGTCAGCCTTAACGTTGACATTGCAAACCGCATTTACGATCTTCTCAAGAAAAGAAAGATGACTCAGCGTGAGTTTGCCGCGCTGATGGGTAAACGAGAGTCAGAGATTTCCCGATGGCTTACTGGCTCTCATGGATTCACAACAACCACTTTGGCTAAGATTGCTGCTGTGCTTGGTGAACCCGTGGTAGAGGTAAAAAAAGTTCCCGAAGTGAAATATGTATTTATCCCGGCACGAGGATTCATGACGCCTTCAGAGTCTTATGACGGAGCTTTTAACAACCAGAGCCGCAACTATTTCAGTATGACATATCTTAATTAACTTACTATGGCGGAAGAAAATGTAAATATCCAAATGAGGCTTGCATCCGTCAGTGAGGTAAGCTTTATGATGTCTCCAGGAAAAATAGGGGACAATGTCAATCCGGAAGCAATCCAGATTGGCTTTTCGACACAGATCCAACCCGATGTCGAGAACAATATCTTTAACTTGGTTTTCGGTACACGTTATGAACTCGAAGGAGACGTTGTGCTTGAGAGTTTATACAAATTCGAATTCGAAGTGAAGAATCTCAGTCAGTTTATTGTTTTCAATGATAATCAAAGCATTACAGTTAACCATATCATGCCGCATTTCTTAAGTGTGGCAGTAGGTACGATGCGTGGCATTTTGGTTGTCAAGACTGCGGGAACGAATTTCTCCAAGTACCCGCTACCTATGATAGATGTGAATCAATTAAATGCGAATCTATCTACTCAGAAGTAGCATTGCGAATAATTACAACAAGGCGGTCTATTCACTGGACAGGACCGCTTTAATTCTTAATATTAGGGGATTATATCGGAAGTACTTACCTGGACTTAGGACTCCTTGTTAGAAATAAATGACTCAACGATAGAGCGTCTCTTAGACTCAAGATTAGCCATCTTGGCGAGTTCTTCATTGATTTTCCCTTCAAACTCTTCGACATTTTTCATTAGTGCATTCTGCTCCTTTAGAGGAACTGCAGGAATGGTAAGGCCTTCTATTCTATCTATTGAAGCACGATATGATCTGCTGAACCCTGCACGGCGGCCTGCAATTTCCAGCATATACATAATGAAGTGAGGATTGAGGTTTTTCTCATCTACTCTTAAAACACCGCAATGATCGGTAGGGAAGAATGGCTGATCCTTCTTTATGTAATTTACCATCCAATCACCATCAATGCCCCAAAGAACAGAATTTTTCGAAAAGTCGGTAATCAAAAGGCGATCAATCATACCGAAGGGTTCCAGGACATTCGCACTATAAACCGGGACATCTCCGTTTGCAACAAGTTCACGGTTGAGAATGCGCCTTCCGATGCTAATATCAAAGAGTTCGCGGTTACTCAGTCTCAGAGTTGCCCCCCCCCAGTTTTGCTATATCCATGGTACTGAACAAGTTAGCGATTTTTCTGCGGTATTCTTCAATCGTCATCCTACTTGTTTTGAACTCATTTTCAATTTTTTCGCAAGCGTCAACAAGTTTCTTTTTTATCTTATCATCATCCACCATCGGAACAGGTATCTGTTCCAGATCGGAGGCATAAACATGCGGCTGAGCAGAGCCTTTTTGAAGCCAGAAAATCTTATCTTGAATGCTCTTTAAGTAGTTATAAAGGAACAATGTTTCCTGCTTGGAGGAGCCCTGAATTGTCGTACAATCTGATGCAAAAATTGGCTCACGCCAATAGTTTACATAACCTGCATTTGCTCCAGATGCGCTGACGGTAATGATGTTCGCTTCCCTATTAGCAACGTTATGCAAATAAGCGTAGTCTGTCCCGCCTGCGACTACTTTGATGTTTCCATCAACCCTTTCTGCGGCGGTAATAGTACTTCCTCTTTTTACATCAGCCACGGCTCCAAGTTTACCGAGGGGATACTTGCTCTCAATCTCGATTTTCTTATCAGGGGTCAGTTTTATTGCCTTATTAAAAGACGTTCGCCCGAAATCCAGCATTTCTTTTAGCGGAGAATATGTATATAGACTCTCGTCAATTTCAATTGACTTCTGGATTTCATTATAGCTTCCTCGCACACATGCAGAAAGCGTGTTTTCATCGCTACGATCAGAATCATTATATAATAGCCCACCGGGTTTTCTAATTACGATACCCTCGCTTCCTCGGCGGTTACTCCACTCATATCCAAGAAAATCCTTTTGAGCCGCAGTATCAGACGGGGCTGTAATGATTAGCGTGTTCTGCTGATAAACCAAACCAAAGTAAAATAGTTTTTCACGCTCAATGGTTTTAACCTTCTCATAGAACCGTTGCTTCAGATCCTTTGCCTGATTGGCTTCGGACAATCGCTTAAATGCCTTGTCGGCTTTCCTGTGTATAATATCCGTGGAATTATTAAACCACTCAACATACAGGTTGAAGTACTCGTCGTCCTCCCATTCTGTAATCTCCTTCTTTTCATCAACAAAATCCCAGTATTCTTCTTCGGAGACCCCAATTGTTTCGACATAAGCTTCAAAAATGTCGGTATCCTCCCACTCGTCAGTAATATTGCCGGAGAAAATCATATCGACACTGTCCTGCACAATCTCACGCCGTTTAGGTGGCTCATTAAACTTCTCAAGGAATAGAACTATTGTATTGGTACTCGTTGCCCCGAAGGTTTTTCCTCCGAAAGACGTTATAGCTCTGATATAAAAATTCTTGAGTATCGACTCGCGAGCGCCGGCATAACTACCACTGTCGTTCGTAAGAATTGAGAACGGAAGTATGACTGCAGCGATACCGTTTGGCCTAAGGAGTTGAGAGATACGCTCGATGAAAAGCACCTCGATTTCACTTCCTTCGTTAGAAATGGTTTTGAGGAGTTCAAACGAATTATTCTTTAACTTAAGGTGGCTCTTGAAGCCACTGACAGAATATGGCGGATTAGCGACGAGAATATCAAATGTGCCGTTTTCTATGCCCTTTTCAACATACTGTTCAAGTCCGTCGCCAAAAACAATCTTTCCTTCACCTGCGCCATTCATATAAAGCGAAACTTTGGCCACGCGAGCTAAACGATAATCCTTCTCTATACCGAAAAGAGACTTCTCTACCCAGCTATTGTTTGTAAGTAAATCCTGGCGTCCAGTCTTTGTAAAGTACGCATTTATGGCTTCAACTGCCTCGGTAAGGAAGTGCCCTGCGCCACAAGCAAAGTCAATAATCTTAGGGAAATCATTTGAACCAAGAGGAACGACTTTCTCTAACGGCAAACAATCCCAGATGTAACGTGTGATTGGAGTAGGGGTGAAGAACTGTCCCTCATTCTGCTTGAAGCCCTTACCGAGCAACTGTTCAAAGAGGTCTCCCAGGAACTGATGCTTTGAAGGATAAACAATTCTGTAACCCTCAAATAATTGAACTACCTCGACGAGAATTTTACCATTCTGGTAGAACAACTCTTCGTTGTGGACATCTTTGAAAGTGAAATCATTGTTCGAATAGAACTTAAGAATTCGGATTGTCCTCTTCAAATCGTTGATAGCATTTTGGCGATGTTCACCATTTAGCTTTTGAGCAAACAGCCTTTCGGCATAATCGTCAGCAACGTACTCAATCTTCTCTTTCATGAATCTCTCCATGCCATCTCGATGTAAACGCTGGAGACGATCCTGTAAACTTTCATATGTGTCGGTACCGACTTTATACTGGAACTCTACTTCCTCTTCATCTGTCTTTCCGATTTCATCAACCAGTTTGCAGATAAATAGAGCCACTAAACGATTAAATGCATTTTCCTTGTCGCTTACATTGTTGTGTCGGAGGATTTCCTCGAAACGATTGACAATCTTATCTTCGGGCTTGAAGTCCTGAAGGTCCTTCTTTCGCAGAGGTTTGACGCCAATCTTATATGCAACGGTGTCATCGCCAAATATAAGCTTTGAGTGAAACTGTTTTGCATATGTCTCACTCCAAACTTCGAAGAGTTCGACTGCTGTATGGGCGTTCTTATATAGGTGGACACTTGAGTCCTTTTTCGCCATTAACTCGACGTTTTTGTCGTCAAGACAGGAGATAATGTCATTGACATAAGTGACATCGCCATCAACAAAGTCTGAGGCATATAAAGAAACCCACTCTGTACCACGCTCCTGTTGCCAATAACTGAAGAGTTGTCCACCATCTTCAATAAGGGTCTTTTTTGCCCCTTGGTACTCTCGTCCAGCCGTTTTACACTCAATAATGAAAAGCATTTTCTGCTCTTCATCAGTTTTTGTTTTGTAAACGCAAATATCAGCTTTTCCTGACTTCTGCTCGTGTCCCAGAGTCCAGCGTTTTTCCAGTTCGATATGTTCTGGTCTATATCCTTTTTCCAGCAGGCGATGAACACACTCAAAGACAACGAAATTTTCCGGATGCTCAAAATTACTGGTGGTTTCATCGTATACAGTCAATTCCTTCGGGTAGACCAAGCGCTCATGCTCAAAATCCACTTCAAGCTTGCATTTGCGTGAAGGAAAAGATTTGCTCCAGACGTTGCTGCCCTTTTTCTTGGTAAAACCTAATTTAGACAACACTGGCTGGAAATTGCCTTTGTTTATCATGATGTATTCTCGTTTATCTTGCTGTGATTAGGCAAATTTAGCGATTTTAATCGGAATAACCAGCAGTAAAATGTAGCAGTATGATAATAAAAGGGTATATTAACAGCCCCGGCTCATCACCGGGGCTGCGACGTAGTTACCGTTTTCGGTATCGTCCTCGAGAGACTTTGTCAAGGCGGGTGTCCACCCATTGCCGGATGTAACGCTCAGCGGTTGGAATGGACAGGCCCACCTCCTGGGCTGTGGCCTTGAAATCCTTCGCTTCGAACTCTTCCGGGAGTGCGTCCCAGAATGCCTTCAACAGCAGAGGCTCCTTGGCCTGACCGGTGGCGATCTTCGAGGTTGAGGAGGGGAGTCCCTTGATGACACGCAGCATGTGCAGCTGGAGCACTTCGCTGATGGCCATCGCGGTCTGGTAATCCTCGTCACTGCAGATGCGTGGACTGTTGGTATCGCCATCTTCCCATATCCGCAGCGCTGAGAGAATCATCGCTATGCGGTAGGTGCTGGTGGCGAGGCGTCGTACAGAGGCCACGGTATCATCGCCAAACAAGCCCACGTAGTCAGCCTGGAGCAGGGCGAAGTGCTTGTTGAAGGCAACTCCCTGCTCGGGCGTCATCTGGAACTTGATTTCGGGCAATTCCTGCAGCGTGTGGAAGAATGCCAGGTATTCCTTGCCTAACTTCTCGAAGAACTCGTCCAGAGGCTCTCCGTCGCCTTCGTCAAGAACGTCGATCCATTCCGTCTTCTTGTCCAGATAATAGAACAGGAAGCGGCTGAAAAGGCCGTTCTCGACGCTTGACATTAGGTTTACGACCTGCTGGGGAGTGCCGGAGAGGACGGTGGACAGGCGGGGCTTCTTGATGTTGACGTACTCGCGCTGGGTGCGTCTCAGGTACGAGATGGATTCGTGATGAAACGCTTTGCGCAGGCCGTCAGAGAAGTCGCCGAAGTCCTGTCCGAAGGTGGAGGCAAGGGTGTCTCCTTCCGTCTCGAACATCAGTCCCTGCTCGCCGTTCTCGTTGAGGGCCTGGTATATGGCCGTCGAACTGCTGTTGGCGGGCAGGAAGAGAAGCCGGATGGGCGGGGGAGTCGGCTCCGGGATGCCGTCGCCTCTCTTCTGCCGTTTGTAGGCTTCCTTGTCCTGGCGGTACTTCTCCTCTTCGATCTCCGCCTGGGCGCGAAGTTCGTCGTGGATGGGCTCCACAATGGACTTGCACAGGTAGAGTCGGCCCTTTCCGGTGCCGGCACGAGCCGTGACGAAAAGGTACATGTTGGGGAAGATGTGCCGCTTGGCGTAGATGCCGGATATGTTCGGCAGGCAGGCGGAAATCACCGCCAGGGAGCCGAGGATAAGCATATCGGCATCGGCATCCGAGTCACTGACATCCGCAATCCGCTCAAGGAAGCGGGGAAGCGTGCCTTTGACGGCAGAGTAGAAGGTGGGCATCAAGAGCCTGTCGTTACCATCACTTCCATCGTTTCCATCAGTTCCATCAGCCTGGACTTGCGAGAAGTCCGGCATATCCTCTACGGATTCGGGCTGTGATGGTATTGATGGTTGTGATGGTAATGATGGAATGGAGACGCTGATTCCGTGGTCTTTTGCCAACTGGTAGAAGGAACGGATGGTGACGCCGGTGCCGTGAGACCGCAGGCACTTGTCGTACTGGCGGTCACATTCGGCCTCGTCGTAGCCGGGGTAGAAGCGGCTGAGACGGTGGAAGTAGTCCCGGCCATTCTCTCCGTATTCTTCCGAGAGGGCAAAGCCCAGTTTGACCCAGTCACCGTAATCGGCTGTGATGTCGATGCCGGCGGCTTCAATCCTCTGCGAGACCTCCTCGACATCATCCGATGGGGTGATGCCGGGCTGCTGCGTCTTTCGCGGAAGTGGCGCTGGCTTGGGCTCTTGCTCAAGCCACTTGTCGTAGAAATTATCGCTGGGCATTGAAGGGCACGTATTGAGGGTTGATATACGCCTGCGGGTCGTGGGGCAGGAAACAAGCTCTGGAGATGTCCTTGCATTTCTGGTCGGGAACCAGGCCGTAGGTCGCCTTCACATAGTTGGTGACGGCAGCGAAGACTTGCTGGTAGGTGTGGCAGCAGGTCCGGATGGGGACGATCCATTTGATGCCGTGTCCGGAGGGGCTGGTGAACATCAGCGCGGTCTCGAACTCAGGGTCTGCAAGAAACTGATTGCGGTACATCTGAACGTTCGGCACGTGGTCGAAGTCCAGGCATAGTAGATCGGTGGGGAAGATGAGCTGTGCATCGTCCCTGACGGTGAAGGTGCCTCCGAAGGTTACGTAGTCGAAGTTCTTGGCCTTGTAGGCATCGGCAACCTTCTTGTCTGGAATGGAGCGCAGGCGCTCGGTCTGCTCTTTGGCGTAGTCGCCCGTGATGTACGCGTAGGCGTCATACAGGGAGATGGCCTTGAGCGGATTGGTGTTCCAAATTGGCTTCCGATAGAACGAGAACTGTGGACCAAAGACGAGGCGGGGCACTTCCTTGACATTCGCTTTCTGGGTAGTCATAGCCGTCCCTCCCGCTTTTGGTTAACGTATGCCACGGCGGCTTCCTGCATCTCATCATCAGTCTTGTGATAGCCGCCGGCGAGCCAGGCGTCAATCTCGGACTTCAGGAAGCGCAGGCGCTTACCGTCCTTGTGATAGGGGACACGCCGGAGCGTGACCCAGTCGTAGACCGTCTTCTTGGCGGGACGGTCAGGGTGGTAGGAGCAAAGTCCGTCTACGTCCATCCATTGGTCCTGGACGGGCTCTGCAACAGTGAGTTTTTCGACAAGGGCAACCAGACGATTGATCTTGTCTTCGAGGATGTCCAGTTTGGAGGGCATCGTCTCGAGCGTTGTAGGAATACCTACCATAATGTTAAACCCCGCGCAGGCTTTACCGTGCTACCAGTGGCTCTCACGGGGACAAGCGGCTCGAGATGGGGTAGCACAAATGAAAACCATCTCTGCAACTTGGTTGCTGCAAAGATGGTCTAATATCGTGCGTGCGTTGCCGTGTACTGGGTACAAGAACCCCTCGTGAACCGGGTACAAAGTTATTTGGCCGGGGTTTTCAGCCCTAAATCGATGCCGATGTCCTTGAAAAGTTTGTTGACTTCTGCCACTTCTTTCTTGTGGGCTGACGTAAGAAGGTTCGGGTCGCTCAAGTCCTGACGAATCTTCTCCGGTGAGTAGTTTGTCAGGTAGCCGATGACTTTTGCCAGGTCTGACATTGTATGCTCCTTTCCATTAGCCGCGAGTTTTGGTGCGAGCAACTTCTGGATGACGGTGGTTGTAACCTTTCTGGTACGGTAGCCGTTATCATCGGTCTTGGCCTCTGCGCTTTCCTTTTTGTCGGAGTTATCTTCTGACAATCTGTCAATCTTGCCGTGCAGTGATTGGATCTCAGTGTTCGCTTTGGCGATGTTCTTGTTGAGTGTCTTTATCTCTGCCTCTCGGTCTTTGACAGTGCGCTTCAATCCCGTGATTTCCTCGTTCTGCTCGTCGATCTTCTTCTTGAGGCGGCGGATTCTCCGTGTCTCACTGATTTCCGGAAGGGAGCCGTCATTGATGTCGAGGGCAACAATGTTGCGAAGACCCCTAAAATAGGAGAAGGATAGGCCCGATCCAAGGCAAGGGTCAGTAATCCTATCAAGATTATACTGTGCCTCGATTGCATCTAATGTCTTCATGCGCTCTTCCGGAGACAAGGTGTTCGAAAGGACACACTTCTTGATTTCCTCCTTGTTGTAGTAATTCGTTAGCGTCTTCCAGTCTTTTGTCGCCGGGGTTGGTTCTGCCGGCCTCTCAACGCCAATCAAGTCCTCCACAACATAACTATGTCCTTTTTGTCTCTGGTCAGTAACAAGTTTCTCAAATGCAGGGAAGAAGTTTGTGCCCTGGCCATAGAACTGTTGCATGTAAACGTAGATAACGTCCTTAAACATGGACAGGTTCTTTGGTAGAGATGAGCAAAGAGCAAGGGAGGAATGAACAATGGCCAAGATGGCTGCTGCGTCGGTTTGAGAATGATACTTGCCAAGGAGTCTCCTCGCGACTTTGTCATCGAAATCAATCTCGGGATGCTTATTCTCATACGCATCAATGGTTATCATACGTGCTTCCCGAAAGAGTACTTCATAGGGTTGATTGATGAAAATGTAATTATTCGATTGCTTAATCATTACCAGAAGGTAATAGATGGCGTCCGCAATTGGATCGTTCTCTATGAAATCGTCGAGAGTCATAGAGTTCACTTTGTAATAGGTTTCGTTGACTTCCATATGGCTACTTTTCCTTTTTATCGTCCTTTATCTTAATGCGTTCTACTGCGTCTCTCTTGCTCTTGTCCACGATGTCGGCGTAAATCTGCGTCGTTCCGACGTTGGCGTGAGTGAGCAGGTGGGAGACGGTGTATATGTCGGTGCCTTCGTTGACCTGGAGGGTGGCGAAGGTGTGACGGAAGCAGTGGAAGGTGATGTGCTTGGTGATGCCAGCATCCTTGAGCCAGTCTTGGAGCGGCTTCTGGGTGTAGTGGCGCTTGAGGTCCTTGAAGACGAGTCCGGTGCCGGGCTTGCCGCAGAGTTCGTAGGCTTCCTGGGAGAGGGGAAGGGTGGCCTCGGTGTCGGTTTTCTCGGTCTTGATGCGGATGCACCAGCCTCCGTCTGTCGCTTTTACAATGTTGCTCCAATTGAGGGCGAGGATGTCGCTGATACGTAGACCTGTGAGGCAGCTGAACAGGGAGGCGTTCTTGAGATCGGGAGTGTCGCAGGGCGTGGCGGCCAGTTGGCGCACCTCTTCCAGCGTGAGGAACTCCCGGCGGCCATCTACGGCATCGATGGTCTCCAGGTAGTCGTTGACGTTCTCCTGCAGCAGTTTCTCCTGATAAGCGATTTTGAGGAAGCCGCGGAAGGTGGACCAGTATCCGGCTGCGGAGTTCTGGGCGAGTTGTTTGTCTGGGTGTTTGAGCTGCTTGGCGTTGAGCAGGTATTCACGGAAGCCTTCGCAGAAGGGGACGGTGATGTCGCCCATCTTGCATACGCCGCCACAGTAGTTGCTGAAGTGGTCGTAGACGCGAATCCATTTCTGGTCCTTCGTGTCCAGCTTGGTTTTGAAGTAGGCGAGGAAGTCCATCTTCAGCTTGGTCTTGTCCAGGAAGTCGTACTGGCCTCGGATGATGGCCAGTTCGCGCTCTGACCGGATGGCTTCGGCCTGGGCTATCTTTTCTTTGTTGGCATCCTTGTCGCTCTGGAAACGGGGCTTGTTTACGAGGTATATGCCCAGGTATTCGTGCCGGACGTACTTGCGTGAGTGCGGGTCTCTCAGGGGCGGATAGAAGTCCAGATAGAGGGTAATCTTGCCGCTTGGCAGCAGCCGCTTTCGAAGTGTTACTTTAGTTACTCCCATTGTCGCTTATCTTTTTGAAGAGTTTGTCCAATTCGTCTTTCTTGTACCAGACGTAGTTTCCTTCCGTCCGGACTTTGGTAACGCCTGCGGCCTGGGTTTCTTCGCTGAAGCGTTTCTGGCCGAGGTGGTAGTATTTGAGTGCGTCGCCGCTGCGCATGTAGTTCTTGCGGATTTCAGCGGGGATTTTCGGGGTTTTGTCTTTGAAGAGGCGGTCGAGGTCCACAATCCGATAATAGACACGGTTGCCCTGGCGGATGCCTTCAACTCCGGCCTCGTTTGTTTTGTCGTAGAAGGTTTGCTGGCCAATGCGGTAGTGCTTCTTCGCCTGGTCAACGGTGAGGTAGTTCTTGTCTCTGTCACCTTGAAAGATGTGCGCCTTCTCCCATTCCTTCTTGCTCACAAGCAGCGTCCGTCCGATACGGCGGCAGGGGATGGCTTTGCGACGTGCGAAATCGGAAATGTATTTGCGGGCCAGCCCTTCCTTATTTATAAGGTCCTCCGCATCGATCCATTCGTCCGGATTGTAGACCGGCTTGGGTTTGAACATCCGTTCGATGTCCGGCTTGGGCAGGAAGGAGACGCCTTTGATGAGTTTGGGTCTGATGCCTTCTTCTTTTAGGCATTTGTACAGCCAGCGCTCGGATATGTCGTACTTGCTCAGGACATCGGCCTTTGAAATAAGCGAGGAGAAGTCGCCTTTCGTAGGCTTGGGCTGCATCTGGGTGCTTGTCTCGAGTTGTTCGATGGGAATCCTTACGGTACGAGTGGATACGCGCAGGGGAGTGAGTTCCCCTTGCTCGATCCTGGCATACAGAGTGGGCCGGCTTACTCCGAGAAACTTTGCGGCGTCGGAAATGGAGAGATGTGTCTTGCCTTCGAGCGCCTCCCGAGCGGCGGAGGTTTCGATGCGAGCCTTGCGGGCCTTACTACGGGCTCGCTTCTTTCGCATCTGGTGCGTGTTCCGGCAGGTATCTGAGCAGTACTTCCGCTTCAGATTGTCCGTCGTGAACGCGCTGCCGCAGCAGGGGCATTTTCTCGTGACTGGGTGCATAAGTTTTACAACTTTTCGGCAGTTATGAGGTCTGGGACCTCGGTTATGCGGTTTTACCTCTCCAATTGGGTACAGGTTTGTAAATCTATGTAAATCCGTGTAAGGTTCTGCACTTTGGCGTAACACCTCCACTACCTTGAACCACACGTGGTTCAAATGTGGTTCAAATATAGCAAAAAAATCCCGAATTAGACCAAACTAACCGGGAAAAGTTTTCAACATTTTTCAGTTGATTATGTGAGAGTTACGCCCTTTTGTACGGAGTGTGTGGAGGGTGGTTCGGTGTACTTATTTTCCGATGCAGAACTTGCTGAAGATGTTGCCGAGGATTTCGTCGGTGGAGATGGCGCCGGTGATGGTGCCGATGGAGTAGAGGGCTTCGCGGATGTCCTGGGCGACAAGGTCGGTGGCCACGCGCTCGCCGAGGGCGACGTTGGCTCTCAGCAAAGCATTATAGGCATCCTTAAGGGCTGTGTAGTGCCGCATATTGCTTACCATCACCATATTGCCGGAAGCCTTGAGATTTGTCTGGCTGGACACGAGCATCGACTCGAGGACATCGAGGCCGAGCTTCTGGCGGGCGGAGATGGGAAGGATGGCGGAAGGGGACAGGCCCGCTTCTGCTGCCATAGCCCTGACTTGATCGACGAGGTCCGACGCATTGAGCACATTCTTGACGTTTCCTATTGTGGCTTCCGTCTTTTCGGAATCCGGAAGTATCGAATTGATGTCGCATTTGTTCAGCAGGATGAAGAGGGTCTGTCCACCGCCGCTGAATTTCTTGCTCAGGGATTCAATTGAATCCTTGAAGCCGTCCGGGTTTGTACTGTCGAGCATCAGAAGCACAATGGAAGCCTGCCTGAGCTTGTAGTAGGTTCGCTCGATGCCCATCATCTCGATCTGCTCGAGGGTGGCCCGTATTCCTGCGGTATCAATGAAACGGAAGAGTATGCCGTCGAGGTTGATGACATCCTCTATGGTGTCACGGGTAGTGCCTGCAATCGACGATACGATGGCTCTGTCTTCGCGCAGCAGAGCGTTCAGCAGAGTGCTTTTGCCAGTGTTTGTGGCGCCCACAATGGCCACAGGCACACCGCTTTTAATGGCATTACCCAACTTGAAGCTTGAGATAAGTGTATTGATTTGGGAGCAGGACTCGTCGAGAAGCCTCTGCAGCTCCTTGCGATCGGCAAACTGCACATCTTCTTCGCTGAAATCGAGCTCCAGCTCCAGCAGGGACACTATTTGTAGCAGGCTGGTGCGCATGGCCTCCAACTCCTTGGAGAAACCACCGCGCATCTGTTGCATAGCCACTGCATGAGAAGCTTCAGTTTCGCTTGAAATAAGGTCACAAACAGCCTCTGCCTGAGCGAGGTCCATCTTTCCATTAAGGAAAGCCCTCTTGGTAAAATCGCCCGGCCCCGCATGGCTGGCTCCGTTGTCGGACAGCAGAGAAAGCAGGGCGCTGATAATATAGTTCGAGCCGTGGCACGAAATCTCTGCGGAGTCTTCGCCGGTGTAGGAATGGGGCGCCCTGAATATGCTCACGAGCACATCGTCGAGCAGGCTGCCGTCGCTGCGGAGCACATTGCCGTAGAGCAGGGTATATCCGGGGACATCCTGCAGCTTGACATCGCGTTTCGGCTGGAAAACCTTTGACAGGATTTCGAGGGTCTGCGGGCCGCTCATACGGACGACGGCAATTGCGCCGGAGCTATTTCCAGTGGCACAAGCACAAATCGTAGTATTCTCTATATTAGCTAAATCACTCATTTTACTTCATCAACAACTTGACAACATTTTCAACATGCTGGGTCTGTGGAAACATATCCACAGGCTGCACCGCCGCAACGGAGTATTTTTGGCAAAGGACGGCCAGGTCGCGGGCCTGGGAGGCGGGATTGCAACTTACGTATACAATGACGGGCGGAGCTGCGTCGAGGATGACCTGGGCCACGGAAGGGTGGATGCCGGCACGCGGCGGGTCGAGCACTATCAGATCCGGTTTGCCGTTGGCCTTGATAAACTCACTGTTCAGCACGTCCTTCATGTCTCCGGCGTAGAAGGTGCAGTTGCGGATGCCGTTGATTTCGGCATTCTGCCTTGCATCATCTATGGCCTCGGGCACATATTCCACTCCGACCACCTTGGATGCGAGGGAGGAAAGGAACAGCGCGATGGTTCCAGTGCCAGTATAAAGGTCGTATATTACAGGGTTTTGTCCTGCATCATCTGAAGCAAAACTACGGACTACGGAATAGAGTTTGAATGCCTGGGCGCTGTTGGTCTGGTAGAAGGATTTCGGGCCTATCTTGAACTTCAGACTTCCCATGTTTTCATAGATGCAGTCCCGTCCGGAGAAGGTCAGCACGTCCAGATCTCCTATTGTGTCGTTCTGCTTGGGATTG
>Ga0265299_10003497_pt1 | contig 15284 bp, 12 predicted proteins | sample AusTroGonzalo_MG_4_FD_193485 | JGI IMG/M metagenome (GOLD analysis project Ga0265299, IMG submission 193485) | Bovine rumen microbial communities from tropical cattle in Woodstock, Queensland, Australia - Gonzalo_02 | ecosystem: Host-associated > Mammals > Digestive system > Stomach > Rumen ... | reverse complement strand
TATCTTCCAGCCTCACCTTTATACCCGCACACGCGATTTCTACAAGGATTTCGCCGATGCATTGAGCCAGTTAGATGAGGTAATCCTTACCGAAATCTACCCAGCTCGTGAGTTGCCTATCGAGGGTGTCACCTCAAAGCTCATCTACGACAACCTGAAGCCAGGTGTCAAGAAAGAGATGATACAGAAGGCTGATGTGCTCGATTACATCAAGAATCACGACTTCGAGGTACTTATTGTCCTCGGAGCTGGCGACCTTGACAATCAGGTTCCTCAGATTACAAAGATTCTAAATAGTAAATAATAACAGATGACCTTCAACTTCAACTGGAAACAGATCCTCATCGTAGTTTGCAACATTCTCGTTGGCATCTACTTGGTACTGGCCGTCACTGCCTTCAACAACCCTGACGAGGCAATGTCTGAGCTATGTACTGAGGTAAAGATTGACATCGAAAAAGAGTCGATGGAAGGTTTCTTGAATCCAGGCGAAGTCAAGAAGTTACTCTCACAGCACAAATTATATCCACTCTCCCAACCCATGAACTCCATCTCTCCACGAAAGATTGAAGAGACTCTACTCAAAAGTCCATTCGTAGAGAAGGCAGAGTGTTATAAGTCGCTGAGCGGACACGTATGTATCAGCATCAAACAGCGTATTCCTGTCATCAGGATCATGGCAGTTAATGGCGATAGCTACTATCTTGATCATCATGGCAACATCATGCCAGAATCAGGTTATGCCGCTGATATCCTGATAGCCACAGGAAACATCACTAAAAGATACGCTCAGAACGTGTTATCAAAGGTTGTCAACAAGATTGTCAGCGACAGCTTCTGGCGCAATCAGGCAGTACAGCTGAACGTACTTCCTAATCAGACACTGGAGATGGTACCACGTGTAGGCGACCACATTATATTCTTAGGCAGTCCCAATAACATCGACAACAAACTCGAGCGCCTTCGCAAGTTCTACATCTACGGACTGAACAAGGCTGGCTGGAACAAGTATAACTATATTAATGTGGAGTTCAGCAACCAGATTATATGTAAAAAGAATAATTGATAAATATTATAATAAGAGATGGCAGCAAAGGATTTTATTGTAGCAATTGAACTCGGTTCATCCAAAGTAACCGGAATCGCGGGACAGAAGAACCTCGACGGTAGCATCAACGTGCTTGCTATGGTCAAGGAAGAGTCTTCTTCGTTCATTCGCAAGGGTGTGGTTTACAACATCGACAAGACCGCACAATGCCTCACCAGTATCATCAAGAAACTGGAGAATCAGCTCAAGACACAGATCACACAGGTTTACGTTGGTGTTGGAGGACAGTCTATCCGCGGCGTGAAGAATGTAGTGACTAAGGATCTTCCCGGCGAAAGCATCATCACCCAGGACATGGTGATAGAACTGATGGATGCTAACCGTAATATGACCTATCAAGACCAGGAAATTCTGGATGCTGCCGTACAGGAATATAAGGTAGGAGCTCAGTTCCAGCTCGACCCTGTAGGTATTCAGGCAACCCATCTCGAAGGACACTTCCTGAATATTCTGGAGCGTAAGGCCTTCTATCGCAATCTCAACAAGTGCTTCGAGACAGCAGGTATCAATGTTGCCGAGATGTATCTGGCTCCACTTGCACTTGCCGACAGTGTACTCACTGAAGTTGAGAAGCGTTCAGGCTGTGCACTCGTCGACATAGGTTACGATACTACTACCGTATCTGTTTATTCTAAGAATATCCTCCGCCATCTTGCTGTCATCCCCCTTGGTAGTAATAATATTACCAAGGACATCGCATCACTCCAAATGGAAGAGAGCGATGCCGAACGCATGAAATTGAAATACGGTTCGGCTTATACCGAAAACGGCGATATCGATAACGAACTGAAATATTCAATCGATCCTGACCGTCAGGTTGAGAGCCGTAAGTTCATTGAGATTGTCGAAGGACGTCTCGAAGAGATTATCGAGAATGTATGGTATCAGATACCATCTGAATACTACGACAAGTTGCTGGGCGGTATCATCCTGACTGGTGGTGGTTCAAATATGCAGAATATCGAGAAAGCATTCGTCAACCACACCCATGTCGACAAAATCCGCACAGCCAAGTTCGTATCACAGACTATCATTTCCAACAACGAGGAAATCAAGTCACATAATGGCATGCTTAATACATTGTTAGGACTGTTGGCAAAGGGCGACATCAACTGCGCCGGCGATGCTTTCGATCCTAACGGCGACCTGTTTGCAAATATGAAGCCACAGACAGCTCATCTCACTAACGATCAGCGCCCAGCCCGTCAGGCAACCGACATCCCTGCAGGTGTTATCCGTACTGAGGCCGAGAAACAAAAGGCTGAAGAGGAGAAACGCCGCCAGCAGGAAGAAGAAGAGCGCGCACGTCAGGAAGAGGAGCGCCGTCAACAGGAAGAAGAAGCACGTATCCGCAAGGAGAATAGCACCTGGAGTAAGCTGAAGAAAGGAATTCTGAAGTTTGGTAAGTCGATTGTCGAAGAAGAAGATTAAAAAAGTAGAAGATTATGGAGAACAATATGAATATGGATATCCTGGACTTCGGAGCACCGGAGAAGGAGCACAGCATCATCAAAGTTATTGGTGTTGGTGGTGGCGGCGGTAATGCAGTAAACCACATGTACCGTGAAGGCATTCACGATGTCACATTCGTGCTTTGCAATACTGACAACCAGGCACTCAACGATTCCCCTGTACCCGTACATCTCCAGTTGGGTAAGGAAGGACTTGGTGCAGGTAATAAGCCCGAAAAAGCCCGTCAGGCAGCTGAAGAGAGCATCGAGGACCTTCGTACCATGCTGAGCGACGGTACCCGCATGGCGTTTATCACAGCTGGTATGGGTGGTGGTACTGGTACTGGTGCCGCACCTGTTATTGCTCGTGTTTCCAAGGAGCTGGGCATTCTTACCGTTGGTATCGTTACCATCCCCTTCCGTTTCGAAGGAGATCGTAAGATCGACCAGGCCCTTGACGGTGTCGAGGAGATGTCAAAGCACGTCGATGCCTTGTTGGTTATCAACAACGAGCGTCTCCGCGAGATTTATCCAGAACTTTCAGTACTCGATGCCTTTGGCAAAGCCGATGACACCCTGAGTATTGCCGCCAAGTCAATTGCCGAGATTATCACCGTTCACGGACTTATCAACCTCGACTTCAACGATGTTAAGACCGTGCTGAAGGATGGTGGCGTAGCTATCATGTCAACAGGTTACGGCGAAGGCGAAGGCCGTGTAAAGAAGGCTATCGAGGATGCCCTGAACTCACCTCTGCTCAACGATAACGACATCTTCAACTCTAAGAAGATTCTGCTCTCTATCTCGTTTGCAGGTTCTAAGGACGGTCAGACCTCACTGATGATGGAGGAGATGAACGACGTGAACGACTTCATGGCTAAGTTTGGCAATGACTTCGAGATCAAATGGGGACTTGCCACCGACCTCGAACTGGGCAAGAAGGTAAAGGTTACCATTCTGGCTACAGGCTTCGGCATTGAGAATGTTGACGGCATGAACGGCCACCTCAAGAAACATAGTCAGGAAGACATTAACCGCATCGCTGCAGAACAAGAGAAGGCAGCTGAGCGCCAGGACCGTCGTAACCGCTACTATGGTGGCGAGGGTGCTACCAAGCGTTACAAGCGCCGTCCAAACATCTACCTGTTCCGTCCAGAAGATCTGGATAACGATGATGTCATCTCAGCTGTGGAGCAGACACCAACTTACAAGCGCACCCGCGAGATTCTTGACAGCATCAACTCACAGGCCAGCAACGAGGTTGTCATGATCGACGAACCCGCTCAGGAACCACAGGAGCCCATACAGGGAACCATTAAGTTTATGTAACTTCGCTGCCTTACTGATATAAGGCTTGCAATACCTCTATCGACTTCATCTCCGGGAAATCCGGCAGGTGGAGTCGATAATATTTGAGCGATACTTCGAGCAAGCGGTTCCTGTCATCATGCGACATACGGAACAGATGCATTGTCGGAAAGTCCATACGCATCATCAACTGCACTTTCTGCGCCTCCTCAGGATGCAGGAAATCACGATGTACAGGTGGCATTCTCATAAATTCACTCTCACGCAGATCGAAATAATCACCCGTTTCATAGTTATCCAAATTAGGATAGAAACCAAGGAAACGCGTCAGTCTCATCATAAACACAATGTGAAAGTTAGCAAAATTACTTTTCTGCCCATCCAGCCATGCGATACTATACTCCAGATAATCGTAGAGCAACTCATTACGTTGTTCCGAACGTAGTGCATAATACAGGAACTCAGCTACAAACAGAGATATAGCCAATTTATCCGGCTCAAAGGGGATGGATGCAAACGGCGCCATCAGTCTCACATCATTCAACTTCTGTAGCTGCAGTTTAGGACGAATATCAGTTTCTATTTCCAATAAGGTGAGCGGCTGAAAGAACTGCTTCTTAATCTTACTTTTTGACGTTTTAGGAATGCTGACAATAAACGACTGTCTACCAAACGTTCTGGTAAACATATCTACAATCAATCTCGTCTCTCCATACTTGATAGAATGCAGCACAATAGCCTGAGTTTTCGTCAACATAACGGTGCAAAGGTACGAATTTTATCCGTAAAATGTTATTTTTTACTAAAAAAATTTGGTAGAATGGAAAAATAGTAGTAATTTTGCACCCGCATTTTCGCGATGGTCCCTTCGTCTATCGGTTAGGACGAGAGATTTTCATTCTCTAAAGAGGAGTTCGACTCTCCTAGGGACTACCAATTTAAATCTTCCATCTGCACAGCCATGTGCTACCAGCCCTCAGGGATGGGACAAGGTGGTAGAGGGCTCCTTTCCAGAAGCCCGCCCAGGGCAGCCTAAACGACGTAAGACCCATAAGCTTTATAATTAACAATTTAAATTTCAAAAAACATGGCAAATCACAAGTCATCAGTGAAGAGAATCCGTCAGGAGAAGAAAAGAGCACTTCACAACCACTACTACGCAAAGACAATGCGTAACGCAGTTCGCAAACTCCGTGCTACAACAAACAAGGAAGAGGCTGTAGCTCTGTATCCAAAGGTACAGAAGATGCTGGATAAGCTGGCTAAGACCAACATTATCCACAAGAACAAGGCCGCTAACCTGAAGTCTAGCCTTGCACTGCACGTTAATCAGCTGGGATAATATTCTACCCAATGATAAACTCAAGCCGTAGCCCGATAAGGGTTGCGGCTTCTTTTTTTGAGTTTTTTAGCAGATAAACTATGTTTATCTGAAGTTTTTTTTGTACCTTTGCAACCAATTAGTGCAATTTAGAACAAAATGACAGAAGAACAACTGAACCAAGAGCAAAACTACTCTGCGAGTAACATTCAGGTACTCGAGGGTTTGGAAGCCGTACGTAAGCGTCCTGCTATGTACATTGGCGACATCAGCGAGAAGGGTCTCCACCATCTGGTAAACGAGACCGTCGACAACTCTATCGATGAGGCGATGGCTGGATATTGTACTCACATCGAGGTAACAATCAATGAAGACAACTCTATAACCGTACAGGACAACGGACGTGGTATCCCTGTTGACGAGCACGAGAAGATGCACAAGAGTGCACTTGAGGTGGTTATGACAGTGCTCCACGCCGGTGGTAAGTTCGATAAGGGTTCATATAAAGTATCTGGAGGTCTACACGGTGTGGGTGTAAGCTGTGTAAACGCACTCTCTACCCACATGATGTCGCAGGTTTTCCGCAACGGTCATATCTACCAGCAGGAATACGAGAAGGGTAAGCCCCTCTACGACGTTAAGATTGTAGGCGACACCGATAAGACCGGTACCCGCCAGCAGTTCTGGCCCGATGGCAGCATCTTTACAACAACAGAATATAAGTACGACATCATCGCTAAGCGTATGCGCGAGCTGGCCTATCTGAATGCCGGCATCACCATCACACTGGCCGATCTTCGTCCCGATGAGGAGGGCAACCTCCGTCAGCCTGAGGTGTTCCATGCCAAGGAAGGACTGAAGGAGTTCGTTCGCTACGTCGACCGTCACCGCACCTCAATCATCGGCGATCCTATCTGTCTGAAGACTGAGAAGGATGGTGTGCCCATCGAGGTAGCCTTGCTTTACAACAGCGATTATTCAGAGAATATCCACTCATACGTTAATAATATCAACACCATCGAGGGTGGTACCCACCTTACTGGTTTCCGTATCGCACTGGCTCGTGCACTTAAGAAGTATGCCGACGAGGACGATCAGCTGCGCAAGCAGATTGAGAAGGCTAAGATTGAGGTTGCACAGGATGACTTCCGCGAGGGTCTCACAGCTATCATCTCTGTAAAGGTAGCCGAGCCTCAGTTCGAGGGCCAGACTAAGACCAAGCTTGGTAACAGCGAGGTAAACGGAGCCGTACAGAAGGCCGTAGGCGAGGCAATGACCAATTACCTTGAGGAGCATCCAAAAGAGGCTCACACCATCTGCGAGAAGGTTATTCTGGCCGCTACAGCACGTATTGCTGCCCGCAAGGCACGTGAGAGTGTTCAGCGCAAGAACCCAATGACCGGTGGTGGTCTGCCTGGAAAACTGGCCGACTGTTCAAACAAGGATCCAAAGGAGTGCGAGATATTCCTCGTCGAGGGAGATTCGGCCGGTGGTTCTGCCAAGCAGGGTCGCGACCGTCACTTCCAGGCTATCCTGCCTCTTCGCGGAAAGATTCTGAACGTAGAGAAGGTACAATGGCATCGTGTATTCGAGGCCGAATCAGTTATGAACATCATCCAGTCTATCGGCGTACGCTTCGGTGTTGATGGCGAGGACTCTAAGGATGCCAATATCGATAAGCTGCGTTACGATAAGATTATCATCATGACCGACGCCGACGTCGATGGTTCTCACATCGACACACTGATCATGACACTCTTCTATCGCTTCATGCCACAGGTCATCCAGGGCGGTCACCTCTACATCGCTACCCCACCACTCTACAAGTGTACTTATAAGAAGACCTCAGAGTACTGCTACACCGAGCAGCAGCGCCAGGCCTTTATCGATAAGTATGTAGCTGGTAACGGCGATGATAAGGCTCTGCACACTCAGCGTTACAAAGGTCTTGGTGAGATGAACCCAGAGCAGCTTTGGGAGACAACAATGAACCCAGAGAACCGCTTGCTCAAGCAGGTAACCATTGAGAATGCTGCTGAGGCCGACGAGATCTTCTCAATGCTGATGGGCGACGACGTTGAACCACGCCGTGAGTTCATCGAGAAGAACGCCACCTACGCTAACATCGACGCGTAAGCAGATTTTTCTATAATATAAATGGCACATCTTTTCATAGAGATGTGCCATTTGTTTTTTGAGAACTTAGGCAACGCCTAATAATTCTATTTCAAAGATAAGCGTTGAGCCACCTGGGATGCCGGGCTGTGAGAATTTGCCATAGCCCATCTCAGCAGGGATATAGAGTTCCCACTTGTCACCAATATGCATCTGCTGCATGGCGATAATCCAACCTTCGATAAGATCGCATAGTCTGCAAGCCAGAGGCACACCGCCACGGCTGCTGTCAAACTGCTTGCCATCGATAGTCTTACCCGTATAGTGGGCTGTGATAATACTGCGTACTGTAGGTTTGATGCTCGAAATATCGCCCTCCGACAGTACTTTATAGTAAATACCCTTTGGGAGAGCCTTAACTCCCTCTTCCTTCGACTTGGCCTCAAGCCAGTCTTTATTTGCCTGTATATAATCGCGCTTACTCATAAACTATCATAAAAGTGAGTGCAAATATACGAAAAAATGGGGAATAATGACTACCTTTGCCCTTCTATTTAATAGTATTTGTGAAATGGATTATCTTCCCCAAGACCCCGCTATACTGGTTTCGAGCGTGAATATGCTCCTTCGTGATGAGGAGTTCGACACGCTGGAATCATTGTGTTATGCCTTTAACAAGGAACCACAAGATATCAAGGACTACCTCTACAATAGAGGCTTTGTCTGGAGTGAACAACAGAAACAATTCCGCCCCATCGGCTACGACCAATGATTACACGAGATAGCATAGAGACCGCTTATAGCTTTCTGCATCAGAAGCGAAACGTCTATATCCATTCTACCCTCGACTGGCAGAAGGATGACATCGAGTATGCCATTGGCACGTATGTGGACGATATGAGCCCAGAACTGTACGAGGCCATATCTGATAGTAGGACCGACTTTCTACGTGACCACAAACGGTTTCAGGATGATATCACACAAGCTGTCTTCAGATTAGAAAGAATGTTATATGAATAAGACTATCAGAGAGGCAAAGCCATCAGACATCAGCTCCATTATGCTGGTGATGGAAGCCGCAAAAAAAATTATGCGATCATCGGGCAACATGCACCAATGGGGAGATGGCTACCCCTCGGAAGCCGTCATCTACAGTGACATGGAAAAACATGGTGGCTTTGTTATTGAAGACGGAGGGCGTATCGTAGGCTATTTTGCATTCCTACCCTCACCTGACCCAACCTACTCTAAGATATATGATGGCGCCTGGCTTGATGATACGCAGCCTTATCATGTTGTCCATCGTATTGCCAGCTATCCTGAGGCTCACGGCATCTTTAGTAGCATTATGAACTTCTGTTTCTCGCATGATGCAAATATTCGTATCGACACCCATAAGGATAATCACATCATGCAGCACAACATGATAAAGCATGGCTTTACCTATTGTGGTATCATATACCTTGCCAATGGAGATGAACGACTGGCTTATCAGAAAACAACAGTTTAGTGGCGGTAATCGCTTGGACGGATGCCAAACTGTTTCTGGAAACACTTAGAAAAATAAGAAGCATTAGTAAAGCCGACCATATAGGCCACCTCACTAATTGTGTACTTATTTTCGAGCAATAGCTGGGCAGCACGCTTCAGTCGGATAATCTGTATCATCTCATTAGGCGTCACATTGGCCAGCGTCTTAATCTTGGCAAAGAGTCCGCTACGACTGATATTCAGTTTCTCAGCCAGGAAATTCACATTAAGCTCGGAATTAGAGAAGTTCTCCTCTATCACCTTATTCATCTGAATCAGGAAATCGTTGTCGGTAGGGTTGCTTGCTATCTCAGTCACAGGCTCCAGAGGCAGTGTAGAGAATTTCTCTATCAGTTTGCGACGTATCTCAAGCATATTACGGATGCAGGCCTCGAGATACTGAACCGAGAACGGCTTTTCGATATAGGTATCGGCACCAACATCCATACCTTCTACTTTAGAATCGTCGTCGGTCTTGGCTGTCAGCATAACAAATGGGATATGACTGGTTAAAGGATTACGACGCACCTGACGACAAAGCTCTGCACCATCCATACGTGGCATCATCCAGTCGGAGATGATAATGCTCACCTCATTCTTCGATAACTGATCAAGGGCCTCAATACCATCGCCAGCTGTTATCACATGATACTTCTCACTGAAATTGTCACGCAGGAAGTTCACCATATCCTCGCTATCATCGACAATCAGCATGGAGGGAACGCCATTCTCTGTAGTCTGTTCTATGCTTGGCAAAGGAGATGAAACGATTGGAGTACTTGTTGTTTGCTGAGTTGTACTTACGACAGCACTCTCATCACAAACCTCCTGAACCACAGGCAGCACAACTCTGAAAGTAGAACCGCGGCCTACTTCCGACTCAACGGTTATCTCGCCGTGATGCAAATCCACAATATTCTTCACAATATTCAGACCTATGCCTGTTCCCGGCTTATTGTCCTGTGCTTGGAAGAAAGGTTCGAAAATGCGGCGACGGTCTTCCTCGCGAATACCTATACCATTATCGCTGACAATAATACTGAAGTGTTCGCCATCGGGCTCGACAATGCACGACAGACGGACCTGGTCCTTACTATATTTATTGGCATTGGTAAGCAGATTGCTTACAACCTTGGTAACAGCCTCCTTATCCACGATAGCAGTAAAATGCTCGTCAGGATGGTCAATAATGAATTGCTTGCCGCCCTGTTCGAAGGTGGGAGCAAAGCGTACGCCTACATTCTGCAGCAGCTCGTAGATATTATGCGGAGCAAAGTGCATTACAACCCGCTGCTGCTCAACCTTACGAAAGTCGAGCAGCTGGTTTACAAGCTCCAGCAAGCGATGGGCATTGCGGTCAATCACCTTCAGGTCGTCTGATGGTGTTCCTTTCTTCATCAGTTTCTCGAGCGGTCCTATAATCAGCGACACCGGCGTTCGTATCTCATGGGCAATCATGGTAAAGAACTGCAGTCGAGCTTCACGCATCTCACGCTGGTGGCGGTTTTCTACCTGATTAACACGATATTGCACATAGAACCAGATGGCTGCAACTATCAGCAACAGATATATTATCCTAGCATACCAGCTCCACCAAAATGGCGGATGAACGATAATCTTCAGCGTTGCCTCGTTGTCCGACCATATTCCGTCATTATTGGTTGCCTTAACATGGAAGATATAGGTTCCTGAAGGGATGTTAGTATAGGTAGCGCGATTCTGATTGCCCACGTAGTTCCACTCACGGTCGAAACCTTCGAGCTTGTAGGCATATTGATTCTTACCAGGTGAACAGTAACTGAGCGATGCAAAGGAAAGCGTGAGCATACGAGCATCGTTGTATTCAAGTACGATCTCTTTTCTATGCGCAAGGTCAAACGGTAATCCTTCGGCCGTACGTTCCTCATGGTTCATAACCTCCAGTGAGGTAATAAAAACCGGTGGCATAACACTGTTTGCCTTAATCTGGTATGGGAAGAAAGTGTTGAAACCACTGGTACTTCCAAAATAGATGCGACCATCGCTGGCTTTCATACCCGAATTGGGTTGGAATTGTTCACTCACCAATCCGTCGTGCATGGTGAAACGCTGCAGCTGCTTGGGATCATACTTCACAATACCACGCTCGGTAGTAAGCCATAGAGCACCATGGTCTTCGATAATACTCATCACATTCTGACTGGGAACATCCAAAGGAATACGCTTGAAGTTATTATTCTGCTTATCGTACTGACAAAGTCCGCCAAGCGTACCAATCCATAAACGTCCACCCTCATCAACTAAAGCACAGTTTACCTGGTTGTCGGGTAGCGATTGGTCATCATTGTCATCATGACAATAAGCTATAAATTTCTTTTCACGTACCAGATACTTATAAAGCCCGTTTGCCTGCGTAGACAACCACAGGTTACCCTCACCATCTTCATCAATGTCGATGGTCAGGTCGCCTATTCTCCCTATGCGCTCAAAATGGTTTTGTGCCCTATCGTAGAGGTTCAGTCCATCCATTGTAGCTACCCAGATACGTCCTCGACGGTCGCAATAGATGGCATAACTGCTGGAGTTGTCAAGAGAGTAAGGACTGGACGTCTGAGTATACTGACTCAAGGTTCCTTTTTCCACATTCAGCACCATCACGCCACTTGTATAGGTACCTATCCATAACTCATCACCAGACAGACAGAGTGCGTGCACATTCAGCCTACTAAGCACATCTTGATGCGGGTAGTTAGTAAAACGCTGTTCCTTGGGCAGATAGCACATCAATCCCCCATCATCACTAGCCACCCAGACGCGTCCATACTTATCTTCACAAAAACGAGAGATTACGTTACCAGGCAATCCTGTCTCTAACGAGAAGGCCTCGAAACGCTTTCCAACAGGCGATATATAGTTTACACCGCCATAGAAGGTACCTATCCACAGACCACCTTCCTTGTCGCTGGTGACAGAATAAACGAATCTGGCTTTCAGACTCTGTTTTTCTAAAAGCTGTCGCCACTCTCGGGTTCTGGGGTTGAAACAGATAATACCATCGTCACACCCTATACAGATGCAGTCATCAGAGAGTTCGTAGAGCGTATGGATGTGTGAACCTACCTTCGACAGCAAGGGCGAGAGGACCTGCTCCAAACTTCCATCATTATGTAGCTGCATCAGTCCGTTCTCCCAGGTTCCAATCCATATCTGACCATCACGCGTCTGAAGCATGCGGAGGGCATTGTAATTGGGAGATGGAAGTGGAGAAGAGACAGTTAAGTTCAGGGGCTCAAATCTATTATGTAAACGGTTTAGTCGCTGTACAGCAGGACTCCCCCAGTTGGTAACTGTCCATACCTGATTACTATTATCAATAAAGACCTGAGCTACAGCCCCGTCGTTTTCCTTGAAATCATAATGTCTAGTTCTGGCCGTGTTAGGCATATAATGCCATACACCCTGTTCCATCGTAGAAATCCACAGGCCGCCTTCTTCATCCAGAGCCAGACTGGTTGCTGCAGATTGGATGTCTATAGGTAGACGTTTTATCGTCTGCTCTACGAAAGTCAACAAGAATACGCCTTTGGACGTACCGATATACAATTTGTCATCACCCAACAACAGAGAAGAGATATACTGGTTAACTCCCAGCTCGCTAATGCGATAAGGCTGTACCCTCACACCATCATAGCGACAAAGACCGTTATCGGTTCCAAACCACAGGAATCCATACTCATCTTGTACAATATTACGTACGGCATTAGCAGAAAGGCCATCGTTCATGGTAATGTTACGATAACGATAGTCATCTTTTGCCAAGAATGGCAAAAGCGACATCAGTGCTGCAAGTAGTAATACCATACGCTTCATTGCGAGGCAAAGGTACAAAGAATATTTTAATTTCCTTATAACCTTACCACTTTTTTGTTTCTCATTCAAACAATCGGGGGGCAAACTTGATGGTGTTACCCCCCGAACCAATTAACTATATCAGAAATTGTAGTTTACAGTCATCACTGCCTTATACTCTTTGCCATTCTTTGTATAAACAAAGGTTGGCTTCATCGTATAAGTCTTTCCGGCCTCAACGGTACCAGGTTTAAATCCCACAGGGAAAAGGTAGTTAGTACCACTATACTCATAGTAGAGCTGTCCCTCGCCCCATGTAGCGGCATAACCGTCGGCATTAATCCATGGACCAATGGCGTTGGTAGAGCAGGCGTAGCTGATAGTGCCGTCGGGCTGTGTCAGACCAATGGCAATCTTACCTTCGGCAGGTGTGACGGCATCGCCATCGCGTGGAGCCAGATTAGCCAGAATCTCAGCAGGCTGCAGCTTGAAGGCCTTCGCCATCTTCTCCATATAGCCCTCGCCCATCAGGTCGATAGCACCAACCTCATAACCTTCGTAAGCAGCATCCAGTCCATTCAGATGATGGGTGAAGGCCACGTTCTCAGGTTCGCCGGCAGGAATCTCTACAAAGCCCTTCACACCAGTGCCACTGAACTTCACGTTGTAAGGCCACTGCTGGTCGTTGGTCTCATCGTCGTCCCAAGCGTGACGCTGATAATCAGTAGGTGTGGCCACAACCACCAGGTAGAGCTTATCGGTACCAGCAGGCACTTTCATCTCGGCTACAGCATTCTTACCTTTAGCCATATCGCCATAGGTAGCCTTATCGCCGCTGATGGCTACAAAACCAATACGGTAAGCCGATGTGGTGTTCGACTGCTGGTTGTAGGTGCTGACATTACCCTTGCCATTGCCATCGCCATCAACCACCTTACCAGGATCGCCATCAACAAGAGCGCTACCAGGAGCCACAGCCTTCAGGTCGGCCTTGACGGTAGTACCAGCTGCTGGCACATTCAACTCGATGGCGTTGAAACCAGTGGTACCAGGACAGTTGTCGTAGGTAGGCTGGAAACCACCATCCTTAGGCAGCATGTTCGTAGTATAGTTGGCAGCTGTAGGATTCAAACTGAGATACTGGTGAACAGCATCGAAGTCGTAGCTGACGGCACGGGCTGCATAGTCGTAATACTCGTTGTAGAACTTCTCCATATCGCCAGCACAGAACAGGCGGGCATAGGTCTGCAGAGGATCCTCGGGGAAGGTGCTCTCCTGCCAGATACGACCATAGGCCTCGATGCCATGCTTCTGGGTGAGGTAGTACTGCAACCAGTAAGAGGCATAGCGCATAAACTCGTGATTGAAGTGGCGGTGGTGGTTACGCATCCATACCGAAGGATGTGGATTCTGTGTGAAGCACTCCTCGGGATAATCCTGGAACGACTGCCACTGTGCGCACTGCTCCCAGTAAGCGCATCCGCCTGCACCGTTCTCGCCAAAGCCATAGCGGAAGCCACCATTCATACCATAGACGGTTTCCTCGGCCAGGCCGTTAAGCAACTTGTCGCAACCTGTCTGATACTGGAACGAGTGACCAATCTCGTGGGCGATGGTAGAGCCTACAGGCTGACAGGTAGATGGGTTCACCCAGAGGGCACCAATCGTATTGTCGTAGCCAGAACCTGTGGCGAGCCAATCCTGCTGATACAGCAGATAGATCTGCATCTTATACTTATCGAGCTGGCTCTTGCCTTGACCAACGGTCACCATCTTCAGCTTCTCGACATTGGTGGTATAGAACTGCTCGGCCTTGGCCAGCAGATCGTCGATATTCACACGCAGAGCGGCAGGCACGTCGCTGCCATTGGGATCGTAGCCGAAGCCTGGCTCCCAGAATACGAAGAAGTGCTCGCTCTGTTTCATGCGCCAGAAGCTCCACTTGGCATCGTCGCGCAGCATATTATCCACACCTTTCTCGAAACCTTCGTTCCAAGTGCCTGGACAGATATATTTGTCGAAGTTCTCTACCTGCGACTTGTCCATCGTATGCACAGCATCGGGGTTCTGATTCTGATGTACGTTGATGATCGAGGTCTTATCGCCACAATGGATGGCAATCTGAGCATCGCGGTAGAACTCAGAGTCGTTCTTCGAGAGGCAGAACGGCATTTTTACCTCGCCGGCATTGCCGCTGTTCACAGTCAGGGTCAGCCATTCTATCTTGGTGTTAAGGGCACGGGTAGTGACATCGCTCACGCTGGCTGTCCACTTATCATTAGCAGTAAAGGTGATAGAGTTCTCCACCTCGTCCCATTCTACCGTCTTGTTCAATTCGGTCTCAGCAATGGTGATGTTACCAACAATCACCTCGTCGTCGCTGGTGCAACCCGAGAGACCGAGAGCAAAGAGCGCAACCAAGGCGCTCTTGCTCATGAGTCTGGATAGATTCTTCATATGATAGTTATTCAAATGTGGCATTTAATACAAACTCTACAAATCTGGTGGCATCACTCTTGCTTGCATAGACAAAGTGTACTTTGGCTTTCGTGCCGGAAGGTACACCGGGGGCACGACCAATGCCAACGGTCTTGTTGTCTGCATGAGTCTCAATATAGTAGAA
>Ga0265299_10003496_pt1 | contig 15284 bp, 7 predicted proteins | sample AusTroGonzalo_MG_4_FD_193485 | JGI IMG/M metagenome (GOLD analysis project Ga0265299, IMG submission 193485) | Bovine rumen microbial communities from tropical cattle in Woodstock, Queensland, Australia - Gonzalo_02 | ecosystem: Host-associated > Mammals > Digestive system > Stomach > Rumen ... | reverse complement strand
ATAACCCAGTAAATAATACCCAATGCACTAAGGACAATACCAATTATAGAGGTAATCTTACCTGCCTTCAACATACCCTCACCAGTGTACTGGTCTGGAGCTTCATTATATGCCACAGTACCTTTCTTAGCAAGTACAAGGCCAATGATACCGCAAATTAAACCTATGAAAAAGCATCCAAATACTATGGAGCAAATACCCAATACCAATGCAGCTACTGCATTCGGTGCATTCTGTTTTTGAATCTGATCAGTCATATTATTAAATTTTTAATTTTGTAGTCCTACAAAGGTAAACAATAAAGAGTTTCCCAAAAAGATATTTTTCATTTTTTTTATAACATTCGCAACAATTATATTTTCAAGATTTTACGACACAAAACCTATCAAAAAACGACCTTCCAATCCTCTTACATTTACTTATCTTTCACACAACGGACACTGAATCCTTCATCCTTATTGGTTCTGCTATCACCCATACCACAACTATTGTGTCTAATTGAATAGCAATATGCGTAATTGCTGTTGCTTTCTGTAGCCGACCAAAAATTTGCATAAGCGCCAAAACCATTATATTCTTCATCGAAATAACCAGCAGGCAAAACCATGAAGCCACTTGTTCCAAACAGAGGGCTGTCGTATATAGCACCATGCTGGGTACGTTCCCATACGTCGGCATTGCCGGCCAACTGCGCTCCTACTGCATCATTGTCGTTATGCCGCATGACATCCTTAAGTTGGTCCCATTCCGCGTTGCTCGGCAGATGCCATCCTTCCGGACAAATGCCTTTAACTCCGCTCGGATTTGCCTTGCTGCTACTTGCGTTGTCCATTATCGCCCACCAGTTGTAAAGGCAACCATATTTATAAACGTTAGCCTTGTTGTTGTCAGGATAGTAGCGATATGCAGTAGAACCACTTTCTATGGAACCCCAAGGTATATCTCCTTCGTAGCGTAGATTCTCGGCCATCCACGTCTGAGAACCTATTGTTACAGTCGCGTAGCAGTTGCCATCACGTGAATCAATAAATCTGGTACTGTCGGAGCAATCAGAATCCACTACCGGCATAGGAGCTTCAACACTTGCAGACGGAACGAGCCTGCTTTTGTCGCCTGGTGCAACTGGACGTATCGTTGCTCCATAGTAGCGGTCGTCGCTGACAACTCTGCATAAATCAGCATTGCTATCAATTTCCAAATACCATGCCTGGTCGCCAGAATCAAGAGAACACGACCAGTAGTAACATCCCCGTTCAAGTTCATCTTCTTCGCGATGACCAGCATACGGAAGAAAAATGGAATTACCATTGGGTCCTGTAATATAGCAACCGTCTGAATTAGGTTCCCACTCGCACAATTCCCTCAATTCATCAAACTCCTCCTTGGTTGGCATCCTCCATCCTACACCCCAGTTGGCAGTAGCCACATCGTCGTCAGCTTCCAAAAAGATAATGTTGTCCACAAAACCTCTTTCTCCAAAACTTGTCTTGTCACAATATTTGGTAATTTTATCGTTTTTAGCATTGCAATAAGAGTAAGTTTCCCATGAATATGTTTCCTTGGTCTTTGTTTCTCCCCAAGCAAAATACTCACCATCTTCCTTCGGTTCGCTGGCTCCAATATTGCAGGTCGCCCATCTTGTGCCACTAGGCAACCCAAGGTCAACATAACCGTGTTCGTTCAAGTCTCCAGTAGGGTCAGAAGCGCTTCCGCTTAAATCAATGCCTACCGAATTCAACATCTGTTTACATACTGCACCTACATCCACTCCAGTAAAATATAATGTCGAAACTACACTCACTATAGATACGACACTTGTTATTATTTTCGATTTTTTATTCACTTCAAATTATTTTTCTTTTCAAATTGTTTCTTCCACTTTTTAGCCATTAACATTGTCCAATTACACAATTGACCAAAAAGCTACTCCAAGAATTACAACACAGAGTCCCCAGTAAATAATGCCCAGTATGCCAAGAACAATACCAATTATAGATGTTATCTTTCCAGCTTTAAGCATACCTTCTCCAGCATATTGTTCCGGTTCTGCATTATAAGCCTCTGTTCCCTTCTTTGCCAGGACAATACCTACAATACCGCAAATTAAACCTATAACCACGCATCCAAATACTATGGAGCAAATACCCAATACCAATGCAGCTACTGCATACGGTGCATTCTGTTTTTGAATCTGATCATTCATATTATTAAATATTAAATTTTAGGTTCACAAAGGTAGATAATAATAAAGAGTTATCAAAGAATATATTTTAATTTAATTTCTTTATATCATCCCCTCAAGATTTTACACCAAAATCATTGTCAAAATACGACATTCTGATACACCCAGTTGAACAGCAAAACGGCAAGATTACACCAAACAATTATCCAGCCAATACGTTTTGTCATCTTTTTGATCGCAAACAGTACTATGCAGACGAGCAAAGTCAGAAACCACGCGACAATAGGCGGAAATTGCACTATGCATCCCCACACATCGCCTTGAAGCAAAAGGATTATTCCCCGCTGAAAACCGCACATCGGACAGCTAAAGCCAAAAAGCTGCTTGTGGAAACAAGGCAACGCATGCGAACTCAACCATTCAACTAGACTTTCCATATTTTGCAAAAATATGCAATCGCAAGATAATTGCAAAAAAATTATAAGTGTCACTAAAAATAAATAACGCACTGACAATTCATAAATTTCTAATAATTGTACCCAAAGCCCCAAAGGGTCCGTCATTTCGGAAGCTAGTCGTAACACGCGATACGGAACGGAGAGCGTTGTGAAGACTGCTGTCCGTAATCTCCTATAGTATTATTATTCAAGGAGATTGGCTACGCCGAGCTAAAGGTACCGCATAACCGAGTTCTCTCGACACGTTCCTTAGTCGGTTCACTCTGCTTTGCGGAATGACATCCTAATTTTTAACGGGTACCAAACAAAAAAATGACTACCTTTGGCGCAAAATTAATTTACCATGCGAAAATACGCACTGCTATATCTTATCTCAATTGCACTTGCCACTACCGCATTTGCTCAGGATGACTTCACAATAGGTCATTTCCAGAACCTACGCGAAAACGAAATATATTTCAAGGGAATAAATACAGCAATCAGACCTACGACCGGCGTTGAAAACGAAGTTTACGACAGCCTTATCTTCCCCAAGAACGACAAGGTCGAGAAAAACTGGTTCGTCCGCAAGCTGTTCCACGAACACCTATTTATTATTGGCAACGAAAAGTACAAGGTCTATTTCGACCCCATTTTCGACTTCCGCTACAACAGGCTAAACGACCTCACCGACCCTAACAATCCTGTAGGAATCAACGGCTACACCAACACTCGCGGTGCGATAGTCAATGTAAAGCTCAGCGAATATGTCTATCTAAACACCAGCATCTACGAAACGCAGGCTGTGCTGCCAGCATATATGGCAGAAGTTTACCGAATAAAGGGCAACATTCCCGGATCTGCCCGCGTGAAAAAACTCAACGGCTTCTCCGAATTCGACTACGCCAACACTTACGGAAATGTTTCGTTCCGCCCCATCAAATGCCTCAACTTCACAATCGGCTACGACCGCCTATTCATCGGCGACGGACTGCACTCGATGATACTTTCCGACTACGCAGCACCTATGCCATACATAAAGACAAGCTTCAAGTTCGGCAAATGGGAATATATGAACCTCGTGACGCGCCTAATGCAGTACAACACGATGCAAAATGTTGAAACTGCCGACAAAATCAGCAAGGTTGCCACTTACAACTTTATGATTTACAATCCGCAGAACGGCTGGCAGTTCACATTCTTCGAACAAAGCGTAATAGACCACCGCAACAAGACATTCTGGGGAGGACTTGCACAGGGAATTCCGGTTGCAAGACTCTTCTACCCTATCTTTGCTGACAATACCAATGCACGATTCGGAGCAAACGTCATGTACGAACACTCGAAAATCGGAATTTTCTACACACAGGCCGCATTGAACACAGACAGGGTTTTAAATATGAACATCGATTCTACTTTTCTATCGTCATCATACATTAATCTTGATGTACAAGTAGGCTACAAAAACCACAATCTGTTCAATGTAAAAGGATTGCAAGCGCAAATAGAATGCAATCTGGCTTACTCTCATCTTCTAAAAATTCATAACAATGTAAACGGAAATGGCAAACACGCAGAAAACCAAGATCCTTTCCCACAAAATACGCACAACTCTAACTACGGACAATCGTTGACAATACCCAAAAATCAAGACACCTACTTATTTTCTGCTGTGCTTTCGTATCAGATAAAATGCTTCAAAGTGATGGCAAGGTATAATCTTTCTCCTCACACTACCTATCTTGAACCATATTACATTACATACGCATATCCAGACAACTTCGTTCATCCACGCGACCAGTTCGACTTACAGTTCATCTACGAAATGAACCCCGTAAACCGAATGCAGTGGTTTGCAGGAATATCGATGTACAGCCTCGCGGACAAACCTCTCGACTACTATTTCAGCATTGGATTCAGGACAGCATTAAGGAACAACTATTAAAATCGACGCAAAATGAAACGCATAGCATTAATATCAATCATAATTATCGCGTCGGTAACAGCCTTCGCACAGAACCTACAGGTACGCGACTTCCGCATTGCCCGCGACATAGAAAAATCGGCAAACGGTAAATTCTCGACCACGCACTCATCAATGAAGCCGTACAGAACTTCTCCGCAGACGGAAATGTCAGATTCTATTGTACCGATGAACGACTTTGTGGCATACAAACTGCAAAAACCAAAAGTATTCTTGAATATTGCACCATTATATAATATCTACGGAAATTTCAGCGTTCTTAAAAGACCTAAAACTGACCGTTGCCAACTAAACGAAACTCTCGGATTCCTTGTCGATTTCTCGTTAATAGACAAATTAAACATCAATTACTCCTTAACAGAAAGATATTTAACTCACTCAAAATCTATATACGATTACACTGTTGACGAATATAACTTCGATGAAATCTGGGGATTCTTCACCGAAAATCAGTTTTATCCATACAGGCTTTCATTCGAGCAGACATTCAACATAAACTACACTCCTGTAGAATTTTTCAACATTGAAGTTGGAAACGGAAAACAGTTCTACGGCGACGGCTACCGCTCGTTGCTACAGTCCGATTACAGCGAAAATCATCCTTACCTAAAAGTAGAAACCGAATTTTTGAATTTCAAATATTCGTGCGTATGGTCAATGCTTGACAATCCCTCTTTTCATCACAACAGCAATACTCCCAAATACAATGTAACCCACTATTTGGACTATCGCATTGGAAATCATGTGAATGTTGCAATTTTCGAATCGGTAATGTCTAGCAAATTCCTATCGTTTGAGTACTTTAACCCTGTGATTTTCCTGCGTCCACTGGAATTTTCGATGGGAAGCAACGAAAACGCTCTAATAGGTGTAAACATGAAGGTTTCGTTTAGCCAAAAGAACTGCATTTACGGTCAGGTTGTACTTGATGATGTAATTGTTGGACAACTGATGAACGACATAAAGCATAGGCTAAGCAGTTCGTACACTGGACAATACGGCTGGTTTGCCAACAAATGGGGAATTCAAGGCGGATTGAAGTTCTTCGATATGTTCAAGGTCAAGGGCTTGGATTGCTTTGTTGAGGGAAACATTGTCCGTCCATACACCTATTCGCATAGCCAGCGCGAACTTACCTACACCCACAACGGCAAGCCTCTCGCCCACCCGCTTGGGGCGAACTTCGTAGAAGGTGTTGGAGGAATTAGCTATTTCAACAATTTCATTGAATGCAACCTAAAGGTTGCGTACGCAATTGTCGGTGCCGATTCGTCACAATATTCGCATTTCGGACAGAATGTCTTCTACCCCACTATGGACGCCTACCAGCCTAACCAAAACAACATTCCTGTATCGAGTTACTACAATGTTCTATTGCAGGGAATACGCACAAATGTTGCAACCGTGAAATTCGACATTGCATATTATCCGCTCAAGAACAAGGCTTTATCGGTTTTTGCAGAAATAGCACTGCGCTACAACAAAAACGAACTGCGAACGGATAAGTATCTGGGAGTAAGTGTTGGGGTTAGGTCGAGACTGGCAAGGTAGTTTATAGGGCTACGCCTGTTTGAATGCCTACGGCTTTTCTGTGGCTACGCCGTTTATGTGTTTCACGTTTGAATGCCTGCGGCGTTTCTATGGCTGCGCCGTTTTTAAGTTTCTATGGCTAAAGCCGTTTGAATGGCTGTGCCGTTTCAGTGCCTGCGGCGTTTGAAAGTTTTTATGGCTTCGCCGTTTCTGTGCCTGCGGCGTTTCTGTGTTTCACGTTTGAATGGCTTCGCCGTTTGAATGCCTGCAGCGTTTCTATGGCTAAAGCCGTTTCTAGGATTTGGGGCTTGAAGGCCCGAAGGCTAACAGGCTTGAAGCCGTAACGTACTGAACGTTATTACGCCTTGGCTGTTAGCCTGTTCGACTTTTAGCCCCTTTTAGCTTCACCAATTTCCGTGGCTAGCGGTTGCAAAGTAGGCCGTTTATATGTCCCCAAACAGTTCGGTGTCTGTTCTAATTGTTACAATTACGCCGTGTTTAACGGAATCTAAACGCTTATCAAAATATAGTCATACTTATAGTTCGTACCATATTTACTCCTTCACAACCTTAAATATCGACGGCAGACCGCTTTCCTCGCCGTAAATCCTCAATACATAAACTCCATCAACAAACCCTTCTAAATCGAATACCGCTTCGTAGCCGTTTACTTCCTTGCGCATAACAAGTTGCCCTGTAACGGAATAGAACTCTACTGCCGAAATAAAGCCGTCGGAATTTATGTTGAGCAGGCTCTTTGTTGGGTTTGGTCCGATGTCGTAAACAGGTTCGGCAAGCACGCGAAGATGTATGTCGTAAATGGTATCGCAAACTGTTTCGTATGGCACGGCAAACGTGTAGTTGCCTGTGGAATAGAAAGTGTGGTCGCCGACAGTGACAAAGTTCGGCACAACGGTGTCGATGGTTTGTGTTATTTGGCATTTGGCGAAGTCACCTACGAAAGTGCTGTCACTAGCAACCACTACCGAGCGCGGATTGTCGTAGTTGCCGTCATCCCACGAAACAAAGCTGAAACCGTCGTATGGCATTGCCGTAAGCATTATGGTGTCGCCCTCGTAGTATGTGCCGCCACCCGAAACATAGCCGTATGCGGCGTTGTTTGCCAAAACGGTAATGGTATATTGTGGCGGCCGTGCCACATCGAAGATGGCGACAAACGTGCTGTCGCTCGTAACCGTAATTGTGCGCGGATTGTCGGTGTTGTCGCCGTTCCACGAAACAAACATATAGCCTTCGTTTGGTATTGCTGTTATTATGGCTTCATCACCTTCTGCGTATGTTCCGCTGCCTGTAACCGTGCCGTATTCTTCGTTGGCTGAAACTACCGTTATAGTATAGGTTGGAACATCCTCCGCGAATGTCGCGACAAATGTGCTGTCGCTTGTAACAGTAATTGTACGAGGGTTTTCGGTATTGTCATCGTTCCACGAAACAAAGCGATAACCTTGGTTTGGTATTGCGGTTATTTCTACTTCCGATCCTTCATCGTACGTTCCGCTGCCAGAAACCGTACCATATTGTTCGTTGGCAGAAATAACCGTTATTGTATAGCTGCTTAATGTTGTGACAACTACGGTAAGAGTTGCCGTGTCGGTTAAGGTTTCGTCTTCGTTGTAGGCAACAAGTGTCGTATGGAAAATGCCTAGTTCTATATATCCAACAGCAGGTACGTAATTTTGCTCTGACTCCACCGTATCGGCACCTTCGAAATACCAATGTATATGATGTGCATTGAGACTGGTGTTTGTGTATTCAACCATTTGTTCAAGCATTATGATTAATGTATCTCTGATTGGTTCTGGATCGGTGGTAAAGCTTGCTTCTGGAATTGCACCAAATGTCGCCTCAATTGTATGATTAGCTGCTACATTCTCAAATGTATAAACTCCATCAACGAGTTGGTCTGTAACATTTTCAGTTTCGTCAACCATTACGCTTGCGATGCGGTAGCCTGTATTGGGAGTGATTGTGATAGCAACGTTATCTCCGCAGTTAACTTCAACATCGCCATAAGGTGTTATTGTACCGCCATTGCCAGCGGTTACCGTAATTGTGTATGTTATCTGCTCAAAGTTTGCGGTGATAGTATGACCTGTCGTTACATTATCAAAAGAGTAAACCCCGTCAACAAGGTCGGCGGTTACATCTTCTCCGTCAACCATTACGCTGGCTATTTGGTAGCATTCGTTTGGCGTGATTGTGAAACTTTGGCTTCCGCCTTCATCCACTGTTGTTTCTCCGTTTGGGGTTATTGTTCCGCCTTCGCCTGCGGTTGCAGTTATTATGTAGGTAGCCTTGAAGCCTGCGGTGAATGTGCTGTCGCTAGTGACAATAACCGTCCTTGGATTGTCGGTGCTGCCATCGCTCCACTGCAGGAAGCGGTAGCCGTCGGCCGGTATTGCTGTAAGGCTTGCTTGCGCTTCGCAAGAATAGGTTCCACCACCAGTTACACTTCCCATATCGGCGTTGGCACTTTGCACTGTTAACACGAGAGATGTAGTATCATTTTGAATATTAACGAATTGCCTCCACTGGCTATTGTTTTGGTAAGTTTCATCAAGAGTGCATGGAGTCCAAAGTATTGCTGAAGAATATGTTGTTCCAGAGAAAGTATTTTCACTAATCGTAGGTGGTATATTTGCTGATACGTTTATGCTTGAAATGTTCTCACATTCATTAAACGCTTGTGTTCCTATATATTCTACCGACTTGCCTATTTTTACATTTTCCAGTCCGCTGCAATAATAGAACGCTTGACTACCAATATTCGTAACCATATCTGGAACAATTAGTCTTGACACTCCACTACAGCCCAAAAATGCATTGTCAGGAATGTTAGTTACATTTTCGTCAATATTTAATGTTGTCAACAAAGGGCAGTTATTCCAAACACCATTGCCCATCGTCATGCAATTTGTTGCATTGAAGTTGACTGTAGTTAACTCGCTACAACTATTAAAAGCATTATCATTAATTTCTGTAACCGATTCTGGTATTGTTAACGATATTAGACCGCTGCGACCCAATGCATAAAGGCCTATGCTGACAACAGAATTTGGAATAGTAACCGATGTCAAGCAAGTTGCACCATAAAATGCATAATGCTTTATTTCTGTTATCGTATTAGGAATAACCAAATTAACTACAAGATTATTATCAATATATAGGTTTGACGCATAGTAAAGTGGATTTGAATTTAAATTAGCAAATGTTATTCCGCACCACTGCGCAATAGTTCCAGTATAATATACAGATGTCAATCCGTAGCATTCCGAAAAAGCAGTTTCTCCAATACTTGTAACAGAATTACCAATTGTAACTGAAAGCATGTTTCTACAATTAGAAAATGAGTAATTTCCAATGTTTATAACAGAATCAGGAATGGTTATATTTGTCAATGTTTCGCAAAATTGAAATGCACGATCAGGAATATTTTTCACATTTTCACCAATATTCAAAGTTGTTAATGCACTACCAGAAAACGGAGAACCGCTTCCCTCTCCCATGAAAATACAATATGTCGAATTAAAGTTGACGGTTGTCAACTCGTTGCACCCACTAAACGCATCAGAACCAATTGTTGTTACCGATTCAGGTATTGTCACCTCAGTTAGAGCATCACAATCACCAAAAGCCCAATTACCAATACTTGTAATAGAATTGCCAATAGTCACCTCGGATAGTCCGCCGCAGTTAAAAAAAGCAGAATTGCCAATATTTTCAACTGAATTACCAATTGTAACAGACGATAAACCGCTACAGCTATTAAATGCATTATCTCCAATATTCGTGACTGAATTGGGGATTGTCAATGTTCCTGTTAAACCGCTACAATTATAAAATGCATTAGCAGGAATATTTGTCACATTTTCCCCTATATTTAATGTTACCAATGATGAACAATTGAAAAATGTGCCATTTATCATTGTCGTACAATTGGTAGCATTGAAATTTACAATTATTAGACCTCTGCATTTAGAAAATGCATATTGTGGAATGCTTTTCACATTTTCACCTATATTCAAAGTGGACAAAGAGGTGTTGGAGAATGCAGAATTTTCCGAATTCCCCATTATTTCACAATTTATTGCATTAAAATAGACCGTAGTCAGACCACTACAACCATAAAATGCCCTCTCTCCAATACTTGTAATCGAATCAGGAATTGTTACCTCTGTCAGTCCAGTGCAATTTTGAAATGCAAAGTTTGGAATACTCTTCACACTTTCGCCTATATTTAATGTTGAAAACGACGAACAATTTTGGAAAGGGCTATTCATACTCGTAATATTTTTTGCATTAAAATTAACAATTGTCAAATTTGTACAATTACCGAAAGCACTACTGCCAATACTAGTTATCGAATCTGGAATAGTAACCTCTACCAGTCCACTGCAACCATAAAACGCGCCACTGCCAATGCTCGTTACAGAATTGTGAATTATAATAGAATTAAGAGCTGAATCACCATAAAATGTATTGTCCTTTATTTCTGTAATATTATTTGGAATAACCAAATCAGTAACTAGACTATTATTGACATAAAGATTATGTGCATAACTAAGCGGATTTGCAGTTGTATTGGCAAATGTTATTCCACACCACTGCTCAATGCCACCTGTATAATAAACAGCTGTCAAACCATTGCATCCAGAAAATGCCCTATCTCCAATGCTTGTCACCGAATCGGGGATAGTTATCTCTGTCAGTCCCGTGCAACCATAAAAAGCATAATCAGGAATTGATTTTACATTTTCTCCAATATTCAAAGTAGCCAATAGTGTGCAATTGTCAAAAACGCGTTTGCTTGAACTTCCCATAGTTGTGCAGTTTTGGGCGTTAAAATTGACAGTGGTCAGCCCGCTGCAATTTTGAAAAGCCCTTTCACCAATGCTTGCAACTGAATCGGGAATTGTTATTGATGTAAGTCCCGAACAACTGGAGAAAGCATAACTGCCAATATTTGTGACCGAATTGCCGAATGTTGCCGAGGTCAGGCTGCTGCAATCATAAAAAGCACATGATGGTATATTTGTAACATTTTCACCAATGTTCACGGTTGCCAAAGATGTGCAATTGTAAAATACAGGATTGACAGAAGAATTTCCCATGGTAGTACAGTTTTTGGCGTTGAAATTAATGGTAGTCAGCCCGCTGCAATTTTGAAAAGCCCTATCTCCAATACTTGTTACCGATTCAGGAATAGTTATTGAAGTAAGTCCAGTGCAACCACTAAATGCGTAGCCGTCAATATTCACAAGCGAATCGGGTAGTGTTATTTCTGTCAGTCCCGTACAACTACTAAAAGCATATTCAGGAATATTTTTCACATTTTCACCAAAATTCACTGTTGACAATGCGGAAGACCCTTGAAATACAGTACCATTAGCAGTACAGTTTGTTGCATTGAAATTAACGGTTGTAAGAGCATTGCATAAACTAAATGCTTTGAATCCAATACTTGTTACCGAATCAGGAATGGTTACCTCCGTCAAACTGCGGCAAGCATAAAATGCATAATCAGGAATAATCTTTACATTTTCGCCAATGTTCACGGTAGTCAATGCTGAACAAGAATTAAAAACAGAATAGAGAGAGTTTGTTGACATTGTTGTACAGTTTGTCGCGTTGAAGTTGACTGTAGCCAAGTTGTTGCAACTTTGAAAAGCGCCATCGCCAATGCTAGTAATCGAATCGTTAATTGTCACATTGGTAAGGCCACCGCAACTGTAAAATGCAAATTCGCCAATGCTCGTAACCGTATTTGGAATTGTAATGGCTGTCAGTCCATCACAATCATAAAAAGCAGATCCGGCAATATGTTTTATTCCATTAGGTATTGTATATTCGGATGAAGCATATCCTGTTGGCAAATAAACAAAATATGTATCGTTATATACAGGTTCTGTCAGTCCATCACAGCCATAAAATATTTTATTGCCAATTTCTGTAACGGAATTTGGAATGGAAATATCCGTAAGCTGCGCACATTTGTAAAATGCATAATCTCCAATGCTTGTGACTGTATTTTGTATTGTAGCCGATGTGGCGAAAATGCTACAGCCTGTCAATTGGGTTTTTGTGTCATCCGAATACACTAGGTCGCCTTCCTCATAGCCGTTAACAGTAATCGCACCCCACGGGCTTCCTGTCGCTGTTCCACTATAGTTGATATTTTTCACATACCTAAATGCATAATCACCTATACTGGTGACTGAACTAGGAATTGTTACCGTATTTAGTGCGTACAAATCTTTGAATAAATACGCGGGGATGTTGGTGACATTTTCGCCGATATTCAAGTTTCTAACTGCATCGCAATTAGAAAAAGCGGTCCAAGTCGTGCCGCCGCACTCCCTGCAGTTTGTCGCATTGTAGTTTATGGTAGTCAGTGCGTCACAATCATAAAAAGCTAGTTCGGCCATGCTGTCCACAGCATAGCCTATTGTCACAGTTTCCAATGCGCTGCAGCTGGAAAATGCACTTAACCCAATAACCGTTACGGCATTAGGGATTATAACCGATGTTATATTACTTCCCGAAAAAAGATTGGCAGGAATCACCGTCACATTTTCACCGATATTCAATGATGTAAATGATGTGCAGTCGTTCCAAATATAATTGCTTGATGTGCTATTTGTTGCATTGTAGTTTACCGTAGTCAGTCCGCTCCAGTCTTGAAATCCATAGCCTGCTATGTATGTTACATTCTCATCGATATTCAATGTCGCCGCTGCAGAACAACCCGTAAATGCATATAATCCAGCACTGTAATCTCCAATATATCTGCAATTTACGGCATTGAAGTTGACTGTAGTCAGAGAGGAACAATTATAGAACGCTCTTCCTGCGATGGAATCCATAGCACTGCCTATTGTTATGGTTTCCAGTCCGCTGCAACTTCCAAAAGAATATCTTCCAATGGTTGTTACCGAATTGAACAAGGTTAATGAGCCAACAATCCCGCTACATTGGTAAAAAGCCTCTTCTCCAATGGTTGTTACTGAATTGGGAATTTCCAGCGATGTCAGCCCGTTGCAACTTTTAAAAGCATGGTCACCAATGCGAGTAACCGAATAGGTGATACTGTTATACTCGACAGTTTCTGGGATTTCGAGGTCGCCAGTAGGGGTGGTGTTATAATATGGACTAGACTCGTTTTCTGATACAACCTCAACCGTATAAGGCTCAGTATCAGAGGTAATTGTGTAGTACAAGGTTTGTCCTGTGCTGCATTGTGCAGAAAAGTCGTATGCCATTGCGTTGGCGCAAAGGAGAACTAATAATGCAATATAAAACAGTTTTTTCATATAGGCATATATGATTTCTAATTATTGGTACAAACTTACATAAAAAAATTTAATTTTATTCCTATATAACAAAAAAATTGGCATTACTGACAATCAATATGTTGTGCTTTTCTGTTTAAAGAAACATATACACATTTTTTGCTAAAAATACTATGCGTATCCAAAATTGGCACAACATTTTGTTCAAAAAAAATATTCTCTTTTCCTTTGTGGAAATCAAAAAAAACATATATTTGCATTCGTTTTTAATAAAGTATAGATATGGCAAATATAAAGAAAGTAGCGGTACTGACATCTGGCGGTGATGCTCCGGGAATGAATGCGGCAATCAGAGCCGTTGTCAGAAAGGCTTTGCACGAAGGTCTTGAAGTTATGGGTGTAATGAGGGGATACGAAGGTCTAATCGCAGATGATTTTATCCCGATGGAATCGAAAAGCGTTGGCAATATAATTCAGCGCGGTGGAACAATCCTCAAGACTGCTCGTAGCGAAAGGTTCAGAACCCACGAAGGTCAGCAGATTGCATACGACAATCTAAAGAAGCACGATGTTGATGCTCTCGTAGTTATAGGCGGTGATGGTACATTCAGGGGCGCAAGGGAATTCACCGAAAATTTCCCGTTCCCAGTAGTAGGTCTTCCTGGCACTATCGACAACGACCTTTATGGTACCGACATGACAATCGGATACGACACGGCATTGAATACCGTTGTTGAAGCAGTTGACAAGATTCGCGACACAGCAGCCAGCCACGAAAGAATGTTCTTTGTTGAGGTAATGGGCCGCGATGCTGGTTTTATCGCATTGCGTAGCGGTATTGCTTGCGGAGCCGAGGATGTTCTTATCCCAGAAACAGTGACTTATCTCGACGAAGTACACGACAAGCTTGTCAAGTACATGACCGAAAAGAAGACTTCGAGCATAATCCTTGTTGCCGAAGGCGACGATGCAGGTGGCGCATACGACATCAGGAACGCTATGGCAAAGTACGGCGAAGAATTCGATATGAGAGTGATTGTTCTCGGTCACATCCAGCGTGGTGGTTCACCGTCGGCATACGACAGATATCTGGCAAGCCGTCTGGGTGTTGCTGCAATTGATGCTCTTCTCGACGACCAGCGCAGCGTAATGTGCGGTATGGTTCACAACGAGATTGTACTTGTTCCGTTCAACAAGACCATCAAGCACCACAAGACTATCGACCAAAAGATGCTCGACATCGTTGATGTACTGAACAGCTAAACTTAGCAACATATTATTGATAGGATAGCAACTCCATATTGTATGGGGTTGCTATTTTTTTATTTATTGTTGTCCGATAAAAATCTGGGTAATGTGCATAATTGTAATGTTATCAAGCATTTATACGATGATATAAATAAAGGGGCTCGTCATTTCGGAAGCTAGTCGAAACACGCGATACGGAACGGGGAGCGTTGTGAAGACTGCTATCCGTAATCTCCTACAATATTACTACTCAAGGAGATTGGCTACGCCGAGCTGAAGGTACCGCATAAGCGAGTTCACACGACACGTTCCTTAGTCGGTTCACTCTGCTTTGCGGAATGACTTTCCTTTTTTTATCGGACAACAATATTTTTTATTATTGTTTTCAGTTCCCTAAAATGCAGGACAACACAGCCCTCATAACGATGACACTAAAAACACCCACAATGCAATGTTATTGTTGTCCGCTAAAAATCAGGACAATATACATAATTAAAATATTATCAAGCACTTATACAACAATATAAATGAAGGGGTTGTCATTTCGGAAGCTAGTCGAAACACGCGATACGGAACGGGGAGCGTTGTGAAGA
>Ga0265299_10003490_pt1 | contig 15298 bp, 12 predicted proteins | sample AusTroGonzalo_MG_4_FD_193485 | JGI IMG/M metagenome (GOLD analysis project Ga0265299, IMG submission 193485) | Bovine rumen microbial communities from tropical cattle in Woodstock, Queensland, Australia - Gonzalo_02 | ecosystem: Host-associated > Mammals > Digestive system > Stomach > Rumen ... | reverse complement strand
AAAAAACGAAAAATATGTTATAATTTTAAGTGAACAGATAAGAAAACAAAGGTGAAAACATGGCCATGATTTATTGTCGTGAATGCGGTAAAAAATATTCGGATAGGGCTAAAGCGTGCCCTAAATGTGGTTATCAAGACAAAATGAATTTAAACCTTGAAAAGAATATCATAGTATATTTGTTATTAACATGGTTTTTGGGGTTCGTTGGGGTTCATAAGTTTTATGTTGGTAAAAACAGCCAAGGTGTTGCGATGCTTATTATGGGAACAATCGGATGGCTTTTAATTATACCAGGGATAGTTTCGTTGTTTTGGGCTTTGATCGATTTTATTATTGGAATTTGTAATATCAGCACCCCCGAAAAGATATTCAAAAAATAAATAAAGACCCGCTAAAATGCGGGTCTTTTCATTTTTATTGTATGTTTATTCTTGTTCTAATGCATCAAGACCTTTTAACAAAATATCTTTCAATTCGTTTGGCAACATACCCGTTGTGGAATAACCACAATCAACGTGATGAACTTCACCAGTAACAGCACTGGATAAATCGCTGAACAAATATAAAGCAGCCCCAGAAACATCTTCCAAAGTCATATTACGACGCAATGGTGTTTGACCAGCATTTAAACGTAACATAGATTTAATGCCACCAACACCACTGGATGCTAGGGTTAAAATGGGGCCCGCGCTGATAGCGTTAATACGGATTTTGTCGCGACCTAAATCGGATGCTAAATAACGAACCGATGAATCCAATGCGGATTTAGCGACACCCATAACGTTATAGTTTGGAACGGATTTTTCGCCACCAAAATAGGTAAGGGTGACAATACTACCGCCGTTGGACATTAATTTAGATGCACGACGTGTTAAATCAATTAAAGAATAGACAGAAATGTCCATTGTGTTTTTGAAATTATCGCGGGTTGTATCAGCATAACGTCCCATCAATTCATTTTTGTCAGAAAACGCGATGGCGTGCAACATCCCGTCCAAATGTCCCCATTCTTTTTCAATATTAGCGAACAAAGAATCCATTTGTTCATCGTTTTGAACATTGCATTCCTGAACAAATTTTGCCCCAATAGATTCAGCCAATGGACGAACACGCTTTTCCAATGCTGGCATAGCATATGGCATAGCGATTTCCGCGCCTTCATCGTGTGCGCGTTTTGCAATAGCCCAAGCCATGGACCAGTCATTTGCCACACCTGTAATTAATAATTTTTTTCCTTTTAATAACATGATACTTCCTTTTTGTTATCAACACGTTTAAATATAACACTCAAAACACCAATGGACAACAACTATTATTTTGTTTGGTGTTTTGGGTAATATGGTTTTATGCAAGTGCACCAACCGACATTGTTATACGACGAATGCCACTGCTAATAGATTTTTCTTTGTTTATTTTCGCGTGAAGGATTTCACCCGTATGATTTACATGTGTGCCACCACACAATTCACAAGAAACATCACCAGCAGTAATAACGCGAACAACATTACCATATTTTTCACCAAACAAAGCCATGGCACCGCGTTTTTTTGCTTCTTCGATAGGCATTTCTTCGTGTAATACTGGCATATCCGCTTTTATCCAATCGTTGACAAGGTTTTCAACCGCTGTTTTTTCTTCTTCGGTCATGGCGCGTCCAAAGGAAAAGTCAAACCGGACGGAATCTGGACTTACCTTGGAACCACGTTGTTCCACATCGGTATTTAATATTTTACGCAAAGCCGCTTGCAACAAATGTGTTGCTGTATGGGCGCGTGCCGTTTGTGCGCGAATATTGGTATCAATTACTGTTTCAACCGTATCACCAACAGATACTTTTTCGGTGACAATTCCACGGTGTAACACAATGTTATTTGCGCGTGATGCTTCACTAATTTTTACAAGCACTTTGTCGCCTTGTTTTAATTCGCCCATGTCACCAACTTGACCACCTTGGGTTCCATAAAAGTTTGTTTTATCCAATGCGATTTCTACTTCGTCACCAGCGTTTGCAGAATCTACAAATTCGCCGTTGTGCAAAATCGCAAGAACATTAGATTGTAAATTTGTGTCAGGTTTATATTTTGATGTATCTTGGGTTGCAGGTAGTTCGTTTCTTGATTCCCATAATACTTTTGTTCCCTTGGTGTTTGCGCGACTACGTTCTTTTTGTTCAGCCATGGCGCGTTCAAATTCGGGAACATCAACAGAAATGTTTTTATCGCGTAAAATCATTTGTGTTAAGTCAAGCGGAAATCCGTAAGTATCAAACAATTTGAATGCTATTGCTCCAGGTAAAACATTATTGTTGATTTTTGGAATTTCTGTTTCTAATAATTTGATGCCGTTTTGTAACATATCTGCGAAAGCGTTTTCTTCATTAGTAATGATTTCAACAACACGCTTTTCATTTTTTGCTAATTCCGGATATGTATCACCCATTTCATTAACCAATGCAGGATAAAGTTTTGATAATAATGCGCCATTGTGTCCCAAAATTTGTCCGTGACGCATAGCGCGACGTAAAATGCGACGGATAACATAACCACGATCGGTATTAGATGGGGTGACACCATCGGCAATTGCGAAACCAACCGCACGCAAGTGGTCCGTAATAACCTTGAAACTTGTAATATTGTCCGTGGTTTCACGAACGCCTGTTAAATCACTAACAGCTTGTTTTAAATTTGTGAACAAATCCGTGTCATAATTATCGGTTTTTCCTTGTACCATTGCCGCCCAACGTTCCAAACCAGCACCAGTATCAACGTTTTTGTTCGGTAATGGTGTTAAATTTCCGTTGGCATCGCGATTATATTGCATAAATACATTGTTCCAAATTTCCGCATAGCGGCCACCGTCTTCATCAGGTGTCCCAGGTAATCCCCCGGGCATATTTTCACCAAAATCATAAAATATTTCAGTACAAGGACCGCATGGACCGGTATCGCCAGCAGACCACCAATTGTCTTTACCAAGGCGAATGGCTTCTTTGCCAGCAATTTTTTTCCAAAGCATAGCGGCTTCATCGTCTGATTCGTGCGCGGTTACAACTAAACGCTTTGGATCAATACCAATAACATTGGTCAATAAGTCCCAAGACATTTCCATTGCACCTTCTTTGAAATAGTCACCAAAAGACCAATTTCCCAACATTTCAAAGAATGTATGATGACGACCGTCCATACCGACATCTTCCAAATCATTATGTTTTCCACCGGCGCGAATACATTTTTGTACATCAGCAATACGGGGTGCCAAAGGTTGTTCTTCGCCCAAAAACATTTTTTTCCATGGAACCATACCGGCGACAGTAAACAACAGTGTCGGGTCATCAGGGATAAGTGATGCAGAAGGTACAATTTTGTGCCCATGTTGTTTGAAATAATCTAAAAAAAGAGTCCGTATTTCGTTGTAGGTCATATCAAAAATCCTTGTTTTTTGTTCGTTGGGCGAATTATAGAACTTTATTGCTTGGGCGCAACAATATTTTCCGTGACAGCGTCTTGAAATAATTTTGTAAATACTTCATGTGCATCTTTGTTGAACGCTTTGCGAACATTATCGGTCGCGATACGTTGTTTGTACTTGGTCACATAGCGTCCAAAATGTATAACAATATAGTTTGTTTTATTCATATAAATTGCTGACATAAAAGGATATTTTTCACGAACAAATATATTTAATCCGTTCCATAAAATTTCGCCCACATTCAAGCGATATTTTAATTCTTTGGCAATTTCATTAATGCGTGGCAAAAGCGGGCGGATAAAATCGGCATATTCAAATAATACCTTTGCGCGCACCCAAGTTCCACGGATATCAAAATGTGCCCCCGTTGTGCCATATTCGGTTCCAGATACCCACGTGCGGTTTATTCTGAAAAAATCGGCAAAATTATTTTTTAATGTGGTTGCATTTTGAATAATGGCGAAATTTTCATCCGCAACAGTTGGAATATTCGCATCTAATAAAACATCACCATCATCAAGAAAAGTAATCCAATTGGGTTTAAAGTTTTTTGATTTGATAAAATCAAGAATTGTTAACCGTGCAGCCCATTCGCCAAAATTTTTATCGGTGTTTATTATGTACAGAGGACCGTGCCAACCAAGTTTGCGAATGGTTCTTTTTGTTAGTTTTTTTTCGGGATTATCATTATGGATAACAAGTGTAAAATTACGCCCAAGTTTACCAATCATCGGCACCGAAACATTTAATGTTTCTAAATCAAACGTGGTTAATCCAATAAAAATGCGTGTTTTCTTATTAAACATACTGAACATTGTAAATAAATCTTTCTAAAATTGCAATTGGTTAGTTTTTTATGGTATAATTGATAAAAAGAATAAGGATTTGTCCATGAAATCAGTAAAAGGCACTTTTATGTTGGTCATTATTTTAATAGTGACCGTAATATTGATGGCTTCATTTGGTTTGTATTTTAATGATAAACCACCAATTGAATTACCTGCGGACGCCCGTGGTTCGACTTTGTTTATATGCCCAGCCGCAAGCAATATTTGGGACGGTATAGCCCAGGGTTTAATGGGGCTCAAGCGTTATTTCGTGATGGGTTTGTTCTTTGGTATAATAATTTTATCCATATTTTGGGGGTGGCGGTTGTATCAAAGTTTGGTTAAAAACAAGGTGGAAAAAGCCGATTACAAGAATGTTTGGTCTATAACCAAGGGATTTTTCTGGGTTTGTGTGGTTTTAATATTGCTTATACACACACCTAATTATTATCGTGGGGTAAGGGTAAATAACACCTCGGAATATTGGGTTTTGTGCGAAAATACATCGCCAGATGCACAACCTGTTTCCGTGTCAAAAGTGTCCGTAAAATAAAAAAACTTTTTTTGTCTTGACTTAAATGGCGGAATTCTTTACGATTCGTTCAAGCAGTTGGGGCAACGTCCCTAGAAACAAGCAATAACCGAATAGGTTAAAATAAAAAGTCAAGTTTTTAGAGACATTGCCGACATACTGCTAAGACACCTTAAATAAATTTATGAAAGGAGAATATCATGAATAAACAACAATTGATTGAAGCTATCGCTAACGAAGTTGATGTAACAAAAGCAACAGCTGCTGCTTGCTTGGATGCTTTCATTAACTCTGTCACCAAAGTATTGAAAAAGAAAGGCGACGTTCGTTTGGTTGGCTTTGGTACATTCACAACAGCTAAACGCAAAGCAACAACAGGTCGCAATCCTCAAACAGGTGACCCAATCAAAATTCCGTCTTCTGTTCAACCTAAATTCAAACCTGGTAAAGCTTTGAAAGATGCTTTGAATTAATGAAAATATGGTTTATCCATAAAAGCAACACCGCCACAAAGGCGGTGTTTTTCTTTTTTAAGTTGAATTTTTTGCGGTTTTTATGTAAACTTTTACAGAATGTTTATATAGTTATATGGGGTTTAGTATGAAAAACGATTTGATAAAAGAATTAGAGCAACGTGGCTTTATAAACCAATCATCTAACATGGATGGGTTAAATGAACGATTGAATCAGGGACCATTGACGGCATATCTTGGGTCTGATCCTACGGCTGATTCTTTACATGTTGGGCATTTAGTACCCGTTATGATGGCACGTTGGTTCCAAAAATATGGTCATCGTCCACTCATGTTGGTTGGTGGTGCAACGGGACGCATTGGTGACCCGTCGGGGCGTGATACGGGGCGTCCGATGATGGATGAAGAAACACTTGCAACAAATATTGCGGGGTTAAAGAAATCGTATTCTAAATTTCTGGATTTTAATAATGGCAAAAATGGCGCCATTATAGTTGATAACTATGATTGGATGAAAAAGTACAGCCATTTGGATTTCTTGGCAGAATTCGGGACAGATTTTACTGTTCCGCGTATGCTTTCAATGGAAAGTGTTCGTCGTCGTTTGGAAAATGGCATGACCTTTTTGGAATTTAACTATATGACATTTCAAGCGGTTGATTTTTTAACATTGTATAAAGAATATGGGTGTGAATTGCAATTATGTGGTGCCGACCAATGGGGAAATTCCATTATGGGGGTTGAACTTATTCGTAAAAAGTTAGCACATGAAGTGTTTGTATTATCAACCACATTGTTAACCGATTCTAATGGCAAAAAAATTGGAAAATCTGCGGGTAATGCGGTTTGGGTGAATGAAGAAAAAACTTCACCTTATGAATACTATCAATATTTCCGCAATTTGCCGGATGATGTCATTGAAAAGTCGTTAAAATTATTTACCGAACTTCCGTTGGACGAGATTGCGCGCTTGGCGAAATTACAAGGTGCGGAATTAAACGAAGCAAAGAAGATACTGGCTTTTGCTGCTACGGAAATTGCGCATGGAACCGAAGCGGCGGTTGCCGCGGAACAAACTGCTACGGCTTTGTTTGGTGGTGGTAATGTGGTTGATATGCCAAGTGTTGAAATCGATATGCACGAACCTATGGGCGTGCTTGATTTTCTGTGCTTATCTGGATTATTTGATTCCAAATCTGAAGCTCGTCGTACGGTGGAACAGGGCGGAATTCAAATAGATGGCGAAAGAGTTTCTGATTGGCGTATGGTATTGTCCCCAAAAGCAGAATTTGTTGTTCAACGCGGTAAAAAAGTCCATTTAAAAGTGATTGTAAAATAATGAAATATTTGCTTGTGGCTTTTGTTCTTGTGTTTGGGGCTGGCACTGCTGTTGCCACCCCGAATGAATTGGCAAAAATAGAATCGCAAATTCGTCAAACAGAACAACGCAACAAACAACTTGAACAACAGGTGGTAACGTCGGAACGTGATGTTGCCAAAACAAAAAAACAACTTGTTTCTGCTGCGGACAAGGTGTCCAATTTGGAAGAAAAACGTGGTAAACTTACAAAAAATATTGAAAGTTTGGATGCACGTCACGCTGAATTAACCAAGGAATTATCTCAAAATCGTGAACGTATCAGAAATGCGGCGGCGGGTATTGCTTTTATAGCACGCAACCCAAGTTTTGATACAGATGATATGCACAAATATGTTTTAACATCATCGTTACTTTCTGGGATATCAGACAGTTTTGATAAACAAATTTCCGTGGTCGCAAAGAAAATCGCGGAGTTGGAAGAAGTTCGTGAATTACGCGCGATTGAAAAGGAAAAATTAGAACGCACAGCAAAAATTTACACGGCCGAGAAAAACGAACTTGATAAATTGTTGCGTCGTCGTTCGGCTCATAATGAAAAACTGAAAAATGAACAACAAACACTGCAAAAAAAATTGCGTGAATTGTCAGCGCGCGCAAAAAACATTTCGGAATTGTCTGCTGGCGTAGGGAGTTCGGAAATGTCATCAGATTCACGTTTTTCTTTTCGTAAATTAAATCTTCCTGTACGCGGTCGTGTGGTTGTTCGGTTCGGTGAAAAAACAGCATTAGGGTTAAAATCCGATGGATGGCGTATACATACCAGTAGCGAGGCATTAGTAACCGCCCCTGCAGATGGGATTGTAAAATTTGCGGATAGTTTCAAGGGCTTTGGACGTGTCGTTATTATTTCGCACAAAAACGGTTACAATACTGTTATGACGAATCTTGGAACACTTGATGTTGTTGTTGGTCAAGAAGTGCTAGCAGGCGAACCTGTTGGACGTATGAATTCTACAAAGTCCGAAATGTATTTGGAAGTTCGTCGTGGTGACAAGGCGGTTGATCCCGCACGTTTATTCAAGGAATAAAAATTGTATTTTTTTGTTTGAAAAATGAAAAATCGTATTGCGAGACGATTGTTTTTGTTTTACACTTTGTTTGTTACAAAAATAGGAAGGTGGAATATGTTCAAAAAAATCGCTTTGGTCGTTGCATTGTGTTTGCCCATGGTTGCTTTCGGGGCGGATAAACAAAAGAAAGAAGAACCTGTTGTTCATTTAACCGACGAACAAATATACCAAGAATTGAAAAAACTGGCGATGGTTTTTGAAGTTTCCCGTGATAGTTTTGTAGAAGAAGCGGACGAAAAGAAGATGTTAGAAGGCGCAATGAATGGTATGCTGGCGGCATTGGACCCACATTCTTCATATTTGTCGCTTGATGAATTAAAAGATTTTAACGATAAATCCCATGGTGAATTTGGTGGGCTTGGTATTCAAATCACATCGGACAAGGGGGCGGTTCGCGTTATTTCGCCGATTGACGATACACCGGCGCAACGCGCGGGAATAAAAGCAGGTGATTATATCACACACATTGATGATGAACCTGTATTTGATTTAACGCTGAATCAGGCGGTAAAAAAAATGAAAGGCCGTCCAGGAACCAAAGTTAAATTAACCGTTGTTTCCAAGGATGAATTGGAACCACGTACTTTGACATTGAAACGTGCAATCATTAAGGTTAAATCTGTAAAGTTTGAAGAAAAGAAACTTGCGGGCGGTGATGAGGATGCACCAGCAATTGGCTATATTCGTATTTCTGATTTTGGTGCAACCACCGCGCGTGATTTGCGTGATGCAATTGCAAAATTAGAAAAGAAAAAAGTTGTTGGTTATGTTTTGGATGTTCGTAATAACCCAGGTGGATATTTGACCGCCGCCATAGATGTTTCGGATGTGTTCTTGGATGGCGGGGAAATTGTGTCAACGCGTGGCAAGGGTAAAACGGACATAGAACGTAGTTTTGCGAAACCAGGGGACTTAACTAATGGTAAACCGTTGGTTGTTTTAATTAATCATGGTTCTGCATCGGCTTCGGAAATCGTTGCAGGTGCAATCCAAGATAATCGCCGCGGGTTGATTATGGGCTCACAAAGTTTCGGCAAGGGCAGTGTGCAACAGCAAAAACCATTGGGTGATGGAACGGCGATACACATAACCATTGCGCGTTATTATACCCCAAGTGGTATTTCTATCCAAAACACTGGTATTACACCAGATATTGAAGTATTACAAAGTAAGGTAGAGGTGTTGGAAAAACGCGAAAGTATGTATTCCGAAGCGTCATTCCGTAATTCGTTGAAAAACGAAACTCAAAAAGAAAAGAACAAAACGGAAAGCAAAGATAGTGATGACGATAAAGATTTAACGGACGAAGAAAAAGACGCTCAGGATTATCAGTTGCAACGCGGTATGGAAATGGTTGTTACCCTTGCAAAGATGATGGAAAAACCCAAAACCGATAAAACAACCGAAGACACAGACGATAAAAAGGCGGAGGATAAAAAATCAAACAAAAAATAATAAGGTTTTAGATAAAAAAGAACGGGGAGTTAGTTCTCCGTTCTTTTTTTATTAGTATAACAAGTAATGTTGTACTGTTGTCACGATAGATATAATCACTAAAAGTAATAACAGAAAAAAGTCATCTAATAACCAAAAATAAAATAATAAATCACCCGAAAAAGAGCAAACAAACACACAAATGAAAAAACAAAAAAGATAATCTTCCAAATAAAACGAGAACAGCGAGAGATAAAATCCATATTAAAACTCCCTATAATATGTGAACGGTTCTGATACTAACATATCCCTAAAATAATGTCAAGACACACAGGAAGCAACAAAGGGCTTTCTGTATCTAGTGGTTTTGTTTTTATATATGAGATACTAGTGATGAATAAATCATACCTAAATCGGTTTTATTTAGTGCGACAATCAGTTTGTCCGGTGTATCGGTCTGTTTCGCTGCGTTCAATACATAATCAAAACCATGAACAAATTGTGTTGCTTGGGAACGAAATACCGTATCATTCTTTATTAAGTCACGAATGCGCTTTTTGTCGGTGGCTTTTAACATTTTTGAAAGCCATTTAGCAAATATTGTTTTATCACCATCGTGATATTTTTTCCATACAAGGTCAGGAATTTCCGCGCCCATAGCACGTATCAAGTCCATGGCTTGTTCATACATCTTGTTGAAAGATTGTTCGTTTTGTGTCAAAAAATCACGACTGCTTACCCGTGCATATGGCGTAGGTACGTTTTTTATGGCATCCATTGGTGCCGCGGCCCGAGCAACAGCCATTTGGTTGTTTAATGTTTGTAGGGTTTCCACGGCTTTTTTATAGTCCGACATCAAATCAATCATTTGTTGACGTGAATGTTCCGCCAAATCATTAAGTTTTTCGGATGATTCTGTTACCGATTTTTCCGATTTTGCAACCACGGATTTGATTTCTTCTATTCTTTCGCCAAGTTGTGCGACTATTTGTGTCATATTTTTTGTCGCGTCGGTTGAAGAAGATGTTAATTCCGGCAACACAACACTATATTCTTTTATCAGTTCGGATAATGGTTTTAATTGCTCCGTTGTTTTTTCCGACATTTCAATAAGGTTTTGAGATTGTGTGGACAGATTGTTGTTCGCTTTATTTATTTCAAGCAAGTTTTCGCGTATAGTTGTATTCATATCATTTACAGAATTTGAAAACTCGGTTGTGGCTTCTTTTGTGTTATTCAAAGTCGCATTTGCGACACCAGAAACAGTTTTAAAATTAGAAATTACATTGTTGGAATATTCTTTTATTTCCTTATTAAAGTGATTAGTAAGGGTTGTGAGTTCGGCAGATACATTTATTATCGACTTTTTCGTTTCTTCTGATGATTTCATTAAATCACTTATTCCATCCGCCATCTTTTTAATAATACCATCAAGGGATGCTTCCGCTAAAAGAACCTGAGTTCCAACAACATTTGCAGTGTTGCTTAGGGTGTTCATTTGACCCGTAAGTTGTTTTTTACTTGTGTTACTAAAATCTTTTAACTTTATCAAATAACTCGTTAATATTTTGGTATTATTTTCCATAATATCTTCGTAATCCTTGGCGGCATTTTTGACGTTTGAAAACGTGTTAGCGGTGGTTTCTGCCAGGGTTGAAATCTGGGTTTTCATATTGTCAGATTCAGTGCTAAGATTTTGGAATTGTTCCATGTTCGTATTAAAAGATTTTTCTAATTCTTCTTGCAAAACTTTACTGTCCATATTCCATTTATTCATACTTTCTTCTATTTGTGATAATTTAGTAGTGGAATCTGATGTTGCGGCGTTTATGTTTTCAAGAACCTGGGAAACACCGTTTAAAAATCCATCGGTAGTATTTTGAATATTATTCCATTCAGCAGATTCCACAATGTTTTGTAACCCAGACACGGTGTTTTCAAGACGCCCAGCGGTTTGGGATGTCTTTTTCACGGCGTCTTCGGTAAGGTTGACAAGCGCATCATTTCGCGCAGTCAATTCCTGTTGAAGATTTTCGGCTTGAACTATTTGGTCACGCAAAGAGTTATGGATTGTGGTAAAACAAGCCGTTATTTTTTCCATTTCGCCAGACATAATTTTTTGCAAGACACGTGATGCATCTTGGATTTTGGCGCGTTCGGGTTGGGTCATAATTGTAAGTAAAGATTTAGTAACTTTGTGTGCGCGATAGGACACAAAAAACAGAGCAAAAACCAGCAAAACCAGTAATCCACCCATTCCAGCAAAAACATATACAAATAAAGGTGAAAATTCCATTTGATGACCCTCCATAAATTGTTTGATTGCGAGTGCTATATTTGTTGCACTTCTTGAAAGTTTATACTAGAATAAAACAAATAAAGCAAGGACAGAAATGGAAAAAATAACCTATTTAACAGATGAACAAAGAAAAGCCGCAAATCCGCTGGTTAGTGCTTGGGTTCAAGCAAATGCAGGAACCGGAAAAACCAAACTTTTAGTAGCGCGATTATTGCAAATACTTTTTCGCACTAAGTTGCGTCCAAACCAAACGATTTTATGTTTGACTTATACCAAAGCAGGGGCCGGGGAAATGCGTAATCGTATTACCAAGGCGTTGAAAGAGTGGTCTGTTGCAAATGATCATGATTTATCTTTGTTATTGGATGATGTTGTGCCAAACGAAGAAAAAACGCCGGAATATTTGTCGCGTGCAAGATCTATTTTTTATCAATACATTGATAACCCCGATATGTTAAAAGTAAAAACAATTCACAGTTTTTGTGAAGATATTCTACATCGTTTTCCAACCGAGGCTGGTTTGGCACCATCATGGTCCGTCGTGACGGATGTAATCAAAGAAAATATGCAACAAGAAGTATTCGATAAGATGCTTGTGTCTAACACGTTGGATGAACGCACCAGGGAAGTTCTTGAAGATGCACTGGAAGAATATACAGAAACAAGTTTTAAGAATTTACAAAACCTTATAACAAAATATTCTAGTGCATTTGTTGATGTTGAAAACATAGACAATTATCGTAACTATTTTATTGAAACAATTAAGAAAATTTTAAATATGCCAGATGACGCACCTGCGGAATATGATGAAAATAGTATTAAGACGGCACTTGCAAATTATCCTACAGAAAAGCCATCGGCGACCTTGCGTGATTACATAAGTTTAGCAGAAAGATATCTGAACCATGAAATTGAGTTTGATGAATATAGAAAAACATGTATCACAGGTGAGGGGAAAATTAGATCTCATCTTGCAAAATCGCCAGAACTTATTGCGGAACTAGAACGCGTCAGAAATGTTGTTGCATATAGTCAAAAGCAAAACATTTACAAAAAAACAATGAAATTTTTTGATTTAACCGCTACCTTTGCAAAGGAATACCATAAGTTAAAAAAGATACGAAATGTATTAGATTTTGATGATATGATTTTATATACAAACAGATTGTTTTCAAATCGGGACATTATGGGGTGGATATTGTCACAATTGGATACATCTTTGTCGCACATATTGATAGATGAAGCCCAGGATACAGGTGTAGATCAATGGAATCTTCTTAATAACCTTACAGAGAATTTCTTTACCGATGGTGATGTTGGCGATAGTCCACGAACAATGCTTGTTGTGGGCGACAGTAAACAAGCAATATACGGATTTCAAAACGCAAATCCGAAGGCGTTTGAAAATAGTCATAGAATGTTTGAAGACCGTTTAAAAAATAGTGGGCGTGAATACCAAGGCGATACAAATTTAACAACAAGTTTTCGTTCAACTTTACCGATTTTGGAAATCGTTGATACCTTTTTTAACGATGATGAAATTCGTCAGAGATTCAATTTTGTGAACAACGACCATAAATGTTATTCATCCAAGAAAAAAGGATTGGTTGAAATATATGCGCTTGAAACGAAACAACCGTCTGATGAAAATACCGACATGATGAAGGCGCGCTATATGAATAAAATCGCTAAAAAGATCAAGGAACTTATAGACAGCGGAAAATATAAAGCGTCTGATATAATGATTTTGGTGCGCAAACGCGACCCGTATGCTACGGGACTTGCGCGTCGATTACGTAAACTGGATATAGAACTTGCTGGCGAAGACAGAATCATATTACCAGAATTTCCTGTTATAGTTGATTTGTTAAATCTTGTTCGGTTTTGTTTAGATACTGGTGATGATTATAGTTTGGGGTGTATCCTTAAAAGCCCGATTTTTGCTTTGAGTGAAGCAGATATTTACAAAGTGTGTCAAAACCGTAACGAAGAATATAAAAAGCTGAAAGAAGCAGATGGAAATGCGAAATTTCCAAGATTATTCGAGTTTGTGCAAGACGCATATCCTGAAATATATGAACGGTTAATGGAATATAGATCTAAAATGAAATATATGGGACCGTACGCTTTTTTCAGTTATGTACTTGATAACGACAACACGCGTGAAAAGATGGTGGCAGCGCTTGGGAAACCGATACTTGAACCATTGCGCGAATTTATGACTTTGTGTCTTGCCTATGAACGTACCCAGCCAGGCACATTGAAACATTTCTTAAAATGGTTTGTGACCGGTGGCAGTTCGGTCAAACGTGATTTGTCCGCAAGTGATGTAACAGGGGTTCGTATACTTACTATTCATGGGAGCAAGGGGCTGGAAGCGCCGGTTGTATTTCTTGTTGATACGATGACAGACATAAAGAAAGAAAACGCCCCGTTGGATGTTCCTGATGATAATCTGGCGTATCGCGCTTGGTTGTGTTTGCCAGAAAAAAAATTATATAGTTGTGTGGACGAGGTAAAGGAACTTGTGGAACAACGTAAGCAAGGCGCAATAGAAGAAAGTTTTAGGTTGTTATATGTTGCTATGACACGTCCAAAAACAGAACTATACATTTACGGATGTGCCGCAAAAGCACCAAAAGAAAAAGAAGATGGTTTTGCACCATCATGGCACACAATGTTGTGGAATACCATGCGCAATAAAGAGGGACTATCGATAAAAATAACAGAAGAAAAAATCAGGATTTCAAATGAGTGAACTACACGATTTAGTAAAAAAACATATCGCCGAGAAAAACGCAACCGATTACGGAACAGAAATGCACAAAAAATTGCAATATGTGTTTTTTGATTCTGTTGCACCACGTGGTGATAAACAACTGTGCGAACAGATTTCAAAAAATCCAGAATTGTGCAAGTATATGTCACTTGATTCACAAACCGAAGTACCTATTGCAGGCTGGATAAACGATGAATTCGTTAGCCGTCGCATAGACCGTCTTTATGTAAATGATAAAGAAAAAAAAGTTGTTGTTGTGGATTATAAAACCGATACAGACCGTCAAACTTTGCGGGACAAATATAAAAAACAACTGGGGGAATATAAAAAACTTTTGGAGCAAGTTTATCCGGAGTACAACATAAGTTGTAAGATATTATGGATTAGCGATTTTTCTTTGGAAAACATAATATAAAAGCGAAGGGTGTTATGTTAACGAATCTGATTATTTCTAATGTAGTATTAATAGATAAACTGAATCTTGAATTTGGTTCGGGGTTGAACATTTTAACTGGTGAAACGGGTGCAGGGAAAAGTATATTACTTGACGCATTAGCATTGGCACTTGGGGGGCGTGGGGATGCAAATTTAGTTCGACACGGTTGTAATACCGCTTCGGTGACAGCAGAGTTTGATACTATTAATAACACGATTGCCCAAATATTAGATGAAACAGGCATTGACAACGAAGGAACTATCGTTTTGCGCAGAACAGTTGGGGCTGATGGTAAGGGACGGGCGTGGATAAACGATATTCCTGTTTCCGTAAAAACACTTAAAGCCGTTGGTGATGAACTTGTGGAAATCCATGGGCAATTCGCAACACATGAATTATTAAACCCGTCCACACACCGTGTAGCGTTGGACAACTACGCAACAAAGGTCCAAGGGGATTTTGTGACATTAGTATCCGCGGTAAAAAACGCTTATAATAAATACAATGGCGCAGATAAGGAACTTGCAAAATTGCGCACAATGCTTGAACGATCGGCTACGGAACGCGAGTATCTTGAACACAATGTGGCGGAATTA
>Ga0265299_10003489_pt1 | contig 15301 bp, 3 predicted proteins | sample AusTroGonzalo_MG_4_FD_193485 | JGI IMG/M metagenome (GOLD analysis project Ga0265299, IMG submission 193485) | Bovine rumen microbial communities from tropical cattle in Woodstock, Queensland, Australia - Gonzalo_02 | ecosystem: Host-associated > Mammals > Digestive system > Stomach > Rumen ... | reverse complement strand
CTTTTTCTGCGAAAAAACAGTGCAAAAACGGCCTTGCACATTCATTTTTTTGCAATGATGAAGTTTTTGACTGCTGTCAAGACCTCTATTTACTTGGAATTACTGATTTTGGTGCGGTTGCCGTGGTCGGTTAACCGACAACCCCAAACTATTAACAATCCGTATTTTATAAAACCCAAGATATGTTGGCTTTATTTCGTTATAAAAGTGTATATTTGCAGATTTATCCAAATTAAGAAAAATGATCAGGTTGCAGTGTGCAAAGGATGAATGAATAAGCTGAGGTGAGGAGCAATATGAATAGGTTTTTGGCCGTAATAATAGGTATGTTGTGGCTGGTTGGCGGTTTCGCACAACCATTCCCGTATCATGTTTCCGTGCAAACGGTTTCCGGGAATTGCTATGACGATGCCCACCTCATCCTTACCTTGTTGGACGACAACGGCAACGAAGTGGTGATCGATCCCCAAACCCACAATGCGGTAAACACTGCCCAATACCCCCTGTACAATGTTCGGTACCACTACCAGAATGCAGCCGGTGCCGGGGTGCAATATGATTACAGCCATGACATCCTGATGTCTGCGGGCACGTACAATGTCGGGGTCACCGCAAACGTTCCTGTCCAGGGCGGATATGCACTGGTGGATACCACTGTCTATGGCGTTCAGATCACGACATCGTATAACCATTTGGAAACCAATGTTCTTACCAACGTGGCTTACGATAATGACGGCAATGTGGAACGATATGGCTTCCGGGCTTCCTTCCATTGTGCCGATGTGGGACGCATACAGTTGCGTATTGTTGAGGGATCTTTCCCATATACCGTGACCATCCTTGACGAACAACAGGATACAGTCAGGCATACGGTGTTCTATCACCGTGCCAACAATGGCACAAGCCCTTATGCCGCCAATTATCGCGACTATTACACCTTCGACAGCCTGCCTATAGGTACATACTCCATTTATGTTTCCGATTCCTGCGGATATACTGTGCCGTTGACATTCAACATTCCGGATTATGAGCCTACCCGGTATTTAGGACTTGTGAGGTCTAATCTTTCAAGCTGTATGGACGAAACCGTAGTCCCTTTCGTAGTTGAAAGAAGGTATCCTTCAGGATACTCGGCAATATGGTGTAATTACAATTACTCCTACTTGGACAGCATCCTGATGTATCGTTTCGTCAATCCGGGGGGCGATACCACCGAATGGAAAAACATATACTCCCCAGGCTACTCTGCCACATGGGTTACCGTTTATGACACTCTTTCCAATTATTGTAATATCTTCTACGACACCATCAGGATGCAATTGCATGATTTGTGTCATGACACGCTGATGACCTATTCATTCCGATTTGTGCCCCAGTTCGGGTTCCTTGATTCGACAGATGTGGTTTATCAGCAAGATACGATCATTCATGACACCTGCGCCACCTATCTTCTCAATGGGGAGTCCACGCAGACGTACAAAATTGGATGTGATAAATGGACGGGAGCAGGAAAGACGATTTACGGTGGCAGTTTTTATACTTCCAATGTACCTTTTCGCTATTACAGATGTCCGCTCTCGTATGATATTTGGTCCTTGCCGGATTCCACGCTGTTGGGTCACAGCCAGTCGGATGAGTTTACGGGACTGGGTACTTGGGAGACCTTCTTTGCGGACACGAGCCTCCATGTGTACGTATCGGTGACAGATGCCCAAGGCTGTACGTTGGCGGATAAAGATACCGTGTTGGTTTATCAGGCAGGACCTCTGGATTCTTTGCTTTTTTGGTTTGAATGCCATAACGACAAAGACGATGACGGGAAAGACCATTGTTGTCCGGATCGCTATTTGTGGATTCAGGAACACGGGGTGGATGCCGATGTGTTTCGCCGGGATATGACCCTTCGCCTGATGGAAAGCCCGCTGTACAACCGGTTCAATTTCACGGCGACACGACAAAACGGGGTGTGGACGGTCACGCCGGATGACCCGAACAACCATTCCACTTACGTGGAGTTTTCCTACGGGGACGGGTGGCGGGCCACCGTTCGCGACTCGGTCTGTCTGGCTCCTGGACGTTACACTTTCGAGGTTTCTACCGATTGCGGTGTGGATACGATAACCTACTCGAGGGCCGGCTATTATTACGACACCATCGAATTTGTTTCCGCTCCGCAATATGAAATACAGCAGCTTTGCGGCGAGATTGTGTACACGCAAATATCCACAGGCCTTGAGAGTCACATGTATTTTATTAACCCTGAAGTCAGCAATGACATACCCGAGGATACGATTCCAGACCATCCGTGTTCAAATTATTCCTCCCAAGGCGGTAACGACTACAGGGATTCGTATGGACGAAACGTGATAGCTTTTTCTATCCCGGGAACATATGTCATCACCAACTATGCTTATAACGTTCCCTATAGCAATGCTGTAGGTTGGTGTACCGATATGATCTACCATTACGATACCATCACCGTTGAGTTCTCCCATCTTGACTTTGACATGGTGTCCGCCATGTTGTGCGGGTCTTCATCGGAAACTGGGTTCGTGACGGCACAGGCCGTCAATGGAAACGCGCCTTACACCTATACGCTGTATAATCAGGCGGGAGCTGTGATAGCCACTAATTCCACAGGCCTTTTCGAAAATGTGCCCATGACGGTCGGGCAGCAGTTCACGGTACAGGTAACCGATTCTTGTTTAACAACCTTTTCCGTCAACATCACGGCAGCCATGCTCACGCATGAGAGCCTGCTGTGGGAGCAAGGCACCAATGCGGCCCAGCCTCACTGTATAGGGGATTCCGTGCATCTTACTGCCTTTACTTTCCCGCCTCCGGCAACCTACCATTGGACGGGTCCGGACGTGTTCAGCAGCGATACCCAGACGGTTGATTTCGAGATTCCCCAGGATGGCGGAAGCAGTTGGTATAAGGTGGAAATCCTCAACAGCGTCTGCGGTCCGCTCATCACCGACAGCGTTTTTGTGGTGGTGGCTTCCACCCCGCAGGTGAGCATTACGGGAGCTGATACCGTGTGCTTAGGGGGTCACGTTACTCTCCAGGCCTCAACCAACCTTTCCTACGAATCTGGTTATGTTTGGAGTACGGGCGATACTACGGCAACCATTATGGTGGCACCGACTGAGATTACAGAATACGCTGTGACGGCCACATCGTCGTACGGATGCAGCGGAACGGCATCGCATACGGTGACCGTCACCGAAATCGCACCCATAGTCGATACCGTCTATCTCTGTCACGACAACACCGCAGTGCTGACCGCCCGCGCCGCCGCCGCTTACCTTTGGAGTACCGGAGACACCACGCAGTCCATTCCTGTCTCTTCGTCGGGCTTCTATTTCGTGACGGCCACGTCATCCGAAGGGTGCTTGGTAGTGGACACCTTTAAAGTCATCACCGTCAAGGTGAACACCATCTCCGAAATTGACCTTCCTGACATGTGCGCCGGCGAAAACTACGCTATTACGGTCGGTTATGTCTCCTCTTGCAACTTGATTTTCCAGACACATGAAACCATTCTGGCTCTGAACGACACCGTCTTCCTCCCCGATGGGGCTGACTGTCCCCCATACGGCTGCTCCTATCGGTCCCCGCTGCACTTTGCTGGCTACGACGATGATGCTGTAGTGAACGATGTAAATGACATTCGCTATGTGAGAATCAATCTCGAACATTCGTTTGCCGGGGATATTTACATCAATTTGACCTGCCCTAACGGACAGAAAGCAGATATCTTGAAATGGGGTGATTATCAACAAGGATTTGCAAACACTGCTTGCTCCTCATATATTTCTGCGAATTCAAAAGGGTGGCAAAGTGATACAGGAGATGTTTATAATGCAGCCCAAGGCACGGATTTTGGATTGCCCAATAAACAAAGTGATTCGGAACACCCTTGTGATGCTTCTCGTCCTAAGAATACGCCTGGTTCAGGGTGGAATTATTGTTGGTCGAACAACACTTCTGAAGGATACATTTATGCAGGTGGCACCGGCAGTTTGGTCTATAGGGAATGTAACGCCATCCCTAACCTTGATGCGACCCCCACTTACTATTGGGGGGTTCCCATGTACCCAAAATCTTTTGACTCCTCCAATGTTGCGACTGGTACACAATTCTACCATCCCGACCAATCATTCGCAAGTTTGATTGGATGTCCGTTGAACGGGAACTGGTATATTGAAGTGATGGATGGTGCCCAAATAGACAATGGCTACATTTTCGGGTGGGAATTAGCCTTGGCGGAAGATATTCCGGAAGTGGTGTATGCGGATGTGGTGCAGACCACCGTTGAAGGACCGTGGGTCGTCTCGACCAGCGATTCCTCGTTTGTGTTTTCACCGCCTGCCGATTTGGCCCATGATACGTTGGTCCAATATACTTTCCACTGTTTCAATGAATACGGTTGCGGGTTCGACACCATCGTGAACATCTGGTGTTATGCTCGCAGTATTGTCACAACGGACACCACGGCGTGCAACAGTTTTACGTGGAACGGGGTCACCTACACCGCCGACACCACGCTCACCGACACGTTGGACAACATCCACGGTTGCGACAGCATCGTGACATTGCATATACACGTCATCACCACGCCAACGGTGACTATTTCGGGTTCGCAGTTCTTCTGCCCTGATTCTTCCGTGGTGCTCATTGCCGTTTCGGATGCCTCGCCGCAGTCCTATCTTTGGAGCACAGGCGAAACCACGCCGTCCATAACCGTTTCGGAAGCAGGTGCTTACACCGTCACGGCCTTCTTTGCCGGTGGCTGCAATGCTGAATCCGAAAACTTCCACGTCTTCGAATCCGAGAACCCCATCGCGAACGCGCATTTGTCGGATATGGTGGCGGGCGACACACAGACGGTGATCATCGGCATTATGATGAATGACAACCTGCAGTATTATCTGCCGCAGTCCACTCTGACTTATTCGACCGTTACCTTTCTGCCTGACGGCGTGCCTTGCGGTGACCCGCCCAGTTGCTCCTACAAGGCGGAGATGACCTTCTCTGGTTTTCCGGATACCGCTGTTATTCACTCTGCCGAAGACATCCGCTACGTCCGGCTGAATATAGAGCATTCCGCCCCGATAGACCTCTATATTTCGTTGACTTGTCCAAGTGGGAAAAAGGCGGACATTCTGAAAAAATCGATACAAAACAGTGTCTCAGAATGTTTGAATATCATTGACTCGTCCCATTTTGGCTGGCCAAGCGGCAATGTGGATGAGGTGTATTACCAGAATTATCCATACGTCAAAGCGTGGTTGGGGCAGCCCAACATTTTCTATAATGACAATCCACCTGCATATCTTTGTGACCCTTCCAAAAACGCCCCCGGCATGGGTTGGAACTACTGTTGGTCGAACAACACGTCAGAAGGATATCAGTATGCTTCGGGGAATGGCGTTTTGGTGGATACCAGCAATGCGACATTATATTCCAGTTATGTGACCATGCTGATCATCGATTCCTCGAATGTGGCTTCAGGCGAGCAGTTCTATCATCCGCAAGAATCGTTTGACAGCTTGGTGGGTTGTCCGGTAAATGGTTCCTGGATGATAGAAGTGATAGACGGTATTGAGTTAGACAATGGTTATATTTTCGAGAGTGAACTATCTGTGGCAGAATATCTTACCAGCGAGCATTATGCGCCTATAGCGCAAATGGATTTCGATTCGTCATGGGTCACCCGTCTGAGCGATTCCACTTTTACCATCATTCCGCCTTACGACTTGGCTAACGATACCACCGTGGCTTACACTTTCACGTTGGTGGATGAGAACGGATGTACTTTCGACACCACGGTATGGATCACCATCTATGCCCATCAACATTACGATGAATACGATACTGTGTATGTTTCTGAATTAGAGACTTATACATGGCATAACCTGACGTTTACCCATGCGGGTTGCCAGTCGGATACACTGCACACGATCCACGGGGCAGACAGTATCATCACTCTGCACCTGTCGGTGATCTATCCCTTCGACACTGTAGTTTGCGAGAATGATCTGCCGATGATGTGGCATAACCACATCTTTAACGGGGCGGACACGGTGAAAGTTCCCTATCCGTTGATCGGGGCGGACAGCATCGAGCTGCTGAGGATAGTGGAGAACCCAATTTCGCATGTCGATACCTTTGCGACGGCCTGCAGTTCATACACATGGTATGAGTATGAGAGTATCACCCAATCTTGCGAGAACTTGACCCATACTTTCCAAGATGTCTTGGGTTGCGATTCGGTGGTGACCCTGCATTTGACGGTTTATCCGGAATATCAACTGATGGACACCTTGACCCTTTGCACGAGCGAATTGCCTTACACGTGGCTTGACACTATATTCCAAGCGGGCACAGAATCTGGAAATTACGTATTTCATCGAACTACGGTTAATGGTTGTGATTCGGTGGTGGCGTTATCGTTGGAGGTCAAGCCATCCTATCTTTTTGTGGAAAGGGATACGATTTGCGACAGTGAATTGCCGTATATGTGGCGTGACACTATATTCCAGGCCGGTACCGTTTCGGATGGTTATGTGTTCCATCGCACCACGGTCAGCGGTTGCGATTCGGTGGTGACCTTGTGGTTGGTCGTGAATCCTTCCTATCATCCGCAAGTGGAGGTGGCCATTCAGGATAACGAGTTGCCTTACACGTGGGGCGATACCACCTTCCAAGTTGGCACGGAATCAGGTAGTTACGTGTTTTATCGCACCACTGTCAACGGTTGCGATTCGGTGGTGACGTTGTCGTTGGTGGTCTATCCGTCATATTATCTTTTGGAGAGAGATACGATTTGCGACAACGAATTGCCGTATATATGGCGCGACACCATCTTCCAAATCGGCACCGTTTCGGATAGTTATGAGTTCCATCGCACCACGGTCAACGGAAGCGATTCTGTGGTGACCTTGTTATTAGGAGTCAATCCGACCTATAATCTTGTGGAAAGGGATACGATTTGTGACAGTCAATTGCCGTATGCGTGGCGTGATACTATCTTCCAAATAGGAACAGTATCAGACAGTTATGTGTTTCATCGGATGACTGTGAACGGTTGCGATTCCGTTGTGACGCTTTCATTGGTGGTGAATCCGACCTATAACCTCATGGAAAGGGATACGATTTGTGACGGTGAATTGCCGTATATCTGGCGCGATACCCTCTTCCAGTTGGGTACGGTGTCAGACAGTTATGTGTTCCATCGCACGACGGTCAACGGTTGCGATTCCATCGTGACACTATCATTGGTGGTGCATCCGACTTATAACCTCATGGAAAGGGATACGATTTGCGACAGCGAATTGCCATACACATGGCGTGACACTCTTTTCCAAGCGGGTACGCTGTCAGACAGTTATATGTTCCATCGCACGACGGTCAACGGTTGCGACTCCGTTACGACATTTTCGCTGGTGGTGCATCCAACATATCTCCTCACGGAAATGGATACGATATGCGACAGCGAACTTCCGTATATGTGGCGTGACACTCTTTTCCAAACGGGTACGGTGTCAGACAGTTATGTGTTCCATCGCACGACCATCAACGGTTGCGATTCCATCGTGACGCTTTCGTTGGAGGTGAATCCTACCTATACGGTTCCAGTCACCCAAACGATTTGTGAAGGCGACAGTATTGACTTTTTCGGTGTATTTATCCATGAGGCAGGCGAATACACAAACACAACGCAAACGATCAAAGGGTGCGACAGTACGATTATTCTGACGTTGGTCGTGGATACGATTTCTTTTGGTGAGGAGAGCGCAGTGGCTTGTGATTCGTTCTTCTGGCACGGGGTTACTTATTTTGAAACCCCTGAAAACGAGATAGTGGACACTCTTTTTGGCGGCAATCAGAGCGGCTGCGATTCGGTGGTGACTTTACATCTTACGATACATCATCATACGGACAGTTTGCTGACAGCCACCGTTTTCGAGAATGACCTTCCCTATACGCTGAACGGGATTGATTACCAAACGTCAGGTCAATACACTCAACCCACGTTGGTCAATGCAAATGGCTGTGACAGTACGCTTTCCCTCCAACTGGAGGTGATTATGAATGTCCATAAGAATATCAGCGCCACTATTTGCGAAAGCATGTTGCCGGCTTTATGGGCAGGTCACACCTGGACGCATGCCGGTACGGTTATAGACACCTTCCCTGCCGCCAATGGAGCGGACAGTATTGTGGTGAAAACGTTGAAGGTAGGGGCTTCCACCGATACGACCATAGTGGCGGAGATTTTGGAGAATCTGCTGCCCTACACGCTGAACAATAATAACTATTACGAATCTGGCATTTACTTCGAAACTCTTATGAATCAGGCCGGATGCGACAGTATCATTACGTTGGATCTGACGGTGCATCATAATGTGCAGACCTTTTCGGATAGTGTCATTTGTGCAGATTTGCTTCCCTTCCAATGGGATAGCGTGTACTTCTCGGCAGCTGATACACAAGTGGTGACGCTTACAGCGGCAAGCGGGGCCGACAGTGTCGTGACGATGGTTTTGATTGTACATCCGCTCTCTGACAGTACCATTGTGGATACTATCTTGCAAAACAACCTTCCCTACATTCTGAACGGGGAAGCTTATAATGCCTCAGGAAGTTATTCTCAGACATTTGATAATGAGTATGGCTGCGACAGCACGCTTACGTTGGAATTGACGGTGTTGTATAATATCACCACACAGTTGGACAGCACCATTTGCGACAGTCTGCTGCCTATCGTGTGGAATGGTATCCCATTCACGGCAGCGGGTGTCCAAGACACGACGATGACAGCGGCAAACGGGGTGGACAGCCTCGTGGTGATGACCTTGCATGTGAATTACCATGCCGACGGCACACTCTATGACACGGTGCTGGAGAACAACGTACCTTCTTACACGTTGAACGGTATCGCTTATGATTCTGCCGGAACGTATATACAGCATCTGACAACCGTAGGCGGATGTGACAGTACACTTACCCTTTACCTGACGGTTCTGTACAATGTGGAAGCCTCCGCTGACAGCACCATTTGCTCTTCAAAGCTGCCGTTTGTGTGGAACGGAGCGACCTTCTTGGGTGCAGACACTCAAACTGTGGTGCTCACGGCACCAAGCGGGGTGGACAGTATCCTGACGATGACGCTTCACGTGGTGCCGTCCCCGAATGCGCATATTTCGGGGCCGAGCATGTTATGTTCCGGCTCTTCCACGCTGTTAACCGCTGATAGCGCCCTTTCTTACCTTTGGAATACAGGTGCCACCACTCAGTCCATCGAGGTCAACTCTACGGGAGTTTACAGTGTGACCGTTACGAACGAGTATGGTTGTACCGATACTGATACCTTCCAGATAACCAATGCGGTGACTGTGGATCCGCTTGTCAACATCCATCTGATGGATTTGTGTGCAGGGAATACGTATACTTTTTCCACAGGATACAACGCTACGGATAATTTTGTGATAGGAGGCAACGAAAGTACATTGTCCATGACAGATACGGTGTTTTTACCCGACGGTGTTTATTGTTCGCCTTACGGTTGTTCATATCAGTCGCCGCTCACGTTTACGGATTTTGCCCAGGGGGCCATGGTGACCAATATGAACGACATCCGTTATGTGCGGGTGAATATGGAGCACTCATTTGCTGCTGACATCTATATCAACATCACGTGTCCTAATGGACAGAAGGCGGATATTCTCCGATTCAACGGATTTGCGAACACGACCTGCAGTTCCCAGATTCCAGCAGCTTCTCAAAATTGGCAGAGCGGAAGCAATGCATCGGGTGGCACGGACTTTGGTATGGCCTACTCTAACTCTACTTCGGGTGTTTACGCTTGCGATCCTACCTATTCATCCAATGTTCCGGGAGTGGGTTGGAATTATTGTTGGTCGAACAACACCTCCGAAGGCTACACGTATGCGCCCGGTGCGGGAAGTTTGATTTATCGTTCCAGCAATGCGCATAACGGCCGATTCGACTCCTCCAACGTGGCTTTGGGAACACAATTCTATCATCCTGACCAATCTTTCTCCAGTTTGATCGGTTGTCCGCTGAATGGCTCCTGGTATATTGAAGTGATGGACGGATACAGTATTGACAACGGCTACATCTTCGGTTGGGAGCTTGCCCTTGCCTCGACGGTTTCCACGATGAACTATACAGAGGTGGTGGAGGTGGAAGTAGATGGCCCATGGGCGGAAATGGTCAGTAGCACTAATTTTACGATTACGCCACCTGCCTCCTTAACTCACGATACCGTTGTAACATACGTGGTCCACTTCTATGATGAGTATGGGTGTGGCTATGATACGACCATTTCGCTCAATGTATTCGTTCCGAGCTATTACGTAATTGATACGACGGTTTGCGGAAGTTTCGTCTGGAATGGCATTACCTACACACACAGTGACACCATCATCCAAACGCTTACCAATATTCACGGTTGTGACAGTATTATTGAGGTCCACCTGAACTTATATCCCAATCCTACTACGGTTATCACGGGGTTGCCTATCGCTTGTGTGGATACCGTAGCCCATCTTACCGCCGTATGTGCAGACAGCTTGGCCACGATCGTATGGAGTACTGGAGACACGTCACAAACGCTTATGGTCACCGCCTCCGGTGATTTTGGCTTAACCGCTTCGAATGCAGGAGGTTGTCATTATGACACTACCTTCTCCATCGTGTTTTCCAGCCACAGCTATTTTGACATTGACACCATTGTTTGCGATCAATTCGTCTTGAATGGCCATACTTATACCCAAACAGGTTTATATCATGATACTTTGCCCAATACCCAAGGTTGCGACAGTGTCATCAATATTCATTTAACCGTGAATCACTCTGCCACAACCTCCGACACGTTATATTTACATCAGAATCAGCTTCCTTACCATTTTGTGCCTTCTGACACCACGTTTGGGGTCAATTCCCCTGCGGAATTCCAGTTCCAGTATACCCTTCCTACCCAGCAGAACTGCGATTCGGTCATCTTGCAGAAGGTTATTATTTATCAGAATGTCTCCATTAGCTTTGACACGACCATTTGTCAGCCTTCCTTGCCGTTGTCGTGGCATGGGCATACCTTCACAGGTTCCTCTACGGTTACCGATTCGTTGCAGAGCATTCATGGGAGTGACAGTGTGTTGACTTATACGGTGACGGTGGATGTGATAGGGGCAACCCTCGGTAATGTCACCCACATCAATTGCTATGGCGAGAGTACGGGTGCGGCCTCGGTGACGGTCACAGGCGGAACGGCACCTTTCTCATATCAATGGACGAATGGTTCGGGTACTACCGTATCCACTTCTACGCAAATCAGCAACCGTCCTGCTGGGGCGTACACGTTCACGGTGACCGATGCAGTCGGTTGTTCCGCTACAGTGTCGGTGACATTGAACACGCTTCACGGGGAGATGCAGTCGGGTACCATCTCCGGACAGCAGATATTGTGTTTCGGTGACACGTTTGGACTGGTGACGGGTACGGCAGCCATGGGTGATAACTGTGTTTACCAGTGGCAGATCTCCACCGATGGTTCGACGTGGAATCCAGCGTCTGGAACGAACAATGCCCAAAACTACAATCATCCCAGTGTGGTAACAGGTCCATTCCAATTGCGCCGTGCTTGGATAAGTGTGGATTGCGGTACGTTGTATAGCAATATTTTAGAGGTTTCAGTATGGCCGGTGCAGAACGACACCATCTATGATGACGTTTGTGTCGGTAATCCTTATCAAGAACACGGTTTTGATATTTCCGAAACGGAAACGGTGGGGTTGGGCGTGTTGACTTCCGTGAAATACTACACAAATATCCACGGCTGCGACAGCACGGTGGTATTGGTGTTGGACATCCACGAGCTGCAGGAGACGCAAATCAACGTGGATATCTGTGAAGGTGACAGCTATAATCAAAACGGCTTCAGCATTTCTGCTGCCGAGACGGTCGGGGCAGACACGTTGCATCGTGTGTTGAACTTGCAGACCACAGATGGTTGCGACAGCATCGTGCAGTTGAATGTCACCATCATAGACACTGCTCTGCATATTGTGTGCCTCACGCCAGACTTCTGCGAAGAGATGATGGCTGAGTTAATGGTCATAACAGGAATGCCAAACTACGAATGGAGCACGGGCGAGCAGATGCCAACCATTACCGTGACGGCGCCTGGCATTTACCGTGTGACGGCTTCGGAAGGAGGATGCAGCGTCACCGCAAAATACGCTATTGAGCCTTGCGTGTATCAGATTTATTTGCCTAACGCCATTACGCCTGGCCGAGGGGATGGACTGAATGACTATTTCTTTATTCCCGAAAAAGCGCAAAATCAGATTAACTTGTTTGAAATCAGTATCTTTAATCGTTGGGGCGAACAGGTATTCTATTCTACGGATAAAAGGTTTATGTGGAATGGTGAAGTGAAGGGCAAGATTTATCCGCAAAATGTGTATAACTACATCATCCATTATACCGACTATGCGGGAAGGCCGTTCCAGATTGTGGGAAGTGTGACGGTGTTGTAACCGGTTAGTGGGTTAGTGGGTTAATAGGTTAGTGGGTTAGTGGGTTAGTGTTTGTTCGAGGAGGGGGGTGTCGTCGGGGTAGGTGAGTTTGCGGTTGGTGGTTTCACCTGGTATGATATGTATCGGAACTTCAGGGCAATAGCGGAAAAGCACACCGCAATCGTCGGTGCTGGTGAAATTCGGGTCTTGCAAAGCTCTGCGATAGGCTTCGCGGATGATGTTGATGCGGAAGGATTGAGGGGTTTGGGCGCAGCGCAGCCGGTTGCGTGACGGGATACCAGTAATACAATTTTCTTTTTCTGAAACCTCAAAAACGGTATCGGTAGCAGGAATAACCACTGCCACGGCCGTAAATTCTTTTAATGCATCAGCAACTTCATTGATAATGCGTTGACTTACCGCCGGGCGTGCCGCATCGTGGAAAATAAGGTTTGCTTCGGTGGTTTCCTCGTAGGCTTTGATGGCGGCGAGGGTGGAGAAATGGCGTTCTGCGCCGCCGGGAAGCAGTTTCCGTACCTTTTTCCAATGGTTGCGGTTTATAATCTCTTGCATTTGAGGCAGATAGTCGGCATTCATCACCACTGCGATTTCGTCAATGTAGTCATTTTGTTCAAACGCTTCAATGCTGTGCTCTATGACGGTCTTGCCCGCCAACGGCAGGAACTGTTTGGGCAGGGCGGAGCCGAACCGTTGTCCGCTGCCTCCGGCTAATATTACGGCTATGTTTTGTTGTTTCATCATTATTTGTTCCAGCCTGCCCCACATTGCGCTCCTTCGTCGCTTATGTGGGGTTAATTGCACTCCGTACATTTTGTCCCTTCGGGACTGCTCAAGGAATTATATTATGAAAAAAACGTACGTCTCACGTCCTACGTCTCACGTCTTTACTCCGTCGGTAGCGCCTTGAACCCCTGTCCCATAATCTCCGCGCTGTCGATGATGTTCACGAAGGCGGTGGGGTCGATGTGGTGGAGGTTGTTTTTCAGCTTCACGAGGTCGGCACGTTCGAGGGAGACGTAGATCATGCTGCGCTCGGTGCCGGCGTAGAGGCCTTGGCCGAGGAAGAGGGTGCCGCCGCGATGGAGGTCGTTGAGGATGTAGTTCCGCATGGCCTCCACGTTGTTGGTCACGATATAGACCGTCTTGTAGGTCTTCATGCCCTCCACGATGAGGTCGATGATCTTGCCTTCAATGTAAATCAGGATGATGGAGTAGATGGGCAGGCGGATCTGCTTGAAGGCGATCAGGGTGGTGAGGGTGATGACAGAATCAACGACCATCACGAGGGTGCCGAGGGAGATCTTCGTGTATTTGTGGATGATCATGGAGATGATGTCGCTGCCGCCGGAGGTGGCTCCCGACTTGAAAATCAAGCCGATGGCGATACCGTAGATGATGCCGGCCACCACCGTGTTCAGGAAGTAGTCGGGAATGAAGAAGAGATCGCTGTGCGGAATCTGCACCATGTTGGGCGTACTGGCGGTCTCCATAATGCCTTCGTGAATGACGGGGTTATAGCCCCAGAAAGTCTCTAATACCCAAGTAAATGCGAAAATCAGGATAGTAGAAAGGATGGTCTTGAAACCGAACTTCGGACCGAGAATCCAGGTGCCGATGAGCAGCAACGGGATGTCCATGCAGATGGCGTAGTAACTGATTTTCCACGGCCAGACGGTGTTCAGCACGTTGGAAAGACCGTAGGTGCCGCCGGGCGCCAGCAGGTAGGGGTTGACAAACATCACGTCGCCGACGGCAAAAAGGAAGCTGCCGGCAATCAACATCAAGTATGCGATAATCTGCTCTTTAACCTTGTTTTTCTGTTCCATTTCGCTTGTTTTTTTGCGGCGGCAAAGATACGAATTTTGGCTATTAGCTGTTGGCTATTGGCTATTGGCTTTTGTGATGCAATTGTGGCGTGCCGGAAGCACGCATCCTAATAATAATTATATTGCACGTTACTTTTTTTTCAGGCGTTTGGAAATACTCTTATACGCTTTCTCTAATCCATAAGTGCCGTGTTATTCCCCCATTCGGCTCCATCGGGACATATGAAAAAATAATTAAAGATATGCCAAATAGTGGTGTGTATTTTATGCACACAAAAAAGCGTGGCACTTTTTCGCTTTCATTGGATGCTTTGCGGTCTTGGACTACCGATTCCTCCCAATTACAACGATTAAAGCCCACGCCATACGGCGGGAGCGTCGTTGCTCTACTCTAGGAGGATTTTGAAAGTGTCCAAGTTTCAAAGCATCCAGTGTAAAAGCTACTTCGCTTTTTTCTATTCTATGGTATGCATAAACAAGTTATGCTGTTTTTCTCATAGGCGTTCTGTTTCGTTTTTACTTATTTTTCTTTTGTCATTTATCAATACGACAACTGTTATTTGTTCGTTTGATGCAAGGATCCGCCATTTCTGACGGCTTTAATACGACAGGTATGCCGAAGTTCCTATCTTGCCGCCGCAAAAATACAACTTTCCGTTCAATATCTCAGCACATCCTTGATGGAGTAAATCTTGCTCATCGCATCAAAGGAAAAATACTGGTCGTCCATAATCATGTAATCCTCACGCTGCGAAAGACTTAGTTTCTTTATATCCGGAAACATGGAGATGGGAACCATCACCACACGGCCATCAGTCAAAAACACGGCCATCATGCCGCGCTTCATACTAAAGTCCAGTTTCTTTATTCCTAAATTGGTATCCTTGTATTTACACATACTGT
>Ga0265299_10003486_pt1 | contig 15305 bp, 28 predicted proteins | sample AusTroGonzalo_MG_4_FD_193485 | JGI IMG/M metagenome (GOLD analysis project Ga0265299, IMG submission 193485) | Bovine rumen microbial communities from tropical cattle in Woodstock, Queensland, Australia - Gonzalo_02 | ecosystem: Host-associated > Mammals > Digestive system > Stomach > Rumen ... | reverse complement strand
AACGGGAGTTGGATGAAGAATTTAACAATAGGTGGCTCTTCTGCTTATACACCACGTTATCTTAATGGTTGCATTAAAAATCTAAAGATTTATAGACATAAAAATTATTGATATGTCGCAGACAATAGACTATGTTGCGAGGAATCAAGGTGAGGTGTAGTTCACAAGGATTTGAATAAAACAATGTTTATGCAATACACAGAAATTCAGACAGAGACGCAAGCGGTATCGAAAATGCTTGTTTTATATATAACAGTCTTCATAACGACTGTGTTGCTCGTTTTTGCGCTTTCCAACGCAACGCCTGTTTCCATTCCAGCAGTCCATCAATGGAAATCAGATACAACTTGGAGCGAATCTTGGATGTTTCCGACATCGTTCATCGAACAAGCAGAATAACGACTATGGCAAAACGAGAACATATTAAAACGACACATCAACCATTCATTGATATGCCGCTAACTTATGGTGACTTGACAGACCATATAAGTGGAGGGAGTGTTGTCAATAACGGACATTGTAGTTGGGACTCTAATGTTGGTGCATACCATAATCTATGCAATGTAGCACTCCTCCGTTTTATAAATATAGAAAAATTTTATAAACTATGAGAACCGAAACAAAAGAATACAAAGTCCTTACCGCCGATGAGGGTTATTTCCTCTCAAATTCGGACGGCAGCGTCTACGGCATACAAATCGTGCTCGGAGAATATGACAGTGCTGAAAACTACAGGGAAGTGCCGCTTTCCGAATATCCTGTCATAATGAATGGAAACAACGTCCTCAATGAAAGCGAAGTGACGCCTCTCGCCATCGCGAAGCAGAGGAAACTCAACGAGATAACCGCATACGACCTTTCGGAAAACGTGAACAGGTTCTACTACGACGAACGTCCTATGTGGTTGGACAAGGCGACCCGTGTCGGACTCGTCAACTCACTGAACTCCGCGGAGGTGACAGGCGAAGAGAATATGACGATTTGGTACAACGGAAGTTCGTTCACCCTCACCATAGAGTCCGCGAAGGCGATGCTCGCCGCGCTTGAAATGTACGCGGTTTCCTGCTACAACGTGACGGAGATGCACAAGCGCAACGTCCGCGAACTTGAAACCATAAGCGACGTGCTTGCATACGACATAACGCAAGACTACCCGCAGAAACTGTTTTTCTAATATATCATTGATATATCGCGATGTTATTGCCAGCAAGAAACAACCAATTCGAGTTCTTTTTCTCAAAGACACTCATACCGCAGGAAATCGAGGAACGGTATATGCCGTACCTTATGAGAATCCCCGGCGGTGTGTTCGCACGTTGCATAGATTTCGTGAACTACGGCATTCAGGGGTTCAACTTGCAGAACACGCAGTTCGACGTCGTTGAGCAGTATGACAGAAAGACACCCTATAGCAGAATCTACCGCTCCCCGTTCTCACCTGAACGACTCACCTCGAAAGAGTTCACCGTGACGAACCAACTATATGACGGATATGTGAACTACTTCCTTATGCTCGACCTGTTCCACCACTATTATTCTTCGGCAGGGGACAAGTTCATACCAGGCGTCCCGTTCCTGCGGGTGATGGACGGCAACGGGTACGAGGTGTTCACAGTAGAGTTCAAGAACGTGCTGTTCACGAGCATAGACGGACTTGACTTCAATTTCTCAAGCAACACCATTGATATGAAAACCTTTTCCTGCACGTTCAGGGCGCAGGAGGTTGAAATAAAACTTGCGATTTGATAAACAAAAAAAAACACGGCAGTTGTCTGCCGTGTTTCTTTCTAATAGAGATACAATTACACCGTATGTTCAGCGACACCTTCATTTTCAGGTTGTCGCACTTCGGGGTCTTGGTTATGCGTCGCCTCCGACTCGGTGTCAATGTAACCGAGTGTGAGCAGCGCCTGATAAATCAATGCGGCGTCCTTGATGCTGTATGCGCCGCTTTTCTGCGCGATGCCAATCGCTTGCTTGATTACGTCTTTTGCTTCGAGTTCTGTCATTTCTGTTTGATTTTGTGTTATACAATTTTGATTGTCTTGGTTTCAATGGTTTTTACGACCTTCGGAATGTTGATTGTCAGGATACCGAGTTTCAACGACGCCGTCATTGCATCGGTGTCCATATTCTCATCAATGAGAACCGTGTCCTCAAACTCCTTCGGAGAAAACGGCGCGTCCGTGTTAACGGAGTTCAGACGGACGTGGAGTTCGCTTCCGACAAGTTCGATTGAGATGTCCTTCTTTTCAACTCCGGGCAGAAGATACTTGATTGTCTTGGCATCCTCGGTCTCCGAAACCCACTTGCGATTCTGACGGCAGTTGCACTGCTTGCGTTCAGGTTCGGTCGGTTTCTCTCCCTTCGGTTCATTGCGTCCGTCCTTCACATCGGCGCGGAGGGGGGTGTCACCGCCATCGTCGGCAGCGTTGAAAATCGTCTTGAAAAGTTCAGAGATGAGCGGGCGTCCATTGAAAATGTCGGGGGTCGCCGCGGCGGTCTTTTTATACCACTCATAGGTTCTCTTGTACGCTTCGTCCGCAATCTCGTTCGCCTCCACATAGTTCACGTCCGACATCTGCGAAACCTCTTTCTCAATGTAGTTGTAAATTTCAAGCGCGTCGACAGGACGTACTTTGCCGTATTTTGCCACATAGACGTCGAGCACTTTTTTAATCATTTGTTCTTTTGTCATATTTTTATTTGTTTTGTTTTTTATACAGACACAGCAAAAAGCGTGCCATTACATTTGAATATAATAAAAAAAACTTACTTTTTTACAATTCTATATAAATATATTCGGAAAAATTTTCAAGACAATGTGCGAAACGCTTTCACCGACAGTACCCCCTTGCGGAATGGGGGAGATAAAGTTCCCGCAGGACGGACAGGCGGGTTCGGGCGACCTCATCTGCGGCGCCGCCCCGACAAAAAGGAAAAAGCGCAGAAAACCGTACACGCAGAAACCCGCCCATAACATTATGTCATTTGACGAGTTCGTGAAAATTCAGAAAAATAATGAGGGAAAGTAAAAAATCCCTCTTTTTTTGTTATATTAAAGAAAATGGAATATATGACACAAGAAGAATTAAAGGCGTTAATCATTGAGCGTTTGTCCAATATTGAACAAATTGCGACAGATAGGAAGACTCCAAACGGTTATGTTATGAACTATCAAGGGTGTCTTGAACAAATTAGACGGATTGCGAAAGATACGATAGAATTTGTTGATAAGCATTTTGAAATAAAATAAAAATAATACTTAACTAATTAAAAGCAATAATTTCGTGAAAGCATTTGACGATTCAAAGATAGTTGCAAAGACCGCGGAACTTGAACAGATGTTCAAGGACGAAAGGGACAAGTGGAACAACAAAATCACGGAACTTGTCGCTTCGATACGCTACAACGACAAATTCACGGACGCTATGGTTCTCGGTCTGTCGTACAGGCAGCAGATTATCGAGCAGATTGCGCAATACAAGAACGTGTCCGCGAAACGCCGTTCCACCATTGACAAACTTCGTGCGGCAAGGTACAGGGAATATATGGTGGAGGGCGACCTCAAACTCTCCGCGTCCGAGAAGAACGACGCGGTGAACGCAGACCTCACCGCATACACCTACCAACTGAACCTCATCGACAACCACACGGAGTTCCTTCGGGACACCCTGCGTATGCTGACGGACTTCCAATACACAATCAAGAACAAACTTGATATGATTAAGGAGGAGTTGATGTAATGAGACTTACCTCATTGGACAGGGAAACTATGCCTGCCATAGCGGGCGTCCGCGTGGTAAGACCCGAAAACACGCTTGAACTGTACTCGATAATAAGAAAGGAATTATCGTCCCGCGGTATGGACGCCGACCTCAACTTCATAGACACATCCCGTGTTATGTCCTTGCAGGACTGCTTTTGGGGAAGTGTCGACTTCCGCGGAGACGTGTCGCTTTGGGACGTGTCCAAAGTCTTCAACTTCGACAGTTGCTTCTACAAGTGCAAAAACTTCAACTGCGACATTTCGGGATGGGACGTCTCGCGGGGGGAAACCTTCAGGTATATGTTTTACGGGTGCTTTTCCCTTGAGCAAGACCTTTCGTGTTGGAAAATAAGAAACGACAAAACCCCCGTGCTTTGGTCTATGTTCGTCAACTGCCCTGCTGTGAAACCGCAGGCAGTCATAGACTATGAGACAGGGGAGATAATGCGTGCGTGCGAATATGCGAAGTCGAAAATCAATGCGAAAAACGCTAATTCAGGTGCTTGACATAGTAGCGTTTACCGAACGAACCGCTTTTCAGTTCGGAAAGCATTTCATTGTAATAGAAAGCGTTGCCTGATTTCACAATCTTCTGAACACGCTTGGTTTCATCCTTCACCGCAGTGTCGGACATAACGAGAAGTCTTTTGATTGCGATGCCGCTGTAATGGTCGTTGGACACGACTGCGATAAAATCGCAGAAACCGATTGTGTCGTGCAGTGATATGGTGTCGGGTTGCTCCCCGTTGAAAACCGCTTTCACGAAGCGGACGCACTCCTGAATGTCGTGCGCGAGTATTCTCACAACATCTTCCACGTCCGAGTTGTTTCTTGCGAGTCTCAAGTCGATGATGTTGTGAATCGAATATATGTGATGGGGGAGCATATCGAGTATTCTCGACGCCTTGTGCATAGAAATCTTGTACTCGTCCTTCGGTCTCCCGACGGATTTCCAATAGGTTTCCTCGGAAAGTTTGTTGATGAAGTCCATAAATTCCGAAATGCAGTCCGAGAGACTGTTTTTTGGAATGCAAGGGACGTCTTTTGAACTGCACGCAAGCAGTTGCGACATAGTGTCGGTCAGGACGATTTCATCAAACTTGTTTTTCAGTTCGTCAAACTTTGTATTTTCCATATTGTTTTCGTTTTATTGAATATAATGGAATTTTACAAAACAGCGAAAGATGCACAAACTATATGGTTTCGTATGCACTTTCGCACAAAACCGACAAAGTGTATGAAATACCATATAGTTTCGCAGATATATCGGCGATATATCACTGAAAAAAAAATCAGAGGTCTATGATGTCGAGCGCGTCCTCCGAAAACCACTTCCCTATTGTTCCGAAGTCGAAGTGTATCCTGTTTTTCACGAGATAGACAATCAGTTCATTCAAGTCCTTTATCTTCTTGTCGAACCCGTTTTCCTCAAGGAACTTCGACCACAGGAACACACTCTTCCCTGAATTTATCTTTTCATAGGTCTGCTCGTAACCCGCCTTGTCGTTGTCGAAGAAATACTTCGTGTTCGGCAGGTCTTCTATGAGGTCGAACTTCCGACCTACGCCGCACAGACCGACGCTGTTGGGAATGAAGAAACTGTCTATGCCGCCCTCGAACACATATATGGTGTCCCGCAGAGAGACCTGCATAAGGTTGAACGTGATGCTTATTTGGTTGAGGAGGTCGATGTCCTCCATATACTTTTCAGGTATAGTCCTTCCGCTCCGCTCGTAAATCTTCGATATGTTGTACGTCCTGTACTTGACCATATTCTTGTCGAACGAGCGGATTTGGAACCCTGCGATGGTTCCCTTGTCCGTCAGGTTCAGGACATATAGTTCGTTTCGGTATGCGTTGTACATAAACCTGTCGGCATATCGCAGAAGGCATCTCGACTTCAGATAGTCGTGCATCTTGCCCTCGTTCGGTATGTCCACAGTCCTGAAATCCCTTTTTATATCATCCCTCGTCAATGCGAGTTCGTTCATCTCGTCAAAGAGGATGAGGTCGAACGATTCTTTCCGTTTTTGCCCCTTTTTCTTTGAAATGACGGACGAAATCAGGTCTATGGTGTCGGTGTCCACATTTGCACCGAAATCCCGCAGAAAACGATAATAATTGGTGTGCTTGCCGCAGTTGAAGCAGTGGTAGTCCAAGTCCTCAAGATAAACATTACCTCGTTTCTTCATCACATTGTCGGAGTCCCCGCAATACGGACAGGCGAAGTTCAGTCGGTCTGAATATCTCAAGACCTTCTGCTTCTGACTTGACTTGAACGTGTTTTTCAGTATTTCCTCTATGCCTGCGATTATGTTTCCAAGTTCGGCATCCGTCATAACCTAAAGTTTTTCGATGATACGTTTGATAAAATCTCCGTCGACAACGGTGTCCGTTTTCACACGGTTGCCGTTGTAGTATTTTGATGACTCGATTCTGACCTGTCCGTACACAGACTTGCCGAGCAGTTCCTGAAGGGCGGACTTCCATTCGGTCGCAGGTTTCTTTTCAAGGTACGCGACGAGCGGTTCGACCGCCTGCTCCCAATCGTAATATGTAGGACTCCAAGTGTGCCCGACAAGTTCACGGGAACTCACCGAGAAGGACTTCCCGCCGAGTTTCTTTATGCCGTGCGCGTTCGTCTTCCCAGCTTCCTTTATGACGTCTGTCATAATGGACTTCAGTTGCTCCTCAACCTCCGCCTTCTTCGCGTTGATTGCATTGAGTTCGTCAGACAGTTTCTTTATGCTTGTGTTCATTTCAGTATATATGTGTTCCGTCAGTATTTATAAACACCGTCGGCGTCTAATGGGCGCCTGTGTTTCCTCGCGGAGGAACATAAGTTCGGCATAGAACTTTTGGGGCATACTCCACCTTTCAAAACATTTATGAACCCACTTTCGCCAAATCTCATACCGCGCGCTTTTCAATGACGTTAATCCATTCGCTCTCGAACACGTCCACTGGCACGACGCGCAGCATCCTCACCCGCAGCTTCGCGGTGTCAACCTTGTCCGACCTTTCCTTTATGTACTCCACGATGTCATCCTTGCAGACGGTCAAAGTCTCATAGGTTTCGACTGTCGCATTGACGTTTATCAATTTTCCGCCCTCCTCGATATAGGAGACCCCCGTGCGGATGTTGTACCCCATACATTCCAAACCGCAATCTTTCTGAAACTTGGAAATCGAGTGGAACAGGTTGCGGAGCGACCCACCGACGGTTTCCGCCTCGATGGGTATGAAAATTATGGCGCTGTCCGACAAAGTCTTGTCCTGCATAGCGCACACGATGACATTGTCGGGAAATGCACAGTTCTCGTCGTATATGCACACAGGGGTAACGTTCCCGTAAAAATAATCTTCGCGGTTGCCTATGAACTCGAAGATTCGGTCGAACAGGGATGTTATCCGTGCAAAAGACTTGTTTTTGCTTATCCTCATCTATCCGCGTTTTTCCGCTCGTGGCGCGTTCGTCTTTCCAACATACTCTGTGACGTCAGTCACAATGGACTTCAGTTGCTCCCCAACCTTCGCGTTGATTGCATTGGGTTCGTCGGAAAGTTTCTTTATGCTTGCATTCATTTCAATGGCATCTTGTCAGTGTTTATGGTCTAATGGGCACCCCTGTCCCCCTCGTGGAGGAGCATAAGTTCGGAATAGAACTTTTTGGGCATACGCTCCACGTCCTTTTTCTTCGCCTTCTCGCTTTTCCACTGCATCATCGGATGCTGGTGGTAGTAGATGAGGTTCGCGACTCTGACAATTCCACGGTCGTTGAAACCCTTCGTCTTGCAGTAGAACGCGGCGTCATAGGCGCCTACGCAGTGGTGTTGGTAAAAATGCTGCACGTCGGTCGTTTCGCCCTTTCCGTTCACATAGGTCGCGGTTTTCAGTTTGCCGTTGTCGTGTATGAGAGCGGCGAACGACAGGGTTTCGTCGCCGCCGTGCGCGTCGACGTATTCCTGCGTCTTCCTGCAATGCAGACCGAGGGTGTGTGTGTGATGGGGGTTGTGTTGGTCGAACACGTCCGCGACCTCAAGGAAACGCTCAACCGAATACTGCCCTTCGTCGTAGTCGGAGAACACGATTTGGATTTTGTCGAAACCCTCCTCGTAACCTGGCGGTGAGAAGTTCTTGTACATCCTGTCAATCACTTCCTTCGGAACCACCCGTTTTCTTTCCGAGTTGCGTCTTTGGCATTCGTCCACAGGGACGGCGAACCACACCGCAATCACCTCATATTCGATGTCCCTCGTTTTCTTTGAGGAATTGCGGACACGCCGCTCAAGGTCTTTGATGATTCCGATTCTGTCTTTCTTTTTGAGGTTGGTCGCGTCGAGTATGATATTGTCGTAATAACCGCACACCGCGTCGGCAAGTCGCTGCTTAACGGTGTCGAACACGACATTCGGGTCGCCCTGCACATTCTCGTCCCCATAGAGTTCACCCCTGATGGCGTCCGATGAAACCACTGCGGTCGGGGGGTTCGGAAACTTGCTTTTTTTGAGTTTGTTGCCGCTCCAAGTGGACTTTCCGCAACCAGGCAGACCGATAAGAATGTAAACTTTCTTCATAATTTTGTCTTTGTTTTGGTTATTCGTTAAGGTCTCGTCCGCAGTACGGGCAGTATTTTATCGGTATCGAAACCGTCGCGTTGAAATCGTCGGAGAATATGCCGATTTGGATTTCGGCGGTGGTACCCTCCTTTTCATACTTCCTCTTTGAAATGGGTGTCGGTGGGACAATGCCCACGACCATTTCAACGCCGTGTTCATTTGTTCTTGTCGGGACTGCCTCGCGGAGCATCTTCCCGTCAACGTTTCTCTTTTCACAGTACTTGCACATAATATTCGTTTTTTTTGTTTTATTGAATATAATGGAAAAATCTGAATTATACAATTTCAATCAGAACAGTCTGTTCAATAAACCGATAAGAGACCAACGAAATTTACCGTCTTTGAAAACGTATTCATCTATGTATATCTTATCATCGGATTGGACAACCGAGCGTCCATTTCTGTTCCATATTCTTTTGGGGAGTTCGTATTTGACTCCATCGTAAGTTACCATATTGCCGTCAATGACAATGCTATGACCGTTTTGTTTGCTTTGTATCATAATTATATTCTTTTGTCATTTTCAATTATTTTTTGACAAACATATACAGTTCGTCCAACGCCGCCTCGCCGAGCACAATCGCATTCCCGCAATACCACGTTGGGGCAAGCGTGTACTCCGCCTCAATTACGCCATATTTCACTGACACTATTCTGACAGGAACTCCGTCACGCTCGCCTTTGCGTGAAAAAACGTCGCCTATTGCGTACTTGCTTGAAAGCGCCACCTGTGTTCCTGCTGTCGGTTTGTTTCTGTTATTGTCCATAATTGAATTGGTTTGCCTATTCGCGGAAAACTTACGCCGCGCCGATTTCGTTCAGAAATGTTCCTCCATCTCGCAGTTATCAATATAGTCAATCGCCTCCGACGCGTGCATACCGCACTTGTCCATAAGCGAATTGATTTGCGAGGAATCGCTACGCAACCTTCTTTGGTGCCTTTCGTATTGGGCGACGAGTTCTTCGGACAGACGCTTGTCTATCACAAAGTCCCTTACGTTCTGTATGCACCAAACGATGTATGACGGGTTTGTGTCAATCACATCAAGGACTGTGCGTCCCTTGTATTTGCCGAATTGCAGGACATCGTTCACATTCGGCGTATTTTCAAGTTCCTTTCTTGTCATTGTACGATATGCGTTTCGTAAATGTCTTTCATATTTTTGTAGTGCGACGACTCTATGATATTGGTCAGCGGCGCCATAACATAATGCCCGTCGGACGTCCTGACGACCGCGCAGGGTACATCGTCGCCGCCGTGCATAAAACCTGCGAGAACGCCAGTCTGTCCTTTCTGATAGTCGCCGTACGGCGAAGTCGACGTGAATGTGATTTCATCCATAATTATGTTATTTTATTTCGACTTCCATCAAATATAGGTTCTTGCAATATGACGCGCTCAATCCGCACGTCAGAAGCGCGGTGCGCTTGTCAATGCCGTTCATCGCTTCCTCCGCTTTGTTTTTGTCAAGATACACGGTCGATGAATAACGTCTGTGTTCGGTATGACCGAAATCGTTATAATCTTCATCGTTTTCGATGTGGCACTCCATCCAAATTTGATAACCTTTCATAACAATTATTATTGAATTACGGAATTATTCTTGATAAACAACTTTTTCTTTCATTTCTTTGAAAAATATTCTACAATTTTCTTCCATTCGGTTTCGGGGTCAAATCCGAAACGGTCATCAATGCCGACATTGAAATAGAGTTTGCTTTTGCCGCAATAGAAATCATCATCCATCACTTCAGGGTTTTCGTTCACATAATCAAATGCGATTCCTCGTTTCTCCATATTCGCAAGAAACTCATCAATCTTGTCCTTATGCGAACCTGTCCATAATATGAGTGAAATGTCATCTCGCATTGACATCATTTTCAGGGCAATCAATGACCATTCATACCACCAGTACAATTCGTTTTCCTGATGCACACCGTGCATAATAGTATCGTGCAAATCAACAAGGACATATATCTTGTCCCAATTTTTGCGTTCCTTTTCGTTGAACGCTTTTTCAAATGCTTTTACTATACTCATAATTATTGGTTAGAATTTTTGGTTATTTTCATCAATTCAAAAATATTCAATGCTTTTGTTTTTTATTGTTTTCTCTTTATTGAATATAATAAAAAAATTTCAAAAATCACCACAATCCGTTTCGGAAACTGTATTTTCCGCTTCTGCCGCACAACTCAAATTCAACGATGTCAACAATCGTTTTGTCATTGGAATCAAGGTTGTATATGCTGACAATGCCTTCAAGTTCTTTAAGCATCTCCATACCATAGAAGGGATGTATCCTGCGACTGCCATCCCCCGTATGCCCGAACACATCGTGTATGTACCTGCTGATTTCAACAACACGTCTTGCACATCCGTCAACATTGTCCTCCCGTATCGCAATGGGCAACTTCCGCTTGTTGCTGAATATGTCCTGACCTAACTTTCGCTCATAGTCACACACATACAAAACGACCTTGCATACACAGTCTCCAAAACCGATGTTGAGGCACAAGTCGTCAATCCCCGATTTAAGTTGTGATTCGCAAAGTCTCATAGTTTCGTTATTTCACTCTCATTGAGGGCGTATGGGATGTCCTTGCAGGGATGGTCGTCATCACAGACCAACCTACCGTACAGGTTGCCGTCCTCACCGCGATATACAACGAGGTCATACCCCCAATCGTCGTGTACCTTGTCACCTACTTGAAGCAGAATGCCGTTCTTGTCAAATGCGAATTTCTCTGCCATAGTCTATCCGTTGTAGCGTTTCCATTGCATTTTCGTGTAGATGAACCACTCCGCAGCTTTCTCCGCTTCCGCCTTCGTGTCCCATTTCATATTGCCGTCCTTGTCCACAATGTCGGTCTTTCCGATTTTGGCGTACCAATGGGTTCCCTTGATGTTAAGGTCGGGCATATTCCACTGCATATATCTGACGTCCTCAAGTCTGACGTGCGTTTCCACAGGATAAATGAGATTGTCCTCATAGCGTTCCTCCACAATCTCGTCGTCCGATAGCAGTCGCGTCTCCACAACCCCGTTGTCGAGGTACATATCCTTGCCGCGTCTGAAAGTGGACACCCGTTGGTTGAGAAGTTGGTTTTCAAGTTTGACGGAAGCGTCGAGGAACGTGCCGCCCTCTATTTCAAGCAGGGACGTTACGACGCGCGACCAAGGGGTGACTGGATGCGCGTGGTATATCCAATAACCTTCGGGTTTGGAACTGTCCGCAATTTTGTGAGACGACTTGACCCAATCGTCGATTCCCGCCTTGATTTCGCCGCCGATGACCTTCTTGAAGTGTTCAATCAACTGTTCCTCCGTTTGCGGGTGGAAATACCAGCAACCGTTCTCGTTGCCGCCTTTTCTTTTTATTTTCACGAAATGGTATTTTTCCATAGATGTCGGATTTAGACTATGCCGTGTATGTGTTTTGTTCTGCCTTCTATATAATAAACCGCTTCTGTGCTTGACAGTAATTTTTCGAGGTATCTGCAAAGGAATGTCACGCAACTGTCGTCTTTCAGGTCGAACTCACTTGCGTCGTATATCGCCCACACTTTGTCGAGGTTGGCGAAGATGTCCTTTGTGCGGGCATACATATCCTGCTCGGTGAAACCCTCTGTCGGATTGCAATGCGGAAGTATATGTTCGCGGAACAGGTTTTCGTGGAGTTCCTTGCGTTTCATCTCAAACGCATAGGGTGTTTGGATGTCGTCCGCGTCGAACTGATATAATGCTATGCTTTGCAGAAGTCCGACATATTCATATATGCTGTCAAAAGTGTCAATTCCATTCATTTCCATAGATTTGTTTTATGATATATCGCCGATATATTCGCTTTTTATTGAATATAATGGATTTCTTTCAAACACGCCAAAATCAAAGTGTCCCGATTGGGATTTGAACCAACATTGAGCGACAAATAGTTACGACTTAAAACTGAAATGTGTGAACAGTTTTGTGAACAGGTCAATATATTGTGAACGGAATGTCGTCCAATGCCGAAATGACAATCAATTTGTTTATTGAATTTAGGTTGTCATTCCTGCGTCCGATAACTTTCATCTCGTATTTATGCTCCTGTAAGGTTTTGGCAAACTTGTCGAACACAACCTTTTTCTTCTGTTTGACCTTTTCCATAACAGTTTTACAGTCTTGAAAGCCGTTCAAATGCGCTTCGCTATAGTATCTGTATGGAACATCTGTTCCTTCAAACACATTCCATTCGGCAACAATCTTGATTCCGCGTTCTCCTGTAAGAAGATTATGGGTTCTGGACTTTAAGACGAAGATGTTGCAAGGATTGATATGTGTTCTATAATACCATTTTTCATTGAGATACTTATACGTTTCGGGTTTTATCAGATTGCATTCCAAACTGAATATATAATTTTTCGCAATGCCGTTTTTCACCGCACTCTCAAGGTCAGGGATGTTACGCCTTACCCTTTCCCAAAACGGGGCGGCGTATTTCACGATGTCAAGCACGATGTAATACGTTCCAATCAGACCGTTTTCCTGTTCAATAAGTTCCGTATCAGTCAGTCTCGCCATTTCGCTATGTATTCAGACAAAGTTTCTTCTATCATTGTGAATGTCCGCTCAAGCAGGGTTTCGTAATTGTCAAAATCGGACTTGAAGTACGAAAGGAATCCGTTTATGTTGCCGTCCGATTTCTCATCACGGCACAACATCAATATGCTCGACACATATTGCCCATAATAGATTGCGGACATAGTTCTGTATGCGCTCGGTTCCGCGATTTCCTCATAAAGCAACCTCGCCTTGTCAAAAATCCCGAATGTCAGAAGCATACGGATGACTTCTTCCTTGCTTCCAAGCGTGTCATAGACACACCGCACACAATTTCTCACGAAATCATCCCTTGATGTTTTCAATATGTCGGAACTGCTTATTCTCATATTTGAATATAACAAAAAACGGCGCGGAATTTGCGCCGTTTGTAAAGGTTTTCACAAAAATCACATTTCGTATATCTCGCCTTTAACCACCCTGTACTTTTTAAGCGGGGCGAATTTTCTCGAACACCTGACACCTGACTCCGTCTCGAACTTGAACCCGTTTTCAAGTTCAAACATATACCCGTACCTGTAACCCATATACTCCCCGTCCTCAAGGTTCTTTATGCTCGTGGTCATCGGGTGTATGCACTCGTTGACCGCGCCGTCCTTCCTGAAGAAATACTCAATCGCCGAGTGCGTCAGGATGAGGTGGGTTTTAGTCTCGTAGGTGTCGTCCGACCAGGGATTGGGATAGTTGAGCGCAAGTTCGTTGTACATTTTCGGGTAGTATTTCCGTATGAGGTCTACAAGGTTGCTGTACGGGTACGGTTTGCCTCCCTTCATCAATTCATCCCATTCCTCCTGTGTGGTTTCCGTGCAGTTGGTCTCGTAGGTTATCTTCCCTGAATAAGGTTTCGTTTTTGTTGCGAACTCGTCAATTCTTTCTATTTTCATTTTTTTGCAATTCCTTTTTCAATGTTTTCAGGTCTTCCACATACATATCGAGTGGAACACGCTTCCCCATATTTATAAGTTCGGTGTTTTTCTCATCCTTCTGTTTCAGGAGTTCCTCGAACTTTTCCTTCGTCAGGTTGTATATCGCCATATTCGTCAGATAGTCGTAACATCCGTTCAACTTGTCGAATTTGTTGTCGGACAACCATTTCACCACCTCCGCTTTCGGCACGTTGTTCACCTTGAGTTTCTTGTCGATTATGGACTTTATGAACCTCGCCTTGTTCGTAAGCGCAGTGAGTTCGGTTTCAAGTTTTCCAATGATGTGTTTTTTCCGTTTCTCATACCACCCAAGTCTGAATTTGCAGAAATGCGGTATGATTTCTTCGGCACGTTGGAACGTGATGAGTTTGCCGTGTTCGTCAAGCGCCACGATGTTCTCTGTCTCCGAACCGTTCACCATAAGAACCTTTTCAAGTTTTCCTGACTCAACCAACGATTTCAAGTCCGACCTTGTGAACTTCAGTGTGTAGTTGACGACGGACGACGAATTGTTGTCATAGTCAACTATTGTTTTTTTATCGCACAGTCCGTCGAGGTATTCCTCGTATTTCTCGAACGTGATTGACGGAGGAAGTTCCGTCACCTTTACTGTGGTCGTGTTCACAATGTTGTATTTTCCTGACACAGACCACTTGTTCGGATTTTCCTTGTCTCTTGTGAATGTACCTTCAAATTCGGAGAACCAAGGTTTGAGTTCCTTCACCTTCTTCCCTTTCAGGAAGTCGAGGCAGGCGTCGATGAGGTCTATTGGATTTCGGTTGAGGATGTTGGTCGAATAACCGACGGCGATGCCCGAACTGCCGTTCAGAAGGACTGTGGGTATGATGGGCAGGAAGAACTCCGGTTCGACGGGTATGCCCTCCTCCATCTTGCTTTCAAGCAGTTCAAAGTCTTTGTATAGCAGTCTGAAGTTGGATGACAGTTTTGTGCCGATATAACGTGGCGCACCCATTTCAGGCACCCGCAGCGACCCGTATTGCCCGATTCCCTCAAGCAAAGGCAGTGAGTTTTTGTATGTCGTGCCCATAAGGGAAATCGCCTTGTTGAGAGAGGCGTCCCCGTGCGCATAGAGGGCGAGACTTGAAACGTGCCCGCCGAGTTGGAACACCTTCATCGGTTTCTCGTTTCCTGTTTTCCACAGTTTGTTCGCTATGTAAACAATCTTCCTCTGCACGGGTTTCAGACCGTCTATGCAAGACGGTATCGCCCTGTCTTCCACGACGGACTGCGCGAACTGCCTTTGGTCTACATCGAGGAAATTGTCTATCGTTCGTGTAAGCATAGTGTATGTTTTTTCACATTCAATATAACAAAAACAAAATGTTTTTTTATGCTTTCAACTTTGGTTCCACAAGGTTTTTGTGTCC
>Ga0265299_10003483_pt1 | contig 15310 bp, 30 predicted proteins | sample AusTroGonzalo_MG_4_FD_193485 | JGI IMG/M metagenome (GOLD analysis project Ga0265299, IMG submission 193485) | Bovine rumen microbial communities from tropical cattle in Woodstock, Queensland, Australia - Gonzalo_02 | ecosystem: Host-associated > Mammals > Digestive system > Stomach > Rumen ... | reverse complement strand
ACCGAGACTGTCACGCTTCCGGAAGGCATGGTGGCCAACACAAGCGGTGTCATCCGTGAATATCCGTGGGAGTATGTCGAAAACGGAGAATACATGACGGACGAGAACGGAACTGTCATCGACTTCCGTCCGTTCATCCTGAAGGCTCTGCCGTATGATATGTCCTCCTACTTCCAAGAGGCACCGACTGTCGAGGAACTCCGCACGGCCGCCATGGACTACCTGTCCAACAATCAACCGTGGGTTCCGTCAGACAACATCAAGGTGGACTTTGTCGAACTATGGCAGACACCGGAATATGAGAATGTAGCTGCGCTCCAGCGTGTGAAACTCTGCGATGAGGTCGCAGTCTACTATCCGGAACTGCTCGTCACCAATGCTTCGGTGAAGGTCATCAAGGTGGTCTACAATGTTCTGACCGAGCAGTACGACAGCATGGAACTCGGTGAGGCCAAGACCGGCATCATCGACTTCATTTCCGCTCCGCTTGAGACATTCGTGACGAACGAAATCGCAAACGAGAGGTCATTCACGCAGGATGCCATTGACACAGCTACAAAGATGATCACCGGAGGCCTTGGCGGATATGTCGTGATGGGTCTGAATGCGGACGGACAGCCGCAGGAGATCCTCATCATGGACACGGACTCCGTCAACACTGCCGTCCATGTCATCCGCATGAACAAGAACGGCATCGGATTCTCCACGACAGGCTACGAAGGGCCGTACACCTCTGCATGGACGATTGACGGCAGTTTCAACGCTGACTTCATCACATCAGGAACGATGCAAGCAAACCGCATCTATGGCGGCACGCTTACGATCGGCGGCTTAAACAATCAGTCCGGTGTGCTTGTGGTTCGTGATGCAAGCAACAACGAGGTCGGCAGATGGAACAACAATGGTGTTCTTATCAGCAAGGGCGACATCACGCTGAAGCGTGGAAATGTTGTTAGAATCCCGATTAATGCCGATGGAACAGAGTATTCCCTGTTTGATGAGAGCGGAATGCACATCAAAACGCCTACAAGCGAACTTGTTGGGTATGTCAAATACTCTGGTGATCTTGAGTGTGTAGGGTGGACTTCTAAAGCCGATCTGAACTCCTCTACTTCATATTATTGCGACATTGACCCATCTGCTATTGGACTGTACAAAACCTACAATGACAGCGGAATACGCTCCATTGATTTTAACATTGATCAAGGGTTTAACTTTTACAATAACTCGAACTCGAACTATCTGTCCTATTCGTATGAAAGCGGCAATAACAATATATACGGAAACTGCGGTCTGTATATTTACGGCACGAAATCAAGGGTAGCTGACACATCTGAGTACGGCAAGCGGACACTCTACTGCTATGAAACTCCGTCACCGATGTTCGGAGATGTCGGAGAAGGCACGCTCGACTCGGACGGCTATTGCTACATCTTCCTCGATGCGGTATTCGCAGACACCATCAGCGACAAACCGTATCAAGTATTTCTTCAGAAGTACGGAGAAGGCGACTGCTATGTCGCAGAACGCAAAGGCGGTTATTTTGTAGTTCGGGGAACGGCTGGCTTGTCTTTCGGCTGGGAACTTAAAGCAAAACAAGCTGGCTATGACCAAATCAGACTTGACCGATTTGTAGAACCAAATGAAGAAAAGGTGCAACGTACCGATTATGGTGAGTTGGCCGCAGATTTTCTTGTAAGCCTTGAAGAAGGGAGGCAAGCATCGTGATAAAAATCGTAACTTCCGCAACAGTGTTCAGAGATTCTCTCGGAATGAGACTCTCCTACACCTATTCCGAGGTGGACGAGGACACCGGCAGAATCATCAATGACAATGTCAGAGGCAACCGCATGATCACCGATGCTTCTGTGGTGACAGAGGCAGACGATATTCTCGCATACGCACAGAGCAGTCTGGAGGCCTAAATATGATAATAGACGATTTGACTCCGACAATAACGGACAACATGAGTGACGAGATTCCTGTCGAACAGGGGACCGCCACGCTCAAGACCACATGGCAGAAGGGCCTCAATCTGTTCGTAAGCAGTGCAGGAACACCGCAGATGGACGGCACGGCCGCAAAGGGCACAGCCAACGCACTGGCACGGAGCGACCACATCCATCCGACCGACACCAGCAGGGCCTCGCAGACGGACATGACAGCCGCACAGGGGGATATATCTGCCCTACAGACTGCGGCCGCAGGAAAGGTTCTCTACTTTACTTCGGTGACTTGCACGGCAACGACAAGCGGCAACTTCGTGAACTACAGCAATGCGAGCATCACGGCCAATCATGTGCTTGCCGAGTGTGTCTTCGCAAATCCGTCAGCAATAACGAATGATGTGACATGGACAACAGCGGCAGGGAACATCAAACTGAACGGCACTTGTAGCACGGCAACGACCGTAAACCTAGTGCTCGTCAAGAAAGACAATTGAGGCGACATATGGCAACAGGAACATTTGAAGGTAGCAATGTTGTTTTACTGTGGACGAATCCGTCACCGGCTTCTTCTTTTGCTGGGCAGACAATACCGCTTGACCTGTTAAATTATGACGCTGTCATCGTTTTGACAGCAATGGACACCTCCGCTTCAGGGCAGCTCGTTGTGGACTCCCTCATAACCCCTGTCGGGTATGGCAGCCGTTCAGTCATTCAATGGAATGTTCGGTACATCCGGCAATATGAAGTATCAACAAGTGGGGTCAGTTTCAATGACGGTGCAAAAGGGAATGTCGGTGCAAATGCATCAACGGACAACACAGTGGGCATACCGTATCAGATTTACGGCATTAGAAAATTATGAATTTCATCGACATAGCCAGCTGGCAAGCTGACATAAACCTCGATGCTGTCTTTCAGCTGAATCCGCTCGATGGACTCATGGTCAAGGCGACAGAGGGAACATACTATGTGAATCCCTACTGTGACAAGTGGGTTCAGCATTGCAGGAAGAACGGAAAGCCATGGGGATTCTATCACTTTCTCGCTGGGCACGACCCTGTGGCCGAAGCCAAGTATTTTGTCCAGCACTGCAAGAACTACTTCCATGACGGACTTCCCTGTGCCGACTACGAAGGGAACATTGTAACAGCTTACGGCACCTATTATCTCCGCAGATGGCTCGAAACAGTCTATGCCGAGACAGGCGTGAAACCTATCGTGTACTGCAATCTGTCCACCATCCAGTCAGATGTGAACGGATTCCGAAGCATAGCGCAGGAAGGTTATCCGCTTTGGTTAGCACAGTGGATTGGCAACATCACGAACTTTACGGAGCATCCTCCGCAGAGCGGTTCCTTCGCACCATTCACGAAGCTGACGATGCACCAGTACACCGACAAGGGCAATCTGTCCGGATACTCCGGAAATCTCGACCTCGATATTTTCTACGGAGACATCGATGACTGGAACAGGCTTGTCGGCAAGGGAGACACACCGCAACCGGCACCGGCAGACGATTGGCTGACGGACTGGATTGAATACCTCGAAGACGAAAAAAACCGAATCCAAGCAAAAATAGACGAACTGAAAGCGAGGCGATGACCAATGTGGGCAGTAAGCGGACATGAGATGCGGATGTCCGAGGATGATTTTGGTGTCGGACTTGAAACAGAATTCACAGGTGCGACTTTCGGAGCCTCGGATTCATTCAAATTTACATTCAAAAACATCAAAAACGGAGACACGATTTTAGAAAAGGTATACACATCTGCGGATGTTGTTCAGAACAAGTTCCTGTTTGAACTATCAAAGGCAGAGAGTGCCCTTTTCCCTGTCGGATCGTATGTCTATAGCGTTGACTGGTACACGGATGGAGTTTTCAAGTGTTGCCTTGTAGAGTGCGGACTTCTGAAGGTCGGTGATAAAGCGTGAAACTCACATTACGCTACAATCCGCAAAAGCTAGGGCTTACTTTTACCGCTCCGAAACTTACGCTAACAACAGGGAAACCTGTTGCAAGGCAAGCTGTCGAGCGTGATCCGTATGAAGGGAGTTATGAGGTAACACCTTCATCTGAAGCGCAGATCCTGCCGACAGACGGCCTCCGCATGACTGCGGATCTTGTAATAAATCCCATACCGAGCAACTACGGCCTCATCACATGGAACGGCTTGGGAATAAGAGTATCATGAGGAGATAATCAAATGGCTCAAAATGTAACTATCAACGAAATCCAGTATAACGGTCTTCCGTTCATGTCGGCTCCGAAAACGAACGGACAGGGTGATGCCGTGTTTTGGGATATTTCGGACTCTACCATTGACAACGCAGGAAAGCTGCGGAACGGAGTTATCGGATATGGTGCTGACGGCACGAAGTACACAGGCTCCATGACAGAAAAAACTGCGGCAAGCTATAATCCTGCATCTTCTGACCAGACTATCAACGCAAACCAGTTCCTTGCAGGAGCGCAGACAATAAAAGGCGTTACCACAACAAACCTGAATGCATCCTACATTGCCAACGGGATCACTGTAAAGGTCGGATGCTCTGCTGACGATGACTGTGTAGCATCGGTTACCGGAACGCTCAAAAGCCCTGTCATCGTACAAGATCCAACGACACACGGACTGCATATTTCATGAGGCGGTGATGTCATGGCACAAGACATCACTTGGCTCGGAAACAGCTATCAAAATGTTCCGTCTGTAGACTTGCCAAAAACAGGCGGAGGCACTGCGCTTTTTACCGATGTGACCGACACAACCGCAGCTGCGGCCGATGTCGCCACCGGCAAATACTTCTATACATCCGCAGGAGTGCGTACACAGGGCACGAACAGCGGAGGCGGTGGGAGCGGAATTGCCACATTGCTGAAAAGCACCTCCCTCGGCACGATGTCCACCAACGGCACCAGTGCGGCCGACAGCGGAAAGAGTGTCACTGTCACCGGAATAAATGGCTATAATGCGCTTATCGTTGAGACTATTGTGGACAGTGTCACAAACAACAGGCACATGGGCACGACACGCTGGATCGCACTCGCAGGAACAACAAATGCCGACACTGTGAGCGGTGCGACTGTTGCAAATGCCACATGGAACGCAAAAATCTCGTCTTCTGCGGTGAAGACCACAAGAGCAAGCACCACGGCCTACGGCATCTATCCGAACTCCTGCACCATCACGACAACGAGCAACGGAACAGCGACAATTCCGCTCTACTGGAGATACAACTCCACGCAGACCGGCACGATTAACGGCAGCTACACCACGAATGTCTATGGTGTCAAGCTGCTATAAGGTGGTGAGAGCATGACTGTAACATTGACATGGCAATCATTCGTTGTTGCCGCAGGAGTGGTCGGAGCCATCCTTGCGCTCATCACCTACCTCAAAAAACTCTTCGGATGGTTTGATAAACAGAAAATGACTGATCAGAGTGTCAAGGACATCAAAGAAGAACAGACACTCCTCACTTCCGGTATCCTTGCCTGTCTCAAAGGCTTGGTCGAACTCGGATGTGACGGAGTGGTCAAAGAACAGATTGCGGCCATAGAAACGCATCTGAACAAAAAAGCGCATAAAGTATGAGAGGAGAAACAAATATGCCTGACTGGCTCATTCGTACCATAAAAACCTTCGTGCAGTCATTCTTCGGTGTACTGGTGCCGGAGATCTGCGTGATCCTGAACAACGGATTCCCTGAAAACTGGGAAAAACTGTGGGCCTATTTGGCTCCGGTGGTAGCGGCCGCTCTTTCAGCTGCGATCTGTGCTGCTTGGAACATTCTCTCGGAAAAACTGAAGTGAAAACTTTTGCCAAAACCGGCAAAAATCTTCATTATTCTTTTCCTCCTTCTTGGCCTCACTTCGGTGGGGCCTCTTTTTTTACCCTCTTGAAATCCATTCAAGAGGCAGAACAAGAGCCAAAAAATTCGGTCGAAAAATGCCATTTTTGCGGTCGGAAAACGAGTAGTAACCGAGGATGCAATAGAGTTGTTTTTTTCTGTTTTTTACTGTTTTTTTCTAAAAATAGAAAAAAGCCGCAAACCCTTGAAAATACAGGATTTACGGCCTTTTCTTTTGGTGGAGATAAGCGGGATCGAACCGCTGACCTCTTGAATGCCATTCAAAGGGTAAATGAGTGATACCAATGGATTGCGGCCTTTCGAGTAATAACGGAGTAGCAATAGAAATCTGAATTTAGATGGCTTCGATGATGGCTCGGAGGTCATTCAGTTCCACATCTTGATAATAGCGGAGCATTTCCGAGGAGGCGTGTCCGATGAGTTCCTGCTTGTCCTTGTCGGAGCCGTCAACACGCTTCATCAAGGTGGCAAAAGTATGTCGGCAGGAGTGCGGTGTGTACATATGCCGCATCTTCCCTCCTGCGATCTCCACCATCGGATTGTCTATGCCTATCTGTTCCAGAGCAGGATAGAACATTTCGTTCGTAAAGACCTTCCGTCTGTCCACTCGTTCATCGAGCGGAATAATATAGCCTTTTTCCGGCAGGATCGCATCGAGCAGAGGTTTGATTTTTGACGAGACAGGAACAACTCTGCCCTTCCCTGCTTCGGTCTTTGCTCCTCCGACAATGATCCCTCGCTCTTTGTCGTAATCTGCCACTGTGAGGTTCACGAACTCGGACGGACGGAAACCGAGGTAAATGAGAATATAGATGAGGTCTGCGTGTGGTACAACTCCACACGCTTTTTTTATTTGTGCCAGCTGGATGTCGTTGAACGAAGAGCGGTGCGCTGCGGAATCTCCGTCCACCTTCAGATACTCGGCAAGATTTAGGTGAGCGAGCTGTCGAGGTATTGCATATTTATACATCAATCCTGCGAGGGCCTTCATGTTCTGCTTCGTGCGTTTACCGTGCGGACAGTCATCTATACACTCTTGAAGGTCATCTATCTCGATATCTGCGATCTGCATAGGATACAGAGGTTTGAAATACCGATATGCGGCCTTATAGCAATTAATAGTATCCTTCCCTGCTCGGTGTGTCGGTAGCCATCGGTCATATAGCTGCTGAAATGTGACATTCGTTTTTTCGGCCTTATTTTGCGTTTTAAGGGCCGGTATAGATGCGACCGCATCTGACCTCTTGGTGAAGGTCTTCGTGGCCGTGCGGCGGTGTATTTGGCCGTTATCGTCAAGGTAATAACCGAGGGTAACAATAGCCTTGTATTTCCCGTTTTTTAATTTAAGGATCGTTCCTTGGCCGTTGCCTCGTTTTTTCTTCGTGGGAGTGTAATCTACCGGTCTGCCGCAAAAAGGGCATACACGCCAATTTTCGGCCATTTCTGCGTGGCATTTACTGCAATTCATCAGTGCACCTCACGGATGACCATCTTTGCGATGCCGAGGACACGGCAGTGCTCCAGTTTCTCGTCTCTGATCATAACAGGAGGATAGGAGGGATTGATGGACACCAAACGCATCCAGTCTTCACCATAGACATATTCGACCTTTTTCAAAGTGCCCATGTTGTCATCGAAAATTACGACACCGACCTGACCGGAATAGTTGAAGGTGCTCTGCTTCAGGACGAGAACGAGATCTCCGTCATGATAAAGAGGATACATTGAATCTCCGTGCACCTTTATAACGAAGTAGTCAGACTTCGGCCTCCCCTTCAGCCACGACAGAGGGATGTCGATGTCTCCTGAATCATAATCTTCATGCTCTGCGAAGGTGGTATAACCGGCAGCTGTCTCCGACAGGATCGGAAATGTCACATAAGTTTCGGCTATAGACGGCTCCGCTTGCTCATCCGACCATCCGGTCAAAACAGACGGAGCGACATGAAGCACATCGGCAATCAGCTGGAGCCTTTTGAGCGGAATGTTTGTGATCCTGCCTGTTTCATACTTCCATAGCAACTGTTTTGTGATACCGACCTTCTCGGCCAACTCGGTTTGTTTCAATCCAATGAGTTCTCTGTAATAGACTATTTTCTGCCCTACTGTCATATTTTGTCACCGCCTTGTAATTAAATACACTTACAGAATACCATATAAACTGAAAAGATACAATAAAAATTTATCTTTTTTGTCAAAGTATCTTTACAGGATATAAAGTGCCCTTTATAATGGTATCGTAAGAGTTTACCACAAGGAGGCAATTATGACAGTTCTTGAAATGTTCAATAAGAAGTATATGGCCCTGCTCGATTCCCTCCGTGAAAGCGACTGGAACAACATAAAAGAATGCAGTGCGGAAAAGAAATGGCATCCGGCAAAGACCATGTACATGGCCCTGCAAATCTCTGAATACGACATCAAGGAAAACGGAGGATACACCGGAGAGCTGTATGCCGAAATCAAAGAGATGCACAAGAACAAACTGCTTGCCAGTAATGTGCACAGGCAGTACTACGGCAAGGTCACGAAGTACTGGTTGACTCCGAAGGGTTTTAACCACCTCAACAAAAACCATGCTATATGCTGAAGGGAGGTGAACAGATGTATAGCGAAGCAAACATCCGTGCGGAGATCACAAGAGCAGGAAAGACGATGGGAGAGGTCGCAACTGCGCTCGACATCACAAGGCCGACACTGCTGCGGAGGCTCCGTGAAGGTAAACTGGGGATTGACGATGCAAACAAGCTGATCGAGTTCCTCGGTATCAAGAATCCGGCCTATGTTTTTTTTGGCCAAGAGTAAACTGAAAAGATACGGAAAGGAGTTATCAATGATAGACAAAACAGTATTAGAACTGGTCGATAGACTTGTAGCAGAGAACGCAAGAAGGGTCAAGGCCGAGGCCATGAACGAGATGCTCAACACAAAGGTCAAAGACCTGATTGCGATCAGAGATGTCCTTGAGAGCGACCGAGACGAACTGAAGGGGATGCTCAAAGAGGCAGAAGAGCAGATCAAGAGCAGGACGGATGCCATGAACTACTGGGCAGACAAGGCCAACAAGTTTGAGAAGGAACTGAAGGAGGCCAAGGATGACACTGGAGGAACTTGAGGCCTGTCCAAAAGCTGTTGTGACAGCAGCGGACATAGCGGACATCTTGGGAGCCTCACCGAACACGATCCGGTTTCAGGCACAGGAATGTCCGGAGAAGTTAGGATTCCCTGTCATCGTGATGGGGAGCAGGGTAAAGATTCCGAGGAAAGCATTCCTCGCATTCATGGAGGGAGCAGAACAGTGGGAGAGACGGTAATAGACCGGATGAAACGCATCGATGCCGATAAGCGGATAGCGGACTTTATGGCAAAGGGAAAGATGCCATACAGCTTTAAACGGAATTATGCGGCAATCCGTGCTCGTGAGTTTGCTTCCGAGTGCGACAAAAGAGGCCTAAATTACCATGTCTCTGTCGGAGGCCTCGACAGCATTGTCCTCTTCCTGTTTCTTCACTCCATCGGTATCTATGCGGACGGCATCAGCGTGTCCTATCTCGAAGACAGAAGCATCCAGCGTGTTCACACCGCTCTCGGCCTCGTCAAACTTCAGAGTGCTGTTAGAGAGAGGCGGCCGGACGGCACTGTGATCAGATGGGCAAAGCCGCAAATCATCCAAGAGTTTGGTTTTCCTGTCCTCTCCAAAGAGATAGCCGCAAAGATTGAGTTGCTTCAGAATCCATCCGAAAAGAACAAAACTGTCCGTCACGCAATCATCACTGGCGAGACTGGCGAATACGGAGGAAACCGAAGCGACAGCCGCATGAAACTCGCACAGCAGTGGTTAGAACTCTTCGGAGGGTATGAAAACGAAAACGAAGGTGTCCATTACAAGGTTCCACCATTCAAGGTCAGTTCAAAGTGCTGCTACTACCTCAAAGAAAAGCCGTGTGATGACTGGGCAAAAGAGCACAACAGTGTGCCGTATCTCGGAATCATGGCATCCGAGGGAGGCCGCAGAGCAAAGAGCCTCCGCATCAATGGGTGCAACTACTTCGGTGCCTCGGTGATCCGCTCCGCTCCGTTTGCCATATTCAGCAGGCAGGACATTCTAACCTTAGCCTTGGAGATGAACGAATGGTATCAGCAACACTGGAATGAGTTCAGCGACATTCACCTCGATACAATCGTTCCTGCCATCTACGGAGAGATTGTCAGAGATCCGGACGGAACACTGCGGACTACGAAGGCACAGAGGACTGGATGCTCGATGTGCGGATTCGGTGTCCACATGGAAGTGAGGCCACACAGATTTGACCAGCTTCGAGAGCGGAATCCAAAGGAATGGGATTACTGGATGAACAAGGTCTGTACCGATGAGAACGGAGAACACTATGGTTGGGGCCGAGTGCTCGATTATATCGGTGTAGGCTGGGAAAACAAATGGGATACCGACATGGTCGGTCAATACAGTTTCTTCGATGAGGAGGAACCATGAAAAAAGTAAAAAAAAGAGCCGGTCGCTGGCACGAACCGACTCAATGCCCCAACGAGGGGGGAAAGGACAATATGAGTATATCAGACAAAGAAAAGGTCAGTCAAGTGAAACTGATAGCCGCACATCTTATCCAGTACGGCAGCATCTCAAGCATTGAGGCCATAGAGTTATTCGGATGCACGAGACTCTCAGCAAGAATCTCTGACCTCCGCAAGGCAGGGTGGCCTATCACAACAGATATTGCCACAGGGAAGAACCGCTACGGCCACACGAGCAACTTCGCAGTCTACAGAATGGAGGCACCGATATGATTTATCCACTTGATCAGCAGATAGAGAACCTCTTCTACACCTTCGTGGATGAGGAGACAGGCGAGCTGAAATGCACCGAGGAAGAGATGCAGGAGGCCGTGGCACAGTTGGAGATGGACTTCGACAAAAAGATTCTCGCACTCCGCAACAGCTACCTTGAGACGGAGCTGAACGCAAAGCGAGTGGCATCCGAAGCCAAGGTGCTCCGAGAAGAGGCCGCCAATGTGCAGAAGAGAGCGACAGCACTCCAGAACAGGGCCGACCGCATCAAGCGGTTCGTGGCATACCTCCTGCAAGGCGAGAAGTTCGACAAGGACGGAGCCAAGATCACCTACCGCAAGAGCGAGGAATGTGTTCTTGAATCTGAATTCACTGAATGGGCAATCAGCAACGCACCGGCACTCCTCAAATGGGAGCCGAGGAAGACGGATGTCAAGGATGCCATCAAGAGCGGACTGTATGAGGACATTCCGGCACACATAGAGGAAAGGAGGAACATCCAGATCAAATGAACCATATGGACTTGTATAACAAACTGCGTACAGTTCCGGCCGATGCAAAGAAGACCATCGCCGCCGGCCGTCTGAAGGGATTCACCGACATCAATCCTATGTGGCGAATCAAGGCACTCACCGAGGCCTTTGGGCCGTGCGGATTCGGATGGTGGTACAAGATCACCGACAAGCGACTGGAGGCACATGGAGACGAGGTCAAGGCCTTCGTGGACATCGAACTCTACTATGTCGTGGACGGCAAGGTGTCACAGCCGGTGGTCGGAACAGGCGGTTCGTCCTTCGTCTCAATGGAGAAGAGCGGAGCCTATGTGTCAGACGAGTGCTTCAAGATGGCACTGACGGATGCGATCAGCGTGGCCGCCAAATCTCTCGGAGTGGGTGCTGATGTGTACTATGCCTCGGACAGAGACAAATACACCACAGTAGGAGAATCCAAAGCGGAGACTGCGGAAAACCCAAAGCCAGCTGTCACCAAAACGGAGACAACTGGAAAACAGTACACTTGCTCCCTGTGCTTCAAGGACATAACCAAGGCCGAAGCGGAGTATTCATGGAAGAAGTACGGCCGCATCCTCTGCCGAGACTGTCAGAAGAAGGTGTCAACGAATGGCTGAAGGCAAGAGGTACTACTGGCTGAAGCTGAAGGATGACTTCTTCTCATCCAAGCGGATAAAGAAACTCCGCAAACTGGCCGGAGGCGACACCTATCTGATCATCTATCTCAAGATGCAGCTGAAGGCACTCAAGACGGACGGCATCCTCAAATGGACAGGACTCGAAGAGGACTTCGCAGACGAACTCGCACTGGATCTCGATGAGGAACCGGACAATGTCAAGGTCACGCTCCAGTTCCTCGCATCCTGCGGACTTATCGAGACGAGCGACAATGTGAACTTCCTCCTGCCGTATGTTGAAGAGAACACCGGCTCCGAAGGGGCATCCGCACAGAGGATGAGAGACTTGAGGTCAAGAAATGCGTCACTATGTGACGGCAATGTGACCGATGTGTTACGCATCAGTGACGGAGAGATAGAGATAGAGAAAGAGAAAGATATAGAGATAGAGAAAGAGATAAAAAAGGGCGGTGTGTTTCAGAGATTCGCAGGATCTGATAAAGAACTGTCTTCCGCACTGAAGGAGTTCAACGAGTTCCGTAACAGGAAGAAGAAACCGATGACGGACGAAGCCAAGGAACGGATGTGCCGAAAGTTGGAGAAGTTCCCAAGGGAGCAGTGGATAGAGATCCTGCACCAAAGCATCGACCAAGGATGGACGGACATCTATCCGCTCAAGGAGCAGAAGGTGGAGCAGAAGCAGGAGGGAAGAAACTTCAAGATAAGCAACGATCCGGACAAGTGGGCAAAGGACGAGACATTCCTGCAAGCGATAGGAGACTTGATGAATGGCAAATAACGGATACAAACCATCACTGTTTCCGACTGACAGATGCTTCACTTGCGGATTTGAGGGCCAGCTGGTACGGCATGAGATATTCCAAGGGCCGTATCGGCAGAAGAGCAAGGAATACGGAACATGGGTTACTCTGTGCCCACGCTGCCACATGGATCTCCACGAACATCCTGCCGACTACCGATGGCTGAAGCAACAGGCACAGATGAAGGCAATGAAGGCCTATGACTGGACAGTGGAGGAGTTTCGGAATGAGTTCGGCAAGAACTACCTCTAAATACGGAAACCGCAGATCCGGAGGCTTCGACAGCAAGAAGGAGGCCGCTCGATATGGTGAACTGCTCCTCCTACAGAGGGCAGGGCAGATTCAGAACCTTCAGAGACAAGTGCGGTTCCAGCTTATTCCGGCACAGTACCGAGACGGCAAGTGCATCTTCCGCAGCGTGACCTATATAGCGGACTTCGTGTATGAACAGGACGGCCGCAAAGTGGTGGAGGATGTGAAGGGATTCCGGACACCTGAGTACATCATAAAGCGGAAACTCATGTACTTCGTTCACGGCATCTTCGTCATCGAAAGCTGAAATGACGAAATTAACCTACAAAATGATGCAATTGAAAGGATGCAGGATATGAAAACAACGCTGTTTATATTGCTGACCATTATGGCAGTCATAGCAATAGCACTCGGAGTATGTGTCCTTGCCATGTTCGTGAGGATGTGGAGGGATTGGTGATGAAAAAGAAGTGTGAAAAGGCTCTGCGTAGAGCATACCGCAAAGGACGGAAGGACGGCTTCGACCACGGCTTTAACACGGCCATGATGATATACACCGAGATAGCTGCCGACCTGAAGCGTGAAATCGAGGAACTGAACTCCGAACTGATACTCGGACAGGAGGAGGAAGATGTCGATACTGATTAAGGGCATGGAGATGCCGATTTGCAGGACTTGTCCTTGCAGTGAGGAGAAGCTGTACGGGAATCTGTGCCGCATTACTAACGAAATAGTTCCTTTTTCGTTTGACAGAGGAGATAAATGTCCGCTCATCGAAGTGCCGCCGCATGGCAGACTGATTGATGCGGATGAGTTGCCGAGATATTCCGATGATGTCGGATATCTGTCGATAGAGCAGAAGCTGTTCAATGAGGCTATAGACGATGCTCCCACAATCATAGAAGCAGAGGTGCAGGATGACTGAAAAGATATGTCTCGGTGTTGTGGCGGTGGCCATCTTCGGAAAACTCATTCCGGTCATAGCGTTGGCATTCATCATCGTAGGACTTGCGGTAATCATCAAGGCCGCACTGGAGGAGACGGAATGAAGAGCAGGAGACAGCTTGAAAAGGAACTGGAGGAACTGCGAAACGAGAATGCCACGCTGAAGGTGCTCGTCAGAGCGTACATCCAATCCAACAACAGGATGCAGGACGAGATAGCACTGCTCAACGAATCGGTGGACTGCTCGGCAGCAGAGATAGAGCGGTGGAAGACCATCGCACACAAATGTGATGAAAGGAGACTTGAATATGTACGAAACATGGTATCAGGAGATAGAGGAGATAGCGGCACACGCACAGAGGTGGATGATGCTGTCAACGATATGCTCATGGATCGCATTCGGCTTGAGTTTGGTGGCACTGGCAATACTGATCATAAGGATTAAGGAGGAGAGCAATGGCAATACTGATTCGTAGCATGGAGATGCCAAAGACTTGCGAATTTTGTCCGCTCAACCACGATGCCGACTGTAGCATTGCACCGAATCATGTCATCGATGACATCGACAGTTTCATTGTCGCATCAGATGCAAGACGAGCAGACTGTCCGCTCGAAAATGCTGCACATCTGCTCGATCTTGAAGCAGGAGAGAAAGCGGCCATTGATGCTCTGCTGAAGTTCTGCACCGGCACACCGATAGCACCGCTCCACCTTCCACATGAGGAGGAATCCGATGCCTAAAGAATACACCGACCAGTACATGAAGAAGTGTGCAGTCTGCGGCAAGGACATCTATGTGCCATGCGCTGACAACTGGTTATACAAGAGGTCAAAGACACGCAACGGAATCGAGCATCGGTTTTGGCTCTGCTCATACCACTGCACAAGGGAATGGGATAGGAGGAACAATCGTGGGAAGGAATAAACACTTCACGCTGACGGCACAGATCCGGAACTGGATAGAGTATCAGATAGAATACTATCCGGAGAACAAGCGCATCCTCGCCACGATGAAGGCCGACCTCATTCCGTCACAGATCTCGCAGTACGGTTTAAAGGAAGGGAGCAGCTTTGATTCGGAGAAGAGGCCGACCGAGGACATCACGATCCGCATCATCAACGACAGATACATCCACCAGCTGGAACTGACAGTGAGTGCAATCGGCTCCGTGTATGAATCACTTTCCAGTGAGGACAAGGAACTGATCAGACTGAAATACTGGAGCGGTGAACTGACACCGGAAGGCATCGCACTGAAGATGAACATCGGCATAGCGACATTCTACCGCAGGCTGAATGCGATACTGATGGAGGTGGGGCAGAGACTCGGCTATATCGATTTCTGATAGAAACATGATAGAAAATCGGCATTAAACTGTGATTTAATGCTACCATCCAAGAATATGAGGGCAGACGGACTTTTCTTCCTTTCACCGTCTGCTCTCTCCTTTTTTGTGTATGAAATGTATTAAACACAGCCTCGGAGACTTTGAACAGCTTCAGATCCTGCCGCTTGCCGACCTTCACATCGGAGACATACA
>Ga0265299_10003482_pt1 | contig 15311 bp, 16 predicted proteins | sample AusTroGonzalo_MG_4_FD_193485 | JGI IMG/M metagenome (GOLD analysis project Ga0265299, IMG submission 193485) | Bovine rumen microbial communities from tropical cattle in Woodstock, Queensland, Australia - Gonzalo_02 | ecosystem: Host-associated > Mammals > Digestive system > Stomach > Rumen ... | reverse complement strand
TGCGAAGCATAGGATTGAATAGTGATAAGCAAGCCGTATATCAAAAAGAAATTGCAGAAAGAGCAAAGGAAACAGCTCAATATTATAAAACACAAGACGAACTTGAAGCAAAACTTCTTGAAAAAGAACAGCAAAGAAAAAAAACACAAGCTGAATATGCGGCGACACAAGCTGAATTGATGCGTGCTATTTTAAGCGGAACTGCACCACTCACAGAAAAAGGTCAGCAGCAGGCAAATAGAGAGGCTGTTTTGCAACAAGAGCGTTATAAAAGGCAGCTTGAAAATGAGCGTGAGTTATTGCGTCTTGAAGAAATGAGAAAGAAGCTCGGTCTATATACGCAAGACGAAAAGCGTCAACGAGCTTGGGCAGCTTATGAGGAGAAAATGCTTCAGAAACAACAGAAGCGTTTGACACTTGGTCAGGCTATTGCAAAGTTGGAAGACGAAAAAATGCACAGAGGTGTTGCAGAAGGAAACCTGAAGGCAATATCCACGTACTTGAAACAGGAAAAATCAGCTTTGTCACTGAAAGCGGCTCTTGAAGGAATAAGAGCAGCACAAGAAAGACTTAACCGTGGAACAATTGAAGGCGAGCATCAATGGCAAAAATACGAAGCTGCTGCAAACAGAGTGATTAAGACCTTAAACAAGTTAGAGGGCAATAACAGCGTTCTTTCGTCGTTGATGGATAAAACAAAAGGTTTTATCTCACAAGTTACAATGGCATTTGGTTTGATGACCGGCGTTTTTGGTGCTGTGAACTTTGCAAAATCGCTGTATCGTATCACATCAGAGTTCCAACTCCAGCAACGTGCTTTGGCTGCTATTATCCAAAACACACGTGAGGCAAATGTGTTGTTCAAACAGATGCAGAACTTGGCCGTGACTTCCCCGATGAAGTTCATGGATTTGAACAAGTATGCAAAACAGCTTGCTGCATTCCGTATCGAAACCACGAACTTATACGATTCTCTGAAGATGTTGGGTGATATTTCTGTCGGTGTCGGTGTCGATATGGATAGACTTATCCTTGCTTATGGTCAGGTCAAGGCCGCGAACTACTTGAGAGGACAAGAATTGCGTCAGTTCTCTGAGGCTGGTGTGAATATTTTAGGTGGTCTGCAACAATACTATCAGGAAGTAAAAGGTATTTCGTTGACTATCAACGAAATTTTTGACAGCGTATCCAAGCGTAAAGTTCTGTTTGAGGATGTCGATGCTGTGCTGAAACGAATGACACAATCAGGCGGTGCTTTCTTCAATATGCAGTTAATTCAGTCCCAAACCCTTTATGGCCAGATGCAGAAAGTCGGCGACTTGTTCCAAATTGAGATGAATAAAGTCGGTTCATCTACAACAGGTATATTGACCGCTGCCGTAAAATTCCTTCAGGGTCTTATTAAGAACATGAAATTGGTTATTGACTTGGTGATGTCGATAACGGCTGGAAAGGGAATGTATGATTTGTTCAAGCGTTTCCAATACGGTACTATTGTATCTAAAGAAATGGCAGGTGCTTTTAAGCTTGCGACGGTTCAGCTTCAAAGATTATTGTCATTAAATTGGGCTAAATTTATTTCAGGAATGCGGTCAACAAGCGCATCAGCACTTTTGTTAAAGCGTTCTTTGGTCGGTATTGGTGTCGGCACATTAGTTTTTGCTATATCAACTGCAATTTCTCATCTTCAAAAAGCAAAGCAAGCAGCAAAAGAACTCAACGATGAGTTTATTGAGATGAACAACAGGATACGAGCCATAAGTGAGGTTGAAAAAGAATTTGCAGAAGCAACAACATACAAAGAAAAACTTGTCGCTCTTCAAAAACTTGTTGAAAAAGCAAAGGAATTTAACTACCAAATTCAATTCTCTAACCAAAAAATCACACCAGATAACATTACAAAAGCTTTCAAAGACGCAACAAAACAACTTGAAAACTATGTAAAACGTGTTGAATATTACAAGGCTGTATTCCAAGATAATAAGCTTGAAAAAAGGCTTGGTAAAATCAACGAATTGGCAGGAGATTATGCTGTTGCTCAAAACAACGCACTTGATTTATATAACAAGTATCTAAACGACTACAAACTGCTTTCTGATAAAGAAAAAGAGATTATTGACGACCTCAAAGAACGTCGTGATGCGTATTATGCTGATGAAGAAGCAGCCACCTTAAAATATGGTGAGACAATAACAGATTTTGAAAGAAGGTTTGTTAAGCAGATAGCAAGTATCAGAAAATATGCAATAGTATTAGACCAAGAGCAAGGAACTGTTGATTATGTAGGTGCTTATGGTGAAGCACTAAGGTCTATTGACAAATTTGAAGAGCAATATAGCATGAAGTTAAAGTATGCTGAAGAGCGGCTTGTAAAACTCGTAAACGATTCTACTCTAAAACTGAAATTCAAAGGGAAAACAGGTAATGAACTTAAAGAAGCTATCAAGAAGGAATACCCTGCTATCAAAAACGTGTTTGAGGCCATCGGTGATTTTGCAAAAGACGATATTATTCGTCTTATTTCTGAGGCTTGTGAAACGGACTACAAAACCGTTGTTCGTGCTATTATTGAGTACGAAAACGGTACATCAGATGTGACTGATTCTGAGTTCAAGAAGTTGATGAAAGACTTTTTTGCCAACGACAAAACAATTAACAAAGAAGTCAAAATCAATGTAAAAGAAATTCAGTTTTCAAAAGAAGCAAAAGAAATTCTTGAAGGTACTTTTAACCCATTTGCGACAAATATGAATGGGAAAGCTGACTTTGGTGACGGTTTTTCAAAGAACGTAGAAAAGTCTGTAGAAAAAAGCTCAAAAGACCTTACAGAAACTATTAAGAAGACCATGGAAAGCGACAAATCTGTTGAAGAAATCAAAAAGTCGCTTGATACATATTACAAGGAGTGGAAAGAATATCTTGACAGATACAAGAAGGTAAGACCGGGTGGTGCTGTATTGGAAAATATCAATGCTGATTCTAAAATTGCCTTTGAGAGTGCAAAAGACGCTATAGAATATTACTCAGCAGGCGTAAACAAGCTTGTTTATATTTACAAACAACATGGTTGGGATTTGCCCGGTACAAAGAATGGGAAAACAGAAAGCCACAAACAAGAATATCAATCAATGATTGATTTGATTGTTAAGCTGAACTCCAAATTCGAGGAGCTCAGAAATACATTTGCAGAGGCTGACACCGATAAATTTTTTGGTGCGTTGACGAGAACAATCCACGCAAGCGAGGGTGAGTTTGATGCGATGATAGAATCATTCAAAACAGAATTTGGGACTGTTGGAAATATTCAGTTCACTACGTTTGAGAACACTATTAAGGAACTTTATCGTGTTCGTAAGTTGATTGAGGCTGCTGGTCCTGCTGGTTTGAAAAAGTTGACGCAACAGGAGGTTGACGAGCTTATCAGGACGCTTGAAAACAAGGTGTTTGATATTGAGGTTAAAATCGACACCGACCAAAAAGCGTTGTTCGATGAACGCCTTAAAAACAAAGTTCAAAAAATGTTCGACGACTATTCGTTGACTGTTGAACTTGGCAAATTGGGTGTTGATGAAGATGAGGTTGGAAAACTTTTCAACATCACCACACGCAGTCTTGTCGAGCTGCAATCTGATTTGGAGGCTTTGAAAGACGAGTTCATTGGACGCAACATGGAGAAAGAGTACCGCGATTTCATGCGCAGGATTGTTGAAATCAATGACAAAGCCAATTTGGAAATGGCCAAGAAGTACGTCAAATATCTGCACGAGGAATACAACGAACGTGCTAAAATCGAGCTTGAGTATATGCGCCAGCGTGCCGAGGTTTATGCTTTGCCTTTTGACGAACAAGAAACAAGCAGGATTTTGGAAAATATGCAGAAGGAGGTCAACCAAAAGCTTCAGAAGCTTGATTGGGATGAGTTTCGCGCCACAGAGTCCTATATTGAGATGTTTGACGACTTAAGCCGTGTATCTGACAAGGCTCTTACTGATATGATTTCCAAAATCAGCGAACTCAAAGCCGCATCTGTTGACCTCAAGCCCGCTGATATGAAGACGATGGTCGAGGCCATTCAAAAACTCGAAGACGAACTCATCAAGCGCAATCCGTTCAAGATGCTTGTTGAGTCCTTGCGTGAATGGCAGGATGCTAAGAAAGACGAGGAAACGCAAAACTACATTAAGCAGCTTCTTGGTGATGATGCTGATATTAAGAATTTCAAAAAAGCTCTTATATCTGCTCTTGATGTTGTAAACAAAAAGCTCGAAGAGGCAAAAAAGAACGAAAGCGATTTACAAACGCTATATCAAGCAGCAAAGACAAAAGAATCTTCAATTGATTATCTGAGTAAATATGGTGTTGGTGATAATGAAATTGACTGGGATGATATTTACAACATTAACAAACTAAAAATCACAAAGGACGAGGTTGAAAAAGATGTTAAAGAGCTTCGTGATATTGTCAATAATGCAGATTTAACACCTGAATCTAAAGAAGTCAAAGATTTACTTGGTCTTGAAAAAATACTTGATACAATCTCTGCTCTTATATCCGCTTTGGAAACACTTGGTAATAGAGCTGGCGAAAGTTCAGAAAATATTGAAAAAGATTGGAACGAATCAAGAGCTGCTGTCAAGGGTTATATTATGCAACAAGGAAAACTCGTTGAAGTAAAGAAAATTCTTGACGACCAAGAAAAGTCTATCATCGCGCTCGCTGATGGTTGGAAGGAAACCGCTGATAAAGTCAAAGGTGCTTTTGATACGGTAATGGATAATCTCGATTATCTTGGCGGTGCTACTGATGAACTCACAGATGCTTGGAAGGACTTTGGTGATACGCTGTTTGACACCATCACCCGCGCTTTGGAGATGATACCGACGTTGGTAACGGGCTTTACCGCTGCCGGTGTTGCTATAAACTCCGCTATGGGTATCATCGGTCTTATTGCCGAGGCTATTCAGTTGGTTATTACGCTGTTGGCTTCTATCTCTAAGTTGAATGATGCTAAAATCACAAAGGATATCGCAAAACTGCAAAAAGACCTCGACAGACTTTCTGACACCGCAGAGGATTTGAAAGACGTTTTCGATGAACTTTTCAATGAAGACCAGATTCGGGCTTACGATGCCGCTATTATCAGGACACGGGAGTTGATGATTGCCGAACTCCAACGTATGATTGCCGCTGAAAGGTCGAAGAAGAAAACAGACCAAAGCCTGATTGACGACTACAACCAGCAAATTGATGATGCCGTTAAAGCAAACCGCGAACAGGTTGAGGATTTCTATAACCAACTTGGAGGTGTCGGTGGGCTTGCAGCTGCTCATCAGGTTGCAGAGGAGTGGACTGATGCTTGGTGGGAGGCGTTTAAGGAAACAGGCGATGGTCTCAGCGGTCTTGAAGACAACTTTGATGAATTTCTTGAAAATATTTTTAAGAAGCAGATTCTCAATAAGTTTGCAGACCAGTATTTCAGTCAGCTTTTCAACGAACTCAACACCATTCTTGCGAAAGAAGGTGGTTTACAACAAAATCGTGACGAGTTCACGGATTGGGTGAATAGAGTTCGTGAAACATTCGGGTATTTCAATGAAGACGCTAAAGAACTTGCACAAACGCTGCTTAATGCAACAGGCGGTATCGGCGGTGGTCTTGATGGTCTAACGCAGTCTATTCAGGGAATGACCGAAGAAACGGCTGATATTCTTGCCGGGTACTTGAATACGATTGTCAGCAACAGCATAGACAACAATGCCCGTATTGAGGCTCTTGCACAAGCCCTGACGCAAGACAACGGTGGAAGCCCTATTATAGAGCAGCTGAAGGTCATTGCACAACAAACTACGGCAATCAATATGTTGTTGGATAGTGTGGTATCTCCTACAGGTGATTCCGGCTTCGGTGCAAGGATAAAAGTTGTTTTATAATTTTTGTATATTTGCTGCGTAAACAAACAAAAAACAGAAAGGAGAACTATATGGCTGATATAAAGAAACTTGCGCCGATTTTGTTGAAGTGGGAAGCTGGTGCTCAACCGCAATCTTCTTTGGAAGCTCAGTGGGCTATTGCTCGTAAAAAGGGTTTTAGCAACGACCCTGACGATGCTGGCGGTGCTACGATGTGTGGTATCACTATTGCCGCATACAAGCGGTATAGGAAGCTTAAAAACAAACCTGTACCTACTGTAACGGACTTGAAAAACATCACACTCGATGAGTGGCTTGACATTCTTCGCACATTTTATTGGGATAAAATGAAAGCAGACGGAATCAAAAACCAAAGCATAGCCAATTTGTGTGTTGACAACGTATGGGGTTCAGGTTCGGGTTACATAAAGCAAATTCAGCTAATTGCAGGCACAACACCCGATGGGATTGTTGGTGCAAAGACGCTTGCGGCCATCAACACCGCAAACCAACGCCAGCTCTTTGACAAACTATGGAACAAACGCAAGTTGTTTTACAACAATTTAGTTCTCGCCCGCCCGTCAAACAAAAAGTTTTTGAGAGGGTGGCTGAATAGGTTAAACGATTTTAAGTTCACAGAGTAATGGATTGGAATTTCATTTTGGGATTGTTATTTGGTGGTGGTGGCATAGGTGGCATCGTTACAGGCGTTATCTTCTTCAGGGAAAACCGCCAACTGAAAAAAAACGAGGTAAAATCATCTTCAGCTGATGTTGAGGAAAAAGAAATCAACAACGACAAATCACAAATTGATTTGGGCAAGGAGTTCATGGCTTCTACATTGGAAATGACCAAAAAGATGCAGGACATGATTTTGGCCAGCGACAAAGAGCGAGATGCTTATTGGAAGAAGCAGGATGCTGATTTCAAGGCACTTCACGAAAGTGTAGCAGCTATAGCCGATACAGTAACGAGGTTAGAAAGCGATGTTGCTGAAATCAAGGAAGAACAACGTGCGGAAATCGCGTATCTGAATGGCGACTACAAGGCATTCAAGGAACAAATGCGCTTGCGACTTGAGGACGAAAACAAAAAACCGGCAAATGTGGTTGTGAACCGCAACCGATATGCGTCAAAATCTGTGTTTGATTCAAAGCCCAAAAAGGTGTCGAAACCGAAACCTCGTTCTAAAAAAGTAGCAGAATAGTATGAGGATATACATCGCAGGCCAAGTCACGGGCAAAGACTACAAGACGGCTATAAAGGAATTTGATGATGCCGAAAAGATGTTGGAAGCCCGTGGTGATGAGGTTGTCAATCCAACTCGCTACTGCGACATAAGTTGGTCGTGGGAGAAATGTATGCGTGTGTGTTTGCCGTTGCTTACTGAATGCGATGGTATTTATATGCTTCGTGATTGGAAGAAATCAAGAGGCGCAAAATTAGAGCATTTTGTTGCTATCAAATTAGGTATGAAAATCGAAAACCAAAAATAAGTATTATGAAAGGATTTATTATTTTTTTAGTGTGTTGGGGTATAGCATCTACGGCTGTGGCTACATTCCAAGGGTTCTTCATTCACAGCCCGAAATTCAGAGAGTGGTTCAAGCACTTTTTCTTCAACGAAGATGAAGACCAATACTAAATCCAAGGAAATCAGAATCGGGGTTAAGGTCGAGACACTCCCTGACGGTTGCATAGGCACTGTTGTTGATTTATTTGACGGAGATAAAGAAACAAAAGCCGTTGTCAAATACGACGGTGTTTTGTTTTCATCCCCTTTGTCGTTAAAAAACATTCGTGTAATAGAAACAGATTATGAGTAAACTTTGGGCTTTTGTTATTAAAATCGCTATTGTGCTGTTGATGATAGCGGCAATCGTTATTCTGTCTATATCTCTTAATAACGTAATAAAAGAGAATCGCAGAATCAAGTCAAATTATGAGGCTGAAGTACGCAAAGAGTATGCCCGGCAACAGACTATTGATGTCCGAGAACTCAAAGACTACTTTGCCAAAGAAGTTGAGATTCTGAAAGAACATGGGATAAAACCGCGCAATGTAGAGAACATTATTGAGGTCAGTTATATCTTGCGCGACAGCACCCGATACCGTGATACACTGGTGTATGTGTACGACACTATAAGAAAGTCGAAAACAGCCGATTTTTGCGTTGTTGCTGATTGTTATAGTGTAGATGGTCAGATATTTGACGATACGCTTGAAATCAGGTCTGTTGAGGCTTACGACGAGCTTCTTATAGCACTATACAGAGAGAAGCGGAAATGCTTGTTTGAAAAGCAGAAGGTGAAAGCCATAGCCATCAGCGGATGTTCAGGTGACACACTTGCTATATTACGTAATCTAAAAATTGAAAAGTAGTGAGGGACATCGAGCACCGCATACAGGTTTCGTGCGTAAAGTGGTTTAGGTTGCAATATCGTGACATTGGGTTGTTACTTTGGAGCACGCCGAACGGAAGTGCCCGCGACCTTATTACAGGCAAACGTCTCAAAGACGAAGGTGTTGTTGCTGGTGTGGCTGACTTGTTTTTGGCTGTTGCAAGAGGCGGCTATCATGGACTTTTTATTGAGATGAAAACCGAAAAAGGAAAACAAAGCCCAGCACAAATCGAATTTCAAAAACGTGTTGAGGCTCAGGGCTACAAGTACGTGGTTTGCAGGTCTCTTGATGAGTTTATGATGGTTATAAACGAGTACCTTTCACAATAAAGCAAAATGCCGATGAACTTAATCACCGGCATCTTGCCAACTCGAATTTTCAAATGTGGAAAAATAATCCCACTCACCCACTCTCGTCGAGAGCTTTTTTTTGTAGCGGGTGACGGATTTGAACCAGCGACCTTCGGTTTACACACCAGAAGCTCTCCCAACTACTGAGCTACAACGGCAAATCGTTTGTGGCATTTACCACAATCATCAACTTTCTTATCTTGCCGTTTTCGCTTCATAATTTGCTTGTTTTTAATTACTTGAATCAAATCGAGGCGCATATTACGCTCTCGGTTTAGGTGCTGCAAAAATACACTTTTTTTAAACAAACAAGGGTGCGGATAAAAAATTATAAAAATCCGCACCCTCGAAAGAAAAATATTTGTGTATGTATTAACCATTATCATATTGCAACCACTTGTGTTAAGTGAACCCCGATGTGGCACAGACAGCACCGTACCACACCCCACTTACATCTATCTCATGGCAAAAACCGATTGCAGGAATTGGCTCAGGAATGGCTAAAAACAAGGCCAATATCGCAAACAGTTTTTGGAAAATGTCAATTATTCTTTCTTTCATTATACTCACGAATTACTGAAGCACAACGTGTTCTGAAAGCAGCATCCTTTTCGTACTTGGTGTCCGCATCTGAAATTCTGTAGCAGATTTCGCGGTTTGTGCGTCCAAAAATATCACATAGCTGGTTCAGCGACACCCCAAATTCACGATGCAGCACATAATATACCACGTTTCTGGCTTTGGTGATGCGCTCGACGTTCGACTTTGCTTTAAGGGTCTCGAACGGGATTTTTACAACCTTCGCCAGCTCTTTGGCTATCGAGGTTGCTTGTTGAAGTTCGGGTTGTTCCATACCGTAGGCTCAGATATTTCAACGATTTTGATGCCGTGGAAGTAGTTCATCATCGCCTTCTTGAGACGATACAGGCTGTTGAAAGGCTTTTTGGTGTCTTTGACTTCCTCAACTACCTGCACGCCATTTACCTCATACACAAAATCTGCATAGAAATAAACAGGGCGTTGAACGACCTTCTTCTTAATAACCTCCTTGCCTCTGCGAATGACAGTCTGGTCTTCGTACATCGCCGGCAGAGCCTCGTAGCGGACTTTGGTTCTTAAGTTACTGACCACGCCTTTGTCTTGCATGGTTCTTAAAAATTTCTCGCGTTCTTCGCGGACTTTGACGATATTGAACCGTCTTCTGATTGTGAAAATTCCCATTGTTCTTATAATTTAATGATTTGGATTCCGTGAAGGCCGTCAGCGACACCTATTTGAACACCTTTGAAGTGGTTTTCAAATTCAGATGCAAAGGCTTGGTAGTCGCTGTTGTCGTTTGAGAGGTGGATGAGTGTTATGGTCTTGAGAGCCACGTTGTTGTTTCTGTCAACGGCTTCCTTGCACTGCTGGACGCTGAGGTGGTCGTGGTAGTTTGAACGGGTGTTGTTACCCTGAAGGCGGTCGTCGATGATGATATTCCCGTCGTAGTTGGCTTCGATAACAAAATGGTTGATATCCTTGAACTTGTAAGGGAAGCTGTTGGTGTCGGTGGCAAAAACCAATTTGCCAAGGCTTTCGTGACGCAACAAAAAACCAGTATTAGGAACTGAGTGTGTGAGATTCATACCCTGAGCAATGTACCCGCCACCAAGCATATAAGCCTTTGCAGGTTCGATAACAGATATTTGTCCTGCACGCGCAGGAATGTCGCAGGCATCTGCAACATCCTGATTGGCGTACACCGGCACACCAATACGCAAAAACTTCTTTACGGTTTTGGGGTTTAGGTGGTCGCTGTGTCTGTGTGACACTAAACAAGCACGGACTTTGCTCATATCAGGAATATTCGCAGCGTAAGTCGCAAACGAAAGCCCAAGTTCGAGTACAACAATGCCGCCATCTGTTTCAAGCAAATAGCCGTTGCCCGAACTTCCTGAACCTAAAATAGTTAGTGTATTTTCCATTTACTACTTGTTTTAATTTGTGCTGGGGTCTTGTGTCGCTCAAGAACCGAGTTCCTTAGTCTCGATTGTGGTCAGCCACCCCCCAACAAAAGCCTCGCGCCCAGAACTACTTACGAATTACAAATTGACGATTTCAAGACGGCTACGAGGCTCTTTATTTATTGTTGTTCCTCAAACTGCATTTCGCCCGTTTCGGGGTTCACGCCATCGGGTACTTGGTGTTCTTCGCCGTCTTCCTCGACGACCACCACAGCCTCTTGGAATTCCTCAACCTGCTCTTCTTGTTGGTTGTCAACATAAACAGGCTGTGGGTTGTTGATGTCGCCCGTGAATGCTGCTTCGTCTTTAGAAGCGGCCTCATAAAGAGCTGTTGAAATTGATTTTGGGGCGAATTTGACGATGATGTGTTTCGTTAATGTCTTTTTTGCCATAGCATCAAAGTTATCCAACCAAAGTCCGTAACCTTTCTTGAAAGTCTGAGAATATCGCATTGCGTGACGTTTCATGTCGTCAATAGTCCAATAAATAGTTTTTTCAAAACCATCTGTTGTCGCCAAGTACGCCATATATCCGATAACGGTGTCTGATTTGCGTTTGTTTTCATCAAAAACATATTCTTCCGTGAATCTGTTTTTGCTTACAAGCTCTCCTTCGTAAACAGCCTCGCAATTAAGTTTCTTGATTTTGCAAGTACGTTGAGCAAGTTCTACCCAACCGTTACGCATGATTTGGAATGTGGCAACGACACAGCCTTTGTTTTTGTCGTTAAAAGGAACAATAGCCGCATACCCCAAATTAGGGTCGATGGGGAGGTCAAGTGCCGCTGCGTTTGCCGCTGCAAGGACAATACTGTTTGCCTCTGCGTTTGCAAGCATTTTGTTATTAGAGCATACGTTGATAACCGATGTAATAAAGCCCTGAGCTTTTTTACCAAGCATATCAACAAATTTTTGCTTAATAGAATCGTTATTAAGCACGCTCTTCAAAGCAGCAATACCTATTTTTTGCTGCTGTTGGATTTGGTTTTGGTTCTGATTCTGATTCATATTTTATGGAATTAAAATGGTAAGTCGTCGGTGTATTTTTGGTCTTCAGGTTGAGGTTGAGCAACAGTCTGCGGAACATGTGCTATTGGTGCGCCTGAATTCCCTACCTGAACCTGAGGTGCTTGGGCTGTCGGCTGTGGTGCAGCGAAACCAACGCGGTTTTGAGGCTGGTACTGCTGCTGTTGAGGGTACTGAGGATATTGAGGTTGTTGGTATTGTGGTGCGTAAGGATTCTGAGGCTGCTGATAAACAGCACCGGGAGCGTAAGCCTGCTGCTGTCCTGCTGGGTTGATGCTCAACGCCACCAAGTTCACGTAATAATGGCCGTTGTAGAAATTCGGGTCTAACTTGAAGGTGACGTCAACGGGTGTACCTACGGGGATAGCAAGCTCCTTGTTCCAGAACTTGAGAGAAACACGCTTGGGGTACGATTGTCCGTTTGAGATTTCTTGGTACTCGACCACAGCATCCTTGAAAGACCACGATTTGCCAGCCTGATTGACACCAGACTTACCTTCAAGCACCTCAACTAAAACTCCTGTTAAGCTATACATCTTATATTCTATTTTGAAACTATCTACAACTAAAAACGATTTATAAAAGTCGTGGCGGCGTTTAGCGTCGGAATCCTCTCCACCGCATTCTGTATGACACGCATACTTAAGAATTTCTGTAACCCAACAACCTCTGCATTTCATAACCGCCAAAAGATTCGCAAATATACAAAATATTTTGATACCGCCAACAGATACCATGAATTTTTTTTGGCCTGAATTTCAGTTGTTTACAAATTAGTTTGTCAAAAAGCCGAAAAAAGTTCTTTTGGTTTTCGCAAAAAATTGTATTTTTGCAGCGCGAAAAGCCGCGGTTCTTTTCTTGGTTCTGATTTCATTTCTGCGGCGATTCTGAAATAAATTTGCGAAAAATTCATTGTTCGTGTTCGCAAAAGACGTGTATTCGTAGCGAAAGCCCCTGATAGTCAGCGAAATATTTTTTTTCAAAAACTGTCGGGGGTTTTTATTTTTTTTGTTTATTTGCATTGTCTTATTGACGAGTAACGGAATAGTCGCCCGTAATCGTAAATATGATAATGGTTTTTGAATAAAAATATACTCAATATCATAAAACATCTTGCGTGCGACTATACCATCGAAAGGTGGTGCAAGGTTGAGTAAAAGAACGCTCCGCGACACTCGTTGCGGGGCGTTTGGTTTTAAAACATTCGAGTATGGAAGTAAAGATGTCGAAGCATTTGGCGCACAGATTGGGGCTTGACAAGGACAAGCTCTTTGACGGTGTGTCTATCGTTGACCTAACAAACGCGATGGTGTTCTCTTCGCGTATGCTTGCAAACGGCTACCATACTATCAACAAGTACAGCAAGTACAAAGTGAGGGAAATCTACAAGAAGTTGTACGGCGTTCGCCTGCACCGCGAAACGGTCGGTCATTACGTTGACACTCTAACACACTTTGGACTGGCAACGGTCGAAAACAACACGCTCCATTTCAAAACTCTCAAAAGCAAAAGGAAAGAACGCAATTTTATCATCGAATTTAGCGACTACGCAAGTATAAGAGCCGCTGCAATAGAATTTGCCAAGTATATCTTCTCCGCTACGATGCGTGCCATCGGGTATGTTATGGAATTGAAGTGCAAAATAAAAAACCCGCACGACAAAAAAGAACATAAACAGTCAATCCGACGCTCACGTTCTCTTGGTTTTGATATTGACGAGTTCTATGACAACGGCGTGACATACGAAACGCTCGCCGCAAGGTTCGGGATATCGAAAAGTTACGTGTCAAAATACATAAAGATTTGCGAAAAGGCAAAAATATTTCGCAAAGAGCCGAACAGACACCGCGATGTTTACAAAAACGCAAGTCGTTTTGTCGGCAGTTTGAAAAAGCTGATACATTGTGTTAGGGATAATTGTCAGTTCTACGTATATTACTCTGATACTGATACTCTATACTCTTATAAGATATTGGCTAATACTTATGTATATAATCCTTATGACATTCCTATGTTGAGATACGACAACTACCGCGCACCCAAAGATAAATTGCTGGTACAGTTAGAGTACGAAAACCGACAGTATATAGAGAACGGTGGCAAGTTTGTCGGTATTTGCGCTTAATCAATATTTTTTTAGTTGCTATGGCATTACAAAGACATAAAAAATATATTAGTCCACAAAAAAGCACCAAAAAATCTTGGGGCGAATTAACAGAAGAAGAACGCCTTGCAAAAATAGAGCGTGACAAAGAAAAGAAAGAAAGAAAAAAAAAGTTCATAAAAGAGGTTAGCGGCTACCAAGAAGTGCCGTTGTCGCACAAAGACATAATTATGGACTACAACTATTTGGGAAGATTGCCAATATGCAAAGCTCAAAAAGATTGGATAGAGCATACCATGTATGAGCTTAGAGAAAAGGCTAACAAGTACGAAAAAGCCGTTTACAAAGCATTAAAGGACAAAGGTGTAGAGTTTATACACCAAGCACCATTTGTGCTTGACGGTCAAATCTTTTTTGCAGATTTTTATATACCCGCATTAAGGGTGTTGATAGAGGTGGACGGAAGTTCACACGAAAACGTAAGAAATCAAAGAAAAGATTATTTGCGGGATGATGCTTTTGCTTCTTACAAAATGGAAACGCACAGAATACAGAACAGCGTGGCCGCCGACAAGAACAAACTTGAAGAAGCACTTACTATAATCTTGTTTAACAGAAAGAAATCAAAGCAATAGATATTTATGAGCAAAACACTGATACAGAAAGTAGATACGGCGATAAAGTTGCTGAAAACCGCCGAGCAGCAGGCGAAGAACAAACCGCAAAAGATGGTTAAAGTTCCTACACCATCTTGGAATACTATCTGTGGTGGTTGTGATGGGGTGGAGTATAACGCATTGATTGACAACAACTTAGTTGAAGTATCGTATTCTGGTGGTAAGGACAGCGATGTTATCTTGCACCTCGCACGAATGGCTGGAATCAAGCACATAGCAATACATCACCGCACATCAATTGACCCGCCGGGCACACTACAACACTGCATATCCAACAACGCGGTAATCATAAACCCAAAAGAAACTTTCTTTCAAATTATGGAAAGAAAAGGTTTTCCTACAAGAAGGGCGCGTTTCTGCTGCGAAATACTCAAAGAGTACAAAGTACTTGACACAGCTGTTCAAGGCATTCGCACATCTGAATCCCGCAAGCGTGCAGAGATATACAAAGAGCCTCAGATATGCCGCATATACGGCAATAAGAAAAACCGAGTAGAGGTGTTTTTGCCGATTCTTGATTGGACTGACGATGATATAAAAGAGTTCATAAAACAGGAGAATATTCAATGCCACAAGTTGTATTATGACGATAAAGGAAATTTCTGCCCCGAACATCGGCTCGGATGTATCTGTTGCCCATTGCAGTCAACGCGAAAGTTGAAAGAGGATTTTGAAAAACATCCATCGTTTGTTAAGGCATATATACGGCACGGCAAGGTTTGGTTTGACAGCCACTCGAACACATCATCACACGCGAATTCTGGGATATTTACTCGCTTTTCGTACACAATGTATTCTGCAACACCTATGAGGAATACGCACGCAAATACGGCAATTCTG
>Ga0265299_10003480_pt1 | contig 15314 bp, 10 predicted proteins | sample AusTroGonzalo_MG_4_FD_193485 | JGI IMG/M metagenome (GOLD analysis project Ga0265299, IMG submission 193485) | Bovine rumen microbial communities from tropical cattle in Woodstock, Queensland, Australia - Gonzalo_02 | ecosystem: Host-associated > Mammals > Digestive system > Stomach > Rumen ... | reverse complement strand
CGTCCATCTGGGCGGCACCGGTCACCATGTTCTTCACGTAGTCGGCGTGCCCCGGGCAGTCGACGTGAGCGTAGTGACGGTTTGCAGTGGTGTATTCGACGTGAGAAGTGTTGATCGTGATACCACGAGCCTTTTCTTCCGGAGCGTTGTCGATTTCGTCGAAACGCTTGGCGTTGGCGAGGCCGCGTGCAGCGAGAGTCGTGCAGATTGCGGCGGTGAGGGTGGTCTTGCCGTGGTCAACGTGGCCGATGGTGCCGATGTTGCAGTGCGGCTTGCTTCTGTCAAAATGTTCTTTTGCCATGATTCTATCTCCGTTTAGTGAGAGCCCAGATCGGGAGTCGGACCCGAGACCTCTTCCTTACCAAGGAAGTGCTCTACCACTGAGCTACCTGGGCATAAGCCCTATGGCACTTCTCAGTACCATAGGGCGTTTGTTGCGTGGGCCGTCGTGGATTCGAACCACGGTAGGCGTAAACCAACGGATTTACAGTCCGTCCCCATTAACCACTCGGGCAACGACCCATTTTTTTCAAGCCAAAGATAGGAATCGAACCTACGACCGGCTGATTACAAATCAGCTGCTCTACCAGCTGAGCTACTTTGGCAAGCCTCCTGTACCGCAAGATACAAGAGTGTGCCAAATTTAATAAGTTTTATGGGGTTTTGTCAATGAAAATCAAGCATTTAGGGCAAAATTTTTGATTTTTTTTGCTTTTTTCACAAAAAGCCGTAAACAAGATGAGCTAAAAGTGTGAATAGATTGTTGATAACTATTCTGCATCCAAAACCTCGGACTTGAACTGCTCCAGAAACTCATCGCAGGAATTGCTCAATTCTGCCACAACGGTCTTCCGGGCGACCTCAAGCTTGCCCACATTGACATCGTCTATAGACGCCTCCGCCGTAATCTTCGTCTTGGAGCAGGTGACAGTCCCGCCCAGACCCTGCTCATACGCCGCCTTCTCCTGGCTGCAGTACTCCGTGGGGGTTTCCGGGGACAGCACCCCGAGAAGGCTAACCTCCTCGCGCATCTTCATCGGGGATTCCAGTTCCAGCTGGGAAACCAGCTCCACCTCCCCCATGTTGCCCAAATGCTGCTCCATCAGCACGGTGTAGAGGTTGCCCTTCGAGTACACATAGCAGTCGGCCGAAATGCCGCTGCCGGAAACATGACGCTCGTACCGCTGGTCGCCATAGGGCGAGGATTCTGCAGAAGAGCCGGAATCGCAGGCAACTAGCGAGAGGGCGAGAAAAGCGAGGAACAGGGGGAAAAGCGGGAATCTCATATAGTCTCCTTCATTTTTTCAACAATATACATCTTTTTGCGGGCAAAAAGGCAGTTTTATACGGGAAAAGCCCGGACAAGCCGGGCATTATCCGCATTCTCGCAGTCATTTACCGGACAGAAACCCGCTGGATTTCGCGCCCGATGCGGACAAGGTAACTGCCCGCGCGGCTAACCGGGATAGAGAAGTTCGCCACATTCACACTACCGGAGCGGAGCATGTGGCCCTGCATGTCGAACAGCGCATATTCCGCTCCCGCACGGGCACCCGCCACCTGGAGCATGCGGCCCATTACCGTCACGCGGAACGAGGGAGCCACCGCAATCGCAGGAATAGCGTCTTCGGATTCGCTGGAACTGGTCGCCGGATCGCTACTGCTAGAACTCGTCTCGGGTTCGCTGCTAGAGCTGGACGGTTCCTCGCTGGAACTGGATGGCACTTCGCTCGAAGAGGACTTTACCTCAGAGGAACTAGACTCGGGCACGCTCGAAGAAGATGCCGGCGGTTCGGCAGAAGAACTGCTTTCCACACTGCTGGAGCTTTCCGGCACTATCGCCTTGAAGTTTGCAGTAACCGTCGTGTCGGCGACAACCGTGAATCGCAGATTTTTGTTGTTGAGGCGGTCGTTATCTTGCCAGAAACTGAATTCGTAACCGTTATCCGCAACAGCGGTCAGTTCCACCTCATCGCCATACTTGTAGACGCCTTCGTTCTTGAGACCCTTCACGACGCCCCACTTGGGATTGTTCACCTTCACGGTCACCGTGTATTCCTTCGCTTCCCACTTGGCATAGAAAATCTTGTCGCCAGCATCTTTCGCCGTAATCTCGGTGACTGCGCTACCCATGAAGGTCTTGGAAACGAACCAGCCCGCAAAATCAAAACCGACGCGCGTGGGCTCGGGTAACACAAGCCCCTCACCGAACTTGTATGCCGTGGGCGCATTTTCGAGCGTGCCGCCATTTGTATTGAGCACGACGGAGAACTCGTCCTTCGTCACGAGGATGGGATGGTCTTCGCCCTGGATCCATACGGCACCGGTAACACCGCCCTCGACTTCGTTCCCAAGGGTATCCTTCTGCACGTAGTCGTGGAGCAGAGCGGCAACCGTACCATCCTCAATCTCCTCTTCCGGAACTACTGTACCATACGCACTCGCGTCAAGGGTATCCACGGTCTTTGTCGCATAGTTGTTCGCAACAAAGACAGTCTTGGAATTACCGCCTTCCGCAATCACATAGTCTACGGCACCGTATTTTTCATTGGTCCTGGAAATACCGCCTATGCTGTAGTTATTTACAAGCGTTTTCACGGCACTGTCATATGTAAAGCGAGCGATCAACCCTGCGACATACGTGTTCTTGGTACTCGTGCTATGGACATCGCCCGTGTTGTAGTTGTTTGCGATAAGGATGTCCTCACTACCCGACACCGACGAAATAAGGCCGCCGATATAGGAAGATGGGCCCGAAAGGTTTCCATCGTTGTAGTTCTGCACAAACACGAGCTTGCCATACGTTTCGCCCAATACGCCGCCGCAAAGGCCAGCATTGTTGTTGTGAAGCTCGTTCGTCACATCGCCGTGGTTGGCATTGTTCATGAAGGTAGCTGTTCCCGAATTGTAGCCGACCAATCCACCTGTCGATGAATACCCGCCAACAATATTTGCCATATTAACGCTATTGGTAATGCTAGTCGTCCCCATCAAAGAAGCCGATATTCCACCCGTATAGGCATAGCCCCGAACAAGTCCATCGACAGAAGAATTGGTGATGGAGAGTGTGCCGTTGGACGATGCGACAAGGCCAGCCGCGGAACTAGAATCGGAATAGACCATTCCCTTGAAATGGCAACTATCCAGGATGACTGTCGCTCCGGGATACTTGACCCTGTTTTGCGTGCGTGCGCCCTTGATTACCGTGACGAAACCTGCCGCATAGGCTCTCTCTGTACCGAAATAGGAATCTTCAAGCGTCAAGTTCCTGATGATGACCGGGCTGTAGTCTTCCTTTTCCCAATCATACACGCCTTCAATGATGTCACCGAACATGGCCATAGCCTGCGTCTTGCCTGCCGCCACGCCGTAGAGACCCGATATCTTGTGCCCCTGGCCATCGAACTTGCCGCCAAACTGTTTCATCATTTCCCAGGGCAGGAACGACACGGCATTCGCGCTATCGAGTGTACCGTCCTCCTTGAGCACGTTCTCGTTCACGACGATGTCCTGCGTGAGCTTGCCGCACAAGTCGGTCTGGCTCCAATTGTAGTACATGCGGTGCGTGCCGTTTACGAGAGCGGCAAAACCATAGAGTTCCGCGGCATCCGAAATTTCGTAGCACTTGTCCGTCGAATCGAGCACGGGCATCTTCAGCTTGAACCAGGATGCATAATACGTCTTGTTCTCGGAATCCTCCGGAGTAATAACGGCAACAGGCTTACCAGTAAGTTCCTCATTGTCGTACCAGCCAGCAAAGACGTTGGAATCTAGCGAGACCGCCCTCGGAAGCTTCGCGCCGATGCCCTCGATATAGGTGTAGACAGCGCCGGAATCAATCCACCCGCCATTCATCTCGTAGGTGACCGAGAACGTCCTCTGAAGCTTTGCCCAATATTCCTTGTCCCCCGTCGCGGTGGAATCGATATACGTCACCACGTTCCCTTCAAATGCGCCATTATCGTACCAGCCCATGAAATTCGCATTCGGCTTCACTACCGACGTGGGGAGGGCCTTCTTGAATCCCGCAATATAGCTATCAAAATAAGTCGCATCGTCGCCATCGAAGGTGTTAAACTTGACCACGTACTTCTGGGCAAGCGAGTTCTCGATTTCTCCCGAGAAGTTCGGGAATTCATCCTCGCCCACATTCTGGCCCCAGATAGAGCCGTTCACACCTTCGCTGAGAGCCAACGCCACAGAACCGTTCTTGAAAAGTTCATCAGATGCGGGAAGGCCTGTTCCCTCACTGACTCCCTGCGTATTCAGATAGTAGCAGTTGGATACCGTATAACTATAAGCATCGTAACCCCTAAAGAGAGCCTTGCTGCTTCTATCCATGCCATCCTTTGTTTTCCAGACACTGTAGCAGTTCGTAGCCTTTATTTTGGCATCTGACATGTTGTGCCCGACAAGCCCTGCGGCGGAAACGCTCTTACCTATCACCCTGCCCCGGTTATACACGTTCTCGAGTTCAAGCCGGCCCTTGTAACCTACAGAACCGACAATGCCAGCGACACCCTGCGGACGGACATAGGAGTAGATGGTGGACATGTTATATACGCCAGAAATTTTCACATAGGATGCAGGAGGCGCATAGCTGTTTCCCAGTTCCGCCCGGACCGTAGCACCGACAACTGCACCATAGTACGAGGTAGCAGCCGCAAAGTAGGAACCCACAAGGCCAAAGTTCTTCAGTTCGGCATATTTCTCAGATGTCCCGGCGACACTTCCGAAGAAACCGAAATCGTAGCGGAAGAACGTCGTGTCGTCAAAGAACAAGCCGGAAACCACGTGCATATTGCCGTCGAATACGCCAGCAAAGCTGTCTATCGGGTTCCACGGCACGAACTTCCATGCATTCGCACTGTCGAGCGTACCGTCGGCCTTGAGCACGCCCTCGTTTACAACGATATCGTTCGCAAGCCCCGCGCAAGCGTTCTTCTCCTTGGTGTAGCCCGCAGTGCCGTTCACGATGGCGGCAAAACCGTAGAGTTCCGGAGCCGTCTTGATGACATAGCAGCCCTCTCCATCCTTTTCCGGAGTTTCCATCTTGTACCAGCGGGCATAGAATACCTGCGCACCGGTCGCATTCGAATCAACGGCCAAAACCTTGTTTCCATTGAAATCCTCTTCGGCATACCAGCCCACGAAAATATGGCCGGTGCGGGAGACTTTCCTCGGAAGCATCGCTCCGATACCCTCCGTATAGCTCTCAACAAGGCCGGAATCGACCGTACCACCATTGACATTCAGCGTTATCGTAGAAATGGGCACGAACTTGCCCCAGTATGTTAGATTGGTATTGGACGTTGCGGAGAATTCCACAGGTTTACCAGCAAAATCCGCATTGTCGTACCAGCCAAGATTCATGAACCCGTCGCGCTCGACATCGGGAATCCTGATCTGGAAACCGGCAGGAACAATTATTTCGACAGCTTCGCCACCATGCGTATCGAGAGTAACGGTAATCGACTCGAAGGAAGCTCCCTCCACCGTACCGGTTAGCACAGGATACTTGTCCGTACCCACATCCTGGCCCCAGACGCTTCCGTCAATTCCCATGTAGTTATAGTCGTGCATCAGGCTTGCAATCGAGCCGTCGGCAAGTTGATTTTCCGTTACGGCGACACCATAATGTTCATTGGAACCGGGAGTCAAATAGAACACGTTATCCATCCTATTTATGGTATAGCCCTTCTCCCCAATGATGGACTTTACCTCGATGGAAGCTTCCAACTTGTCGAGCCGAACCTCGCCCACGTTCACCACATTGACGAAAACGCCATTATCGCTCCAGTTTTCGCCCATAATGCCGCCGGAAGACGAATCCGAGGTCACCGTTCCCAAATTGATGGCATTGAGAATAAAATAACGGTCCATGTAATAGGTGGAACCAATGATGCCGCCGCCTGCACTGCCGGCAAAAACGGAGCCCTTGTTGAAACTGTTCTTGATCGTAAATTCACCATTGCTGGAACTCCCGCCTATAATGCCACCAACATGCCGACTGCCCATGACAACGCCATCAAAAGAACTGCCGCTCACGATGGTCGAGACACTAGAATAAGCCTGACCGAGCAGACCACCCACATAATTTTGGCCACGGAAATAGGATCCTTTCACATGGACATCCTTGATAACCACTTCGGGATAAGGAATTGTCCTGCCATATTCATATTGATACGGGGCCGTTGTCACGCCAATCAAGCCGACACAATTTTTTAGGGAGTCGTTTACGTAAAGCCCCGACACTGTATGGCCCCGGCCATCGAACTTGCCAGTAAAATTCATCGGCGGTGTCCATACGGCAAAATTCGCCGTGTCCTCGACATTGAGTTCACCGGCATCCGTCAGGACACCCGAATTTACCACAACATCCTTCGTGAGCACACCGCAAGCGAGCGTATCTTTCGCCATTCCGTCCGTACCATTCACGATAGCCGCAAAGCCATACAGTTCGGCAGATGTGGAAATCTGGTAGCAGCCATCAGAATCCCGGGAAGGCATTATGGGGCTGACGGTCGTGACTGCGAAAGCCGTGGAGGCAAGCGCAAGCGTCATGCAAAAAGAGAGGGGGCTCTTCAGCATCTTTGTTACTCCTGGTTGAATAGCTATTCAGTGTACAAACTGCTTATTTATTGCTGTTTTGTGAAGACGCGCAGGAACTTTCGCGTTGTAAAGTTTTACTATGCGATTTTAAGCGAAAAAGGGGGATTTTTAAATGCGGACTTGCTTTTCTGGCAAAAATTGTCCGCCAAATTTTGTAAAGTCATTTATACACAGGCGGAAAATCTTTTTTTACGCCCGACACACACTGTACATTTGTATATTTACCCCCATGGAAGCTTGCACCTACACACATACCGCGCGAATCGAAGTCCGTTACGCGGAAACCGACCAGATGGGAATCGTCCACCACTCCGTTTACGCCGTGTGGTTCGAACAGGCACGCACCGAATTTTTTCGCGAGGCAGGCGCGAGCTATGCCGACATGGAGGCCGAAGGGTTCGGCGCACCGGTACTCGAACTGAACGTGCAATTCAAGGCGCCCACGCATTACGGGGATTTCGTGGATATCGAGACCACCATGGTGCGCGAAGGCAAACTGAAAATGCGATTCTACTACAAGGCAACAGTGAACGGGAAGCTCTGCACCACAGGCTCCACGCTCCACTGCATGACCAAGGACGGCAGGCCCACGCGCGAACTGCCCGCAAGTTTCAGCAAGTTCGAATTCAAGACCATCGAGGACAAAGAAGGTTAACGATGGACCAGCCCCTCGCCGAAAGACTCCGCCCGCAGAACCTCGATGAGTTCCTAGGCCAGAACAAGATTCTGGGCGAGCAGAGCCTGTTGCGCAAGAGCCTCGAAAACGACAACGTGCCGAGCATGATTTTCTGGGGCCCGCCCGGCTGCGGGAAGACAAGCCTTGCGCACGTGATACGCCAGAAAACAAAAAAATCGTTCGTCGCGCTCTCTGCCGTCACAAGCGGCGTGAAGGAAGTAAAGGAAGTCCTCGCCGACGCCCGCAAGATGAAGGGACTGTTCTGCGACACGATTCTGTTCATCGACGAAATACACCGCTTTAACAAGGGCCAGCAAGATGCGCTGTTGGGTGCCGTGGAAGACGGCACGGTGACGCTTATCGGCGCCACCACCGAGAACCCCGGCTTCGAGGTGAACAGCGCGCTTTTGAGCCGCTGCCAGCTGATTTTATTTGCGCCCCTGAGCAAGGAAGACCTGCGCACGCTCATTTTCAGCGCCCTGCGCGATCACCCGCGCGGGCTACTGCTCAAAGACATTGAAGTCGAAGACGCCGTTGTAGACAAGCTCATCGCGCAGTCCGACGGCGACGCCCGCTTCTTGCTGAACCAGATCGAATGGATTGGCAAGAACCTCGGCGACCGCAAAATCATCGACGAGAAACTGCTGGAAGAATTCCAGTACAAGAAGCCCCTGCGCTACGACAAGAGCGGAGAGGAGCACTACAACCTGATTTCGGCCCTGCACAAGTCCGTGCGCGGAAGCGACCCGGATGCGGCCCTCTACTGGATGCACCGCATGCTGCAGGGTGGCGAAGACCCGCGGTTCATACTGCGCCGCCTTATGCGCATGAGCATGGAAGATATCGGACTTGCCGACCCGAACGCACTTTTGCTCGCAACTGCCGCCCGCGAGGCATACGACTTCATGGGAATACCTGAAGGCCTTATCGCCCTCGACGAACTCGCAGTGTATCTGTCGCTTGCGCCCAAGAGCAACAGCCTCGAACTTGCGGGAATGAAGGCCGACCAGATTGTAAAACAGACGGGGACACTGCCTGTACCGCGCGCCTTCCGAAATTCCGTGACGAAAGTCGGCGAAAAACTGGGGTACGGCATCGACTACCAATACGACCACGACAGCCCGGGCGCATTCTCCGCGCAAGAACACTTGCCAAAAGCACTCGAAGGCACCGAGATTTACCAGCCCAAGCCCTACGGCAAAGAAAAAGCGCTAGGCGAAAGGCTAGCGCAGTTGAAACAAATCAAGAGAGAAAAGAAGCAGGCCGAAGGGAAGTAGGCCTGCCTCCCTGAATATTACCGCTTGCCTTCACGCTTGTAGCGCTCGATGCATTCGGCATAGAAATCGAAGGTCTGCTTGGCAATCGACTTCCAGCTGAACACATCCACGGCGCGCTTGCGGCTCACCTCACCCATCTTCTTCGCCAGTTCCGGGTCGGCAAGCACCTTGTTTAACTTGTTCGCAAAGTCAGTCTGGAAGGCACCAGGGTCAGCCGGTTCAAAGTCCGTCTCGGATTTCGCCTTCAGCGGGACCAGGAACCCGGTCTCGCCGTCCACGATAATCTCGGGAATGCCGCCCACCGCAGAACCCACCACCGGGGTACCACAGCTCATGGCTTCGAGGTTGATAATGCCGAACGGCTCGTAGAGCGAGGGCGTGGCAAACACGGTCGCATGGCTGTAGAGCACGCGCAGTTCCTCGTGCGGGACTGCTTCCTGGATCCACACCACGCCGTCGCGGGTCTTCTGCACTTCCTCGATAAGCGACTTGCATTCTTCGGCAAGCTCGATCGTATCGGGAGCGCCCGCGCATAGCACCACCTGGGCGTTCTTGTCAATCTGCGGGATAGCCTGGATAAGCTGGCTGATTCCCTTCTGGCGCGTAATACGGCCCACAAAGAGCACGTAGGGGCGCTTCGGGTCCACACCCCACTTGGTAAGGATGTTCTCGTTGAACGTCGGAGCGTAGAAGTCCGGGTCGATGCCGTTGTAGATGACCTTCACGCGGTCCTCGGGCACGCCGTAGAGCTTCATCACGTCGCGCTTCATGCCCTGGCTCACCGCGATAACGCCGTCGGCAGCCTCGTAGGCAGTGCGTTCAATCCAGCAGCTCATGGCATAGCCGCCATCGCCCAGCTGTTCCGCCTTCCACGGGCGGTGCGGTTCCAGCGAGTGCGTCGTGAGGATCAGCGGGCACTGCAGAAGGCGGCTCGCCAGCACTCCACCGAAATGGCTGTACCAGGTGTGGCAATGGATGACATCGATATCCTTGAGTGTCGCCGCCCACTGGAGATTGATATCTAGCGGCTTGAAAATCTTCTGGAAGCGGTCGTCCGCAGGGTCGAGGCCCAGCTTGCGCGAAAAACCGAGCGCGCGGATGTTGTTCTCGTCGACATCCTGGCTCCCGAAGCAGCGGGCTTCGACATGGCAAAGTTTTGCGAGTTCCTGCGTGAGGAACTTGACGTGGATTCCGGCACCGCCGTAAATTTCCGGCGGAAATTCGTTGGTAAGGATTGCTGCGTTCATGCCCTAATTATAAAAAAAGACACCCCGCCTGTGGGGGCGAGGTGTCTGGAGTGAGTGTGGAGTTTCTTAGAAGTTCTTGCACTGGCCTTTCCACTTGCCCTGTGCACCAACGATAGAACCATCGATGTACTTGCCCGAGGTGCCAACGAAGTCATCCTTGCGCCAGTCTTCGCCACCGAGGTGCCAACGCATCCAGGCAACCGTGGCAGCCATGCCGCCCCAAGGACCGGAACCGTGGCCCCAGCCGCATTCGCCATTCTGGCATTCATTGCCCTGGCCGCCCGTCATCTTGAGGAGGCAAGCAGGAATCCTGACGTTATTGTTGTTGTAGTCACCTTCGGCGTTCGGGCGTTCCATGCCGCCTTCACCGTAGACGATTGCAGCGGTCTTGCTCTGAGGGACATTAGCCAGTTCCGCATGGTTGAATGCGCCGCTGTTGTTGAGGACTGCAGTAATCACGCGCTTGTCGTTGATAAGCATCTTTTCGGACTGGAGGCCGCCCATGGAGTGACCGGAAGCGCCCACCTTGGTCATGTCGAGCTTGCCGTACAGCGGATCGCCCTGGGTGGTGTTCTTCTTTTCGAGCCAGTTGAGGGCCGGGATACCGCGGTTCGTGCCATCCGGAGATTCGCTGGTGGCAACCACCACGAAGCCGTGAGAGGCAAGACGGCGAATGATTCCTTCATAGTCGTTGGGGTTGGAGCCGCCACCCGGACCCCACAAGATAACGCCGTGCTTCTGGGTGTCGGAAAGACGCTTCGGATAGCAGAGGACGCCACCACCATTATCAGCGGTGTTCCTGATATATTCGACTTCCATGAAATTCTTGTTTTCGTCGGTATCGGTAGAAAGGAAGATACCCTGCGGCTTGGCTTCTTCGCTGGAAGAAGAAACGACCTTTTCGCTGGAGCTGGAAGCAGGCTTAACAGCAGAGCTGGAAGCCGGGTTAACGTTCGAGCTGCTTGCCGGATTGACAGTCGAACTGCTAGTCAGGTCGACAGTTGCACTGCTCGTGGGGTCAACCATCGCGCTGCTAGTCGGGTCAACAATTTCGCCACCCTGGCCGACACCTTCACCACTGCCGCCAAACGGGTCAACAACAGCAGAACTGCCGGGGAAGAAACCGGCATCGCTGGAAGAGGATGCGAGCGTCGGGTCAACAACGGCACCACCGCCCAGGGCCGGATCGGCCATGCCCGAAGAGCTCAAAAGGCTCGGGTCAGCACCATACTGCTCCGCAGCGGCAGTAACAGTAGATTCATCGCAGTTGACAACGGCAAGGGCTGCACTCATAATCACGAGACCCTTCGCCAGATTCTTAAAGAATCGAGATTTCATGTTATTACTCCTTTGTTGCACTCCTTAACCGCATATAAAGATACCTTGGAAAAAAGCGAAAAATCCACCCTAAAGAGGGGTTTCTATGGACAAAAAATCCAAAGGTCATGGACAGAATGTCCATAATTCGCTCAAAAACGCCATTTCTTCACGAGAAAGCACTAAAAACGCCCGGCGATGAAACCGGGCGTTATTTACGTACAAACTAATGCAATTCTAGGATTACCGAGGAGCGTAGATACGCGACATAAACTCGGCGCGGGTCTTCTCGTCGGTCTTGAAACGTCCCAGGAGCTGGGTCGTGACCATCGTGGCACCGGGCTTTTTCACGCCGCGCATGGTCATGCACATGTGGCTTGCTTCCAAGACAACCGCCACGCCCTTCGGCTGCAGTTCCTTCTGGTAAGGTTTGCAATCTGGCGGGTCATGCGTTCCTGGATTTGCGGGAAGCGCGCATAGTATTCCACCACGCGCGGGATCTTGGAAAGTCCCACCACGCAGTCGCCGGGAATGTAGGCCACATGAGCCTTGCCCGTGAACGGCAGAAAGTGGTGTTCGCACATGCTCGCGAATTCAATGTCCGGCACGATGATCATCTCGTCGTACTTCTCGTGGAATCGCGTCTTGAGGATATCCTCGGCGCGGGTTTCGCCCGAAAGGCCCGTCATGAGTTCGGCATACATCTTCGCGACACGCTTCGGAGTATCCAGCAAGCCTTCGCGGTTCGGGTTCTCGCCCATGCCTTCCAGAATCATCCGGAAGCCGTCTTCCATTTTCTTGAAGTCCATCATATTGGCAAAGATAGGAAATTATCTGGCGCCAGACAACGAGCTTATCAATAAAGCTATCTTTCCTTCATATGAAAAACCTTGTCATCTACATCCACGGGAAAGGCGGTAACGCGGACGAGGCGCTACATTATAAAAGCCTATTCCCGAATTGCGACGTAGTCGGTTTCGATTACAAGTCAAACACGCCCTGGGACGCAAAGAAGGAATTTGCGGACTACTTCGATTCCATCGCAAACGGCTACAATGAAGTCTACCTCATCGCCAATAGCATCGGCGCGTTCCTTTCAATGAACGCGCTGGGCCAAAAGCCCATCAAAAAGGCCTTCTTTATATCGCCGATAGTCAATATGGAAAAGTTGATTCGCAACATGATGATGTGGGCCAACGTTTCTGAAGAAACCCTTCGCGAGAAAAAAGAAATCGCGACAAATTTCGGAGAAACCCTTTCGTGGGAATACCTTTGCTACATGCGCGAGAATCCCATCGAATGGCACATCCCGACGCAGATTCTATACGGCTCAAAGGACAACTTGACAACACTCGAAACCATGCAGGAATTTGCGGACAAGGCAGACGCCACCCTTACCGTAATGGAAGGCGGAGAACACTGGTTCCATACCGAAGAACAGATGGATTTTTTAGACCGCTGGATTGCCGGCACTAAACAATAATCACACGTCCACAGTCATGCCGCAACGCATCTGTTCGGCGCGCGAACCGAGGACATCCCGCAGAATTCCGTAGGCGCGGTCGCCGGTGCAATGGCCCGTGTAGATTTTCTGCACGTCCAGTTCACGCAGGCGTTCGGCAAAAGCGCGCACACGCTCGTCCGGGTAACGGAAAAGGTGGAACCCGCCCAGAATGGCATAAATTTTCTTGCCGGGGAACGTCGCCCCGATTTCTTTCACGATGTTATCTGCCCCTGCGTGGCTACAGCTGTTCATGATAAACAGGCCCTCGGGCGTATCGAATACAAGACTCTGCTCATGGTCAAAACTGTCGTAGCGGTACTTGCCGTTTTCCTTGACACTCAGGTGAGCCATTTCGCCGATGCTCTCGAGGCCAGCCGTCTTGTGCGGGACCAGATAGACATTCGGTGCAATCTGCGCATCGCCTTCGACAAAGCGGATGCGGTCGGCAAAACGTTCCAGATACCCCTTGTGGATGCCGATGTACACGTGGTAAGGAAACTTGCCAAATAGTTTATGCGTATGGTAGCAGTTCTCGGCGGCACCCGCCCGCAGGTAAAATGGCGCAGTCTTGTTGAGCGCAAAAAATCTCGCCATGCCATCTGCATGGTCGTAATGCGCATGGCTCAAGATGCCTGCATCTACTTGCGAGAGGTCCACTCCCATCACGGAGGCGTTCTTCGCGAAAAGATGGGATGCCCCCGTATCTAGAAGGTAACGGTGTCCCTCGAATTCCACATAAACAGAAAGGCCCCACTCGCCAAAAAGCTTACGGGGACGTTCCAAGCCCGACTTGCCATCGGTGAAACTCGCAATATTGTCTATAAGGACGCGCACCTTCATGTACGCAAAGATAAGAAATTATCAGTCTTACCAGAAACTGCCTTACAAGCAATTTTTCTAAATTTGCGTGCGTGATCCAGATCCAGAACGTAATCAAGTCTTTCGGCGAGCAGGTGCTGCTCGATGGCGCGAGCCTGCTCGTGGGCGACCACGAACGCGTGGGGCTCGTAGGCCGTAACGGCTGCGGGAAATCTACGCTTTTCAAGATGATTCTCGGTCAGGAATGCCTTGACGGCGGTTCCATCGACATTCCCAAGAAATACACGCTAGGTTATCTGCAACAGCACCTGAACTTTACGCACGCGACCGTGCACGAAGAGGCATGCAGTGTGCTCAAGCCCAATGAAGACGGCTGGCTGGAAGAACACAAGGTCGAAGCAATCCTTTTCGGTCTGGGTTTTGACGAAGAATCCATGCACAAGAGCCCCTCGCTCCTTTCAGGCGGTTTCCAGATCCGCCTGAACCTCGCGAAGGTACTCGCTAGCGAACCCGACATGCTCTTGCTTGACGAACCGACGAACTACCTCGACATTGTGTCGATGCGCTGGCTCAGCAGGTTCCTGCGCAACTGGAAAGGCGAAGTGTTGCTGATTACGCACGACCACCACTTTATGGACGAGGTCTGCACGCACACCGCAGGCATTCACCGCCACAAGATCCGCAAGGTGAAGGGTTCCGTCGAAAAGCTCCGCGAAACCATCGCCGAAGAAGAAGAAGTCGCCCAGCGCACGCAAGAAAACGAAGCGAAGAAAAAAGAACAGCTCGAGAAGGTAATCGAGCGTTTCCGCTACAAGGCGGCAAAGGCGGCCATGGTGCAGTCCAAAATCAAGGCGGCCGCAAAGCTTGCGACCGGCGAGAGGCTCACCCACGAACGCAACCTGGAATTCAGCTTTACCGAGGCGGATTTTCCCGGAAAGAGGATGCTGCAGATCAAGGGACTCTCGTTTGCATACCCGGACGGCCCCGAACTCATTACCGACCTCACGTTGGAAGTTTTCAAGGGCGACCGCATTGCGGTCATTGGCCCGAACGGCCGCGGTAAAACGACGCTTTTAAACCTGATCGCAAAAGAACTGCAGCCCTCCGCCGGCGAAATCTGCCACAACCCGAACTTGCAGATAAACTATTTCGGGCAGACAAATATCAACCGCCTGAATCTCGAGAACACGGTAGAAGAAGAAATTGCAAGCGCCATCGCAGAAGTTTCGCAAAAGAGCCGTGCCCGCGGCCTCGCCGGCCTCATGATGTTCAGCGGCGACAACGCCCTCAAAAAAGTAAAGGTGTTGAGCGGTGGCGAGCGAAGCCGCGTGCTGCTCGGGAAAATCCTCGCAAGCGCCTGCAACATGCTGCTGCTTGACGAACCGACGAACCACCTGGACATGGAAAGCATCGAGAGCCTCATCGACGCTCTGGAAGATTACGAAGGCACGGCCCTCGTCGTGACCCACGATGAAGAACTGCTACATGCGTTTGCGAACAGGCTCGTGGTATTTGATGGCGGTAAGTGCCGCATATTCGAAGGCACGTACGCGGACTTCCTCGAGAAGGTGGGCTGGGCATCCGAAAAGAAGCCCGGCGGAAGCGAATCCGCGAACATCAAGGTTTCTAACATCGACGTGAAGGTAGACGGTGACGCCGCCCCTGCAGGCAATGCAAATGTGGCCCCCCGCGCCAAGGAAGACCGCAAGGCCCGCGCCGACTACATCGCCGAGCGCAGCAAGGTCATAAAGCCGCTCGAAAAGAAACTCGCAAAAATCGAGGAAGACATTGCGAAGGCGGAAGCGCTCGGCGGCGAACTCGAGGCAAAACTCGTTGCCGCATCGGAAAGCGGAGACGGCAAC
>Ga0265299_10003479_pt1 | contig 15319 bp, 11 predicted proteins | sample AusTroGonzalo_MG_4_FD_193485 | JGI IMG/M metagenome (GOLD analysis project Ga0265299, IMG submission 193485) | Bovine rumen microbial communities from tropical cattle in Woodstock, Queensland, Australia - Gonzalo_02 | ecosystem: Host-associated > Mammals > Digestive system > Stomach > Rumen ... | reverse complement strand
CATCAATGATTCCTGAGGGTTGCTTGCTCTCAACTGTAATTTCATACTCATTCTGTGCCTGGGCTGACATCATTACAGCCAGGGTCAGGAAAAACAGGATTCTTTTCATTCTCATATTTGTTTAGTATTAATCTTTCACATTTAATTTTTCCATCCGGCTGGGACTCGCTGCTTCGCTACGCTCGGGCTTCCATGCGCTTTACGGCCTAAAGGCCTTAAGCGTCAGGATGGAATCCTATCTGCGTATTAGAAACAACCTTTTTTTAGTTTCCTTCTGGAAACGCGCTCCGTTTCACTTCGCTTGCCGGCCTTCCAGGCCGGGTAAAACCAAACCTTTTTGGGCTTCGCTAAAAAGGTTTGGTTTTACTTGGTGCAACTGGAATCCTTTCTACTACCTTAAAGAGCTTGTCCCCGCGGCGGACGCGCTCGGGTGTCTTGAAGGATACCCGGACTCCTTGCGGTACTGTTTCAACGGTCTTGAGGTCCACGCGCGGATCATCAAGGTTGAACGTGATGCATCCCGTGGTTGCACCCGTCACCATCAGCTTGTCGCCGGCGCTGATGGGTGCGGCCTCTATGCTGAACTCTGCAACCTCAATCTTTGAGAACCAGTCGGTGCACTTTCCCACATAGACCTTGGTCTCAGTTGCCTGTGATCCGTACACGTCATTCCACTCACCCAGACGCTGCCCCAGATAATAGCCGTCCCAGAATCCGCGGTTGAACACCGTAGCCAGTCGTTTATCCCAATTATCCTTCTTTTCATCGGTGAATTCGCCGTTCAGAACGGCCTGGATAGCCTCACCGTAGCACTCCGCAACGGTGCGTACATATTCAGGTCCGCGGGCACGTCCCTCAATCTTGAACACCCTTACTCCGGCCTCAATCATACGGTCCATGAACCGGATGGTCTTAAGGTCCTTGGGTGACATTATATACTGGTTCTCAATAGCCAGTTCTATATCGGTCTCACGGTCCTTCACGATGTATCCGCGGCGGCACAGCTGCATGCAGGCTCCGCGGTTGGCGCTGGCATTCATCTCATTCAGGCTCAAGTAGCACTTGCCGCTTATGGCCATGCACAGGGCTCCGTGACAGAACATCTCAATACGTATCAGCTCTCCCTTGGGACCACGGATATCCTGCTCCAGTATCTGACGGTGAATCTCTGCTACCTGATCAAGGTTAAGTTCACGCGCCAGCACCACCACATCGGCAAACTGGGCATAGAACTTAAGCGCCTCAATGTTGCTTATGTTGAGCTGGGTTGACAGGTGCACCTCCATACCCACCTTGTTGCAGTAGGTCATGACCGCGATATCGCACGCAATTATGGCCGATATCCCCGCCGCCAGAGCAGCATCCACGATCTCGTGTACCAGAGGAATGTCCTCACCGTACATCACGGTGTTCAGTGTCAGGTAACTCTGTACGCCATGAGCGTTACACTGGCTGGCAATCTCACGCAAATCATCCAGCGTAAAATGGCTGGCACTTCGCGAGCGCATATTCAGCTTCTCCACGCCAAAGTAGATGGAACCCGCTCCGGCCTGGAACGCTGCGGCCAGACTCTCCCACGAGCCCACCGGCGCCATTATCTCAAAATCTTTTCTCTCCATCTTCATTTTCGCCAAAGTGTCCCACACTCACCCCGTTCAGAATACGTTCTATCGCGGGTTACTGTGGGACATGTATTCATTCTAAGGGTGTGTAACACAGTGAATCGCTTTCAGGGGTTTCTGAGAGGGGTTGTTGTGGGACACTTTGGCAAGCACCCCACTTAACTGTGATGCGATCCATAATCGCAAACAGTTCATCCACAGTCTCGGCACGAAGCATCTCAATGCGTGTGTGCCGGAAATCCTCCAGTCCCTTGAACAGCGGGCTGGCAGCCAGATGACGGCGTATGTGCACTATGCCTCGACGTTCATCCAGGCGGGCAATGCTGTCCAGAGTCTCCTGTTTGAGCACATCCATCTTCCACTGGAATCCGGGATCCTGCCACTTCTCTCCAGTCTTAAGATAATGCTTGACCTCCTCAAAAATCCAAGGCCGCCCAAAGCTGCCGCGACCAATCATTATGGCATCCACCCCGTATCGGTCAAAACACTCCTTGGCACGCTCAGGCGTGGTTATATCTCCGTTTCCTATGATAGGGATCTTCATGCGCGGATTCTCCTTGACCTTACCTATTAGCGTCCAGTCGGCCTGACCCGTATACATTTGGGCACGGGTTCGGCCGTGAATGGTCAAGGCCTTGATACCGCAGTCCTGCAGCTGCTCTGCCAGTTCAACAATTATCTTGTTCTCGTCATTCCAGCCCAGACGGGTCTTGACGGTCACGGGAATCTTTACGGCATCAACCACGGCGCGGGTAATCTCAAGCATCTTGGGAATGTTCTGGAGCATACCTGCTCCGCCACCCTTGCCTGCCACCTTCTTGACCGGGCAGCCAAAGTTCAGGTCCAGCACATCGGGCCCGGCAGCCTCGACCATCTTGGCGGCACCCACCATAGCCTCGGTGTCCTTTCCATATATCTGAATTGCCACAGGGCGTTCCTCATCACAGATGGTCAGTTTCTGCATGGTACGGTTCACCTCGCGTATCAGCGCATCGCTCGATACGAACTCGGTATATACCATATCGGCCCCGAACCGCTTGCAAAGCAGACGGAACGCAGGATCCGTAACATCCTCCATGGGAGCCAGGAACACCGGCCTCTCTCCAAAATCTATATCTCCTATCCTCATTTAAGGTGCTAAGTTACAGTTTTCTCCCCGAGCACACAATAGGGACAGTCCCCTTTGTGATGTTTTGGCAAAAGCACACAAAGGGGACTGTCCCTATTGTGTGCTATTTCAGCAAAAATGAGTACTTTTGGCAGCTATAACACTTTATTAACCGAATCACATTATGAAGAAAACTTTGTTAATTGCCTTTATTGCCATGATCTCACTCTCATGCTCGTCGCAAAACAGTGAGCTCAAACTTTGGTATGACGCTCCGGCACGTCAATGGACCGATGCCCTTCCGCTGGGTAACGGACGTCTGGGAGCCATGGTATTTGGAACCCCCGCACAGGAGCGCATACAGATAAATGAAGAGACCATCTGGGGCGGTGGTCCGCACAACAACGTGAACTACGACGCAAAAGACGGACTGGCAGAGATTCGCCAGGCACTTTGGGAAGGACGCCGTTCCGATGCCCAAGCCCTTTGCGACCAATACATATCATCCAAGAGCGCACACGGAATGCCCTATCAGACCGCCGGTTCGCTCATTCTGGATTTTGACGGAATTACCGATTTCACCGACTATTACAGGGAGTTGGACCTGAACCGCGCCGTAGCCCTGACACGCTTCAAGGCCGATGGAGTTGAATACACCCGCGAGAGCTTCGTTTCATTCCCGGATCAGGTAATAGTGATGCGCCTCACCGCATCCGCCAAAGGCAAAATATCATTCAAATCCAGCTACAACCTTCCCTACCGTGAGGACCGCATCCTGAGCCAATCGGCCCAGGTCAACGGCAAGCAGGCAACAATGACCATCTCCTGCAAGGGCGATGATCACGAGGGCATCGAGGGAAAGATACGTTTCACTGACAAAACCCTAATCGTTCCCGAGGGTGGTCAGATGACAGCCGATGACAACACAATCGCAGTTACAGGTGCCGATGCCGTTACCATTTACATATCGATAGGTACAAACTTTGTGAACTACCAGAGCGTTGACGGTAATGAAAATCAGGCTGCAGACCAATGGATTGAGCCGTTGAGCAAAGGCAAGGTTAAGTATGACAAGATGCTTGCCGCCCATATAAAGGAGTATCAGAAACAGTTCGGCAACGTAACACTTGACCTGGGAACCAATGACCAGGCCAAGCTACCCACCGATCAGCGTGTAGCCCAGTTCGCATCCACCTTTGATCCCCAGCTGGTATCACTCTACTTCCAGTTTGGCCGATACCTGCTCATATCATCGTCACAGCCCGGCGGACAGGCCGCCAACCTGCAGGGTATATGGAATGAGAGCCGTCAGGCACCCTGGGACGGAAAGTACACCACCAACATCAACGTTGAGATGAACTACTGGCCCGCATTCGTTTGCGGACTGTCACAGACCTTTGACCCGTTTCTGCAGTTGGTAAAGGACTGCGCTGAGCACGGCAAGGAGACCGCCGCCATGTACGGCTGCCGCGGCTGGACCCTGCATCACAATACTGATATTTGGCGCTCAACCGGCGCAGTGGACGGTGCATACAACGGAATGTGGCCCACCGGTGCCGCATGGTTCTGCTCACAAATCTGGGACGGCTACCTGTTCAATCAGGATCCCGCCTACCTTAAAGAGATATATCCCATAATGAAAAGCGCCTGCGAGTTCTTCATAGACTTCCTGGTTGAGGAACCCGTATCGGGCAACAAATATCTGGTAATTGCCCCATCCTACTCACCTGAGAATGCACCCCACGTACAGGATGTACTGGGCAAGGGTAACATCACCACCGTGTTCGGAGCCACCATGGACAACCAGATGATGGCCGACCTGTTTGGCAACACCATAGAGGCTGCAGCCCTGATGGGAGAGAAAGATGCTGAGTTCGTTAAGACTCTCAAGAACATACAGAGCCATCTGGCTCCCATGAAGATAGGCAGCTGGGGGCAGCTCCAAGAGTGGTTTGAGGATTGGGATGACCCCAAGGACAACCACCGTCACGTATCACATCTGTGGGGTATGTATCCCGGACATCAGATTACGGCCGATGCCACACCGGACCTTTTCAAGGCCGTACGCACCAGCCTTGAGGCACGCGGCGACGAGTCAACCGGCTGGTCAATGGGCTGGAAGGTCTGCCTGTGGGCACGTCTGCTTGACGGTAACCACGCCTACAAGCTCATTCAGGATCAGATCAAGCCTGCCGGCGGACGCGGATTCGGCGGACGCGGCGGTACATACAATAACCTGTTCGATGCCCATCCGCCATTCCAGATTGACGGTAACTTTGGCTGCACTGCCGGTATAGCCGAGATGCTTGTACAGAGCCACACCGGTAAGGTAGTACTCCTGCCCGCCCTGCCCGATGTATGGAAAGACGGTACCGTCAAAGGCCTGCAGTGCCGCGGAGGATTCATCCTTGAAGAGCTCACCTGGAAAGACGGCAAGCCCGCCACCGTCAAGGTACGCTCCACCGTAGGCGGCAAACTTGATATCAGCTGGAACGGCAAGGATCAGAGCATCGATACCAAGGCCGGCAAGACCTATACTATAGCATTTTGAATACCTAAATAATAAACAATGAAAATCAGATCTTTAATGATGCAGGCCCTCGTAGTCAGCCTGCTCCCCCTGAGCGCAACCGCTCAGAAGCCCACAATTGACTGGTACGGATTTGTAGCAGCACAGTCATGGATGAATTCACGTGAAAGCGCAAGTGCCGCCGAAGGGTTCCTCTATCTCTATCCTCTTGACGAGAAAAAGAATGCAACAAACCCTGATATAGACGAGAACGGTTACCAAAACGGCTCCTGGTTTGGCACAATGGCCCGTCTGGGCTTTACCCTCAAGGGTCCGGAGATATTCGGTGCCGCCAGCCGTGCCAAGGCTGAGATTGAGTTCTCAGGACACTCAGGCTCCGGTTCAGTTCTGTACCGTCATGCCTTCATCGCACTCGATTGGGAAAAGAGCACACTGACACTCGGCCAGACCTGGCATCCCATGAATGACCTCTTCCCAAGCACCGTAGGTATTGCCCTGGGATCACCCTTCAATGCTCTGAACCGCAGCCCGCAGTTGCGCTATGAGTATTTTGCCGGCAGTGAAAAGAAGGTCAAGCTGATGGGTGCCGCCATATTCCAGGCTGCAAATTCATCAATCAGTTTTGACGGCAAGAAGAGCTACGAGCATAACCGTCTCTCAATGGTACCTATGTTTTACGCAGGTGCAGACTTCACCTTGGGTGATTTCAAGGTTGGCGGTGGAGTAGAGTATCAGCTCATTGCACCGGGTCAAAGCATATCGGACGGTAAGATACTGTACATGAACGCGTTCAGCGGAATGATCCAGGCGCAGTATAACAAGGATAAACTGGCCATCAAAGCCAAGACTCTTATAGGCCAGAACATGTCTCACTTAGGCATCTGCACAGGTTGGGGTAAGGTTGACAAGACTTACTATCCTGATTTTGCACCCCTTGCAGCCTGCTCATCATGGGCTCAGGTTCAGTACGGCGGTGCCCTCAAGGCAGGTCTGTTTGGCGGATATATGGAGAACTGGGGTGCCGGCAAGGACCTGGAACTTGCCCCGAATAAAGAGGTTTATGTTGTAGGTGGCGGAAACATCGACAAGATGTGGAGAATATCACCCAACCTGCAGTACACCGTAGGAAACATGAATCTGGGTGTCGAGTATGAACTCACCACAGTGGCATACGGCACTATGAACGCAAACGGTACGGTAAGCAACACCCACAACGTGAGCAACCACCGTCTGCTCCTCTCAGTGATGTACGCTTTCTAAAAAGCACACAGTAGGGACAGTCCCCTTTGTGTTCTTTTCGCAAAAAGGACACAAAGGGGACTGTCCCTATTGTGTTATCCAGTTCTTTTGAGTAACTTTGTTCTCCCGTTAACGATTAATTACAACTAATTAATTCATACAGCATGTATCTATTAGGTTATGACATAGGCAGCTCTTCAGTGAAGTGCAGTCTTGTTGACGCTACAAGCGGCAGTTGCGTTGCAACCGCATTCGCACCCAAAAGTGAAGCACCCATCAAAGCCGTTAACCCCGGATGGGCCGAACAGAACCCTGAAGACTGGTGGTCATATCTTAAGGCAGCCACCGCCGATGTACTCTCACAGTGTAAGGTTGACACTGCCGATATCAAAGCAATAGGTATCTCATATCAGATGCACGGTCTGGTATGCGTAGACAAGGACAAGAAGGTGCTCCGCCCCGCCATCATCTGGTGTGACTCACGCGCAGTAGGCATCGGTGAGGACGCTTTCCAGCAGCTTGGACGCTCACAGTGCCTCACCCATCTGCTCAACACCCCCGGTAACTTTACCGCTTCAAAACTGGCATGGGTAAAGCGTAACGAGCCCAAGGTATTTGACAAGATAGACAAGATCATGCTCCCCGGTGACTATATCGCAATGCGTCTTACCGGTGAGATTGCAACCACCATATCAGGCCTCTCAGAGGGTATGTTCTGGGATTTCCAGACAGGCGATGTAGCCGGATTCCTGCTTGACTTCTACGGAATCCCCCGCTCATTCATCCCCAAGATCGTCCCCACATTCGCCGAGCAGGGTAAACTTACCGCTGCCGCAGCCAAGGATCTGGGTCTGACCGCCGGCACCCCCGTAACCTACCGCGCAGGTGACCAGCCCAACAACGCCCTTTCACTCAACGTATTCGAGCCCGGTGAGATTGCATCGACCGCAGGTACATCAGGTGTGGTATACGGTGTGAACGGCGAGATAAGCTATGATCCCAAGTCAAGAGTGAACACATTCGCCCACGTAAACCATAAGACCGGATTCAACCGTCTGGGTATCCTGCTCTGCATCAACGGTACAGGTATCCTGAACGCATGGATGAAACGTAACATCGTACCTGAGGGAATTGGTTATGCCGAGATGAATGACCTGGCCGCCCAGGCTCCCATAGGTGCCGCCGGCGTATCCGTACTGCCCTTTGGCAACGGTGCCGAGCGTGTACTTGAAAACAAGGAGCGCGGCTGCAGCTTTAACGGCGTGAACTTTAACATCCACAACCGCTCACACCTGCTTCGTGCAGCTCAGGAGGGTATCGTGTTCTCGTTCAAATACGGTATAGAGATAATGGAGGATATGGGTATGCCCGTGAACAAGATCCACGCCGGCAACGCCAACATGTTCCTCAGCCCCCTGTTCCGCGACACACTGGCCGGTGTAACCGGAGCCACCATCGAGCTCTACGACACTGACGGTTCAATAGGTGCCGCCAAGGGTGCAGGTATGGGAGCACATATCTACAATGACCACAACGAGGCATTCGCATCACTGCAGAAGATCCGCGTAATAGAACCTAAGGCTTCCGATATGCCCGCATACGATGAGGCATACCAGCGCTGGAAGTCATACGTACAGGAATAATGTCAAACTAATCAATTATATGAGAAAACTATTCACAATTGCCGCATGCCTGGCATTCACTATCATTGCCGGCACAGTAACCGGATGCTCTTCGGCAAAGAAGCTTGCACCCGCCAAGAAAGGTTATGCAGAAACCAACAAGTACCGTAACTACCTTAAAGAACTTGGATTCTCACAGACTGAGATCGACAACAAGATCAGTGAGATCTACTCAATCATCTTTGAGGCCGAGGACGGTGCATATCATGATGTTGACGTCGAGGTAGACGGCAAGATCGTAAAGATGGGTTATGTATCAGACGTAAAGAACAATGACGTTCGTACCGAGGGTATGTCATACGGTATGATGGTTGCTGTTCAGATGGACAAACCCGAGCTGTTCAACAAGATCTGGCGTTGGTCAAAATACTACATGCGTCATAACGAGGACGGTCCCTCACACGGACTCTTTGCATGGTCATGCCGCACCAACGGACGCCGCACCGCATCAGGCTCTGCCAGTGACGGTGAGCTCTACTATGTAACAGACCTGCTGCTGGCTTCACGCCGCTGGGGAAGCTTTGAGGAGTTCAACTACCTTGAGGAGGCTCAGGAGCTCCTTAACGACCTCTTCTCAAAGGACGGTACAGGTGGTGTAACCAACATCATCAACATGGACCACAAGCTCATCAACTTCTGCCCCGACAGCCGCTCCAACCTCTGGACCGATCCCTCATACCATCTGCCCGCATTCTATGAGATCTGGGCCGAGACCGCAAAGGATGGCCGTGAGGACCTGTACCGTGAGCTGGCCGACAGCGCCCGTGCATACCTGCACCGTGCCTGCGACCCCGTTACCGGTATCAACCCCGACCAGAGCCAGTTTGACGGAACCCCCAACCGTGGCAGCGAGTTCCACTATGACTCATGGCGCGTACCTATGAATATAGCAATGGACTTTACCTGGTATCATAAGGATGCAGAGTGGCAGACTGAGTATGCACAGAAGTTCCAGAAGGCTATCGTAGGCCGATACGGCATCACAGAGTTCCCTGACCAGTTCGCCCTTAACGGTGACGAGTCAAAGCGTCCCATGGGTGGCGGCCGCTGGCGTCCCAACCTGCGTCACTCAATAGGTTTTGTAGGCACCATGGCCACCACAGCCCTGATGTGTGACAGCGAGTACAACCAGGAACTGGTCAAGCACATGTTCTCATTAAAGCACGAGCCCTATGAGGACGGCTACTACGATGTATATTATGACGGACTCATTTACCTGTTCGCCCTGCTCCATCTGAGCGGAAATTACCGCATGAACTGGTAACCATCCGGTATCCTATATTAATAGAAAAGGTGTCTTCCCGATAAGTGGCAGACACCTTTTCTATTTTCTTTAACATAAAAAAGTCACTATAAATATATTAAGGTATAAGGAAAATAGTTACCTTTACGCGCTATATTAGAACGAGTACGCGTATGCTGAATCTCCGCGTGAGCGTCCTGTAGCACGAGCCCTATTAGCTAAATAATTAATAACCAAACTGATATGAGACTTTTTAACGCAAAAAGAATTATTGGGAAGTTAACACTGACCACAGCCGTAGTGATGGCTGCCCTTGGTATCTATTCCTGCTCTGATGTGTGGAGCGAGCAGCACCCCGGCACCTACTACGTAAATTCAGGAAACACTCTTGCTTCATTCCTTGAGGAGCATCCTGAGGATTTCTCGGACCTTATCTATATCCTTAAGAAGGCCGGAATCTGGGGTGAGATGAAATCTTACGGTGAGCACACCCTCTTTGCCCCCACCAACGATGCCGTACAAGAGTACCTTCAAGAGAGACAGCAGGAAGCTATCAATGCAGGTAAGCCTGAGCTTGCAAGCAAGTTCGAGTGCCTTGATTCACTTCCTCTTATCGTAATTGACTCACTGGCCAAGACACACCTCTGCGCAGCTACATTCTACTGCTCAGACATGAGCGGTGACGGTGCGTTCCCCACACCTAACATGCTGGACCGTTACCTCACCTATATGTCATATGCCGAGACCATCTGGTCAGCTGCAGGTGACACCTTCAAGCTCAAGCTTGCCTTCAGAGTTAACCAGCAGTCCAAGATCATTGAGGACGATGACTCAGTACAGAACGGTGTAGTTCAGATCATCAATAAGGTTCTCAGACCCAGTAACAAGTTCCTTCCCGGTCTGATCAAGGACAACCCCAAGGCTCAGCGTTTCTATGAGGCACTTGTATCTACAGGTCTTAAGGATTCACTTGAGGCTTTCATGGATAACTCTTATCCCGGTGTAAGCTATGACTCAACTCTGGTTAAGTTCCAGCAGACAGGTAAGGCTATCACCTATACAACATCAGTTGAGACCGATAACGGTGTATTCCCTGAGAAGCGTCAGTTCAAGTTCACCATGTTCGTGATACCTGATTCAGTTCTGGCTACACTTGGTGTAACAGACCTGGCTTCATTCAGAGCATATGCAGAGACTCTGTATCCTGAGGGTGCAGGTCTGCCCGATGAGAACAGAGAGAGTTCAATCAACAAGTTCCTTTCATATCACATCCTGCCCGTATACCTTACATGGGATCAGCTCAATACATCACAGCCCGACCTCATCGCCAGACGTAAGTATCTGGATGAACTGGATGTTGAGGACTTCTATGAGACATACCTGCCTCACTCAATCATGCGTATAAGCACTCCTTACAAGAAAGAGAGCTATGCCAACGCAGCAGCTATAACAGAGAGTGAAAAGTATGGTATTTTCATCAACCGTAAGGGAACCCTCAAGGATGAGGACAACCTCATTCCGGGTATTCAGATCCATCAGGTTGTAAAATCAGGCGATCAGCAGAGCAGCCTTACATCAGATGCCCTTAACGGTTGCTACTACTATGTAAATGAGCCGCTCGTATATAACAAAGCTACTCGTAGCGCCCTTAAGGTTAGAATGAGAATCATGTCTGCAACCCTTTCACCAGACTTTATCAACAGCGGTGCACGTGGACGTCTCAGAGTAACTGATAAGGACAGATATACCGTAGGTTTCCTGCCCGGCTTCTGCAAGAACGTTGAGTGCACTCCTGAGACCGAGTATTGGGTACGTTACAGAGATGCATCATTCGGCACCATCTACGGTGATGAGATGACTATCAAGAACGTTTACGATATCACATTCCGTCTCCCGCCCGTACCTAATGACGGTACATATGAGATCCGTTGCTGGAACAACTCAATGTCATCCAACCCGTCAGCCTGCGACCGTGGTGTAGCTCAGTTCTACTTCCGTGGCAAGGGTGCTGAATGGGAGCCTTGCGGAATCCCTGTTGACCTACGTCTTAGCAACAAGAGTCCTCTCATAGGTTGGGTTAAGTTCGGAGATCTTAAGGATGAGGATGAGATCCAAATGAATGAGAAGGCAATGCGTAACCTGGGTTACATGAGAGCTCCGGATATCTACGCTGACCTGCACAAGGATGACACAAACTGCCACAGAAAGATCATCACCACTCAGTATATGAGAAAGGACGGTGATTATTACCTGCGTCTGCGTCAGATCCTTGAGGCTGGTGTAATCCCCTTCAGTTTCATAGAGATCGTACCTAAGGATGTCTACGCAGGTGAGGAGCCTGAGGATAGACACTAATCCATTAAGGACATAATAGCAAAGAATGGGCCGGAATTATCCGGTCCATTCTTTATTTATAATAACAACAAAAAAAGTAGAGGACCCAAACGGATCCTCTACTCTATTATTCTAATTACGTATTGACTTATCTCATTCTGGGGCCAAACTGTCTGCCGGTAGGAAACTGACTGTTACCTTGCTGGCCGGGAGTCTGCATATTAAACTGAGGTCCGAACTGCTGACGACGTTGCTGCCAGATGCTGTCACGCTCATGATAACGGCGGCGGTTCTCCTCAATACGACGTAACATGGCAGAATCAGGTTTCTCCCAGTTACGCCAGTAGTTCTCCCACCACTGCTGCTGTTGCTCGTCAGCCTGTTGGAACTCACGCTGGCGATGACGCTGGAAATCAAAGATATGGGGCTGCATCATGAACTGAGGATTCATCCTGTTCCACTCACCCATCATCTGGAACTGACGCTGGGCTGTGTTACGGTTCTGCTCAGAACGCTGCCCCCAGATCTTTTGACCAAGTTCCCACTGGGCTACACCAACCTTCTGGCGTGTAGAATCAGGCAGGGCCTTGTCAAGTTTCTGCATGTAGTCACTGTTGATCTCCTGCCAACGCTTCATGTACTCACGTGACTCAGGCTTGAGTTCACGGTTAAGCTTGGCCAGCTGCTCATTATATTCAATGTACAGCTTTGCAAACTTATCGTACTCCTTCTTGGTAAGGTTGGCGTTTTCCTTAATGAAACGCAGGGACGCATTGATCATCTGCTCATCCCTCTCCTGAGCCATCATAGAAGGCTGAGTTAGGAACAAACCGGCAAGAATAAGTAATGCTGTCCAGCGCTTTTTTCTCATAATCAATTACCGTAGTAGTTGCTCATCATTGAATAGACGCCAAGTTCCTCGGCAGTCATATTCTGCAGCACCTCATCCACGCTTGCGCACTGTGAGATGCTTTCGTAGTCGGGTATTTCAAACCCGCCGCCAAAGGGATGCAGGAACAGCAGGGCTACTGCTGCAACGCTGGCTGCGCTAGCAAACAGAGCCACAATCTTGCGCTCCTTATGCTGCTTGCGCTGCTTTCCAATCTGGGACACGACACGTTCTGTCATGTCATCCAGGAAATGCTCAGGCATTCTGTAGGGCATCTCCCTGCTAAGTCCTTCCAGATCAAAATCTTTCATAACTGATGTTCTAGTATATAATCCTTTATCTTCTGTACTGCGTAATGATAGTTGGTCTTAAGCGTATTTACACTGTCACCTACTATCTGGTGTATCTCCTCATAACTCTTGTCATCATAGTAGCGGAGGTTAAACACCATCTTCTGCTTGGCCGGAAGGAGAGCTATAGCCTCCTGTAACAGCACCAGAGTCTCGTCAGCATTCGGACCGGCCTCCTCACGTACACTGTCTTTAAGGGAATCTCCCAGGTCATCGACCGACATCGTGAATCCTGCACGGTTCTTGAGCAACTTGAGGCTCTCGTTAGTAGCTATCTTATATAGCCATGATGAAAGCGGATACTCATTGGAGTATGTACTCCTGTACTTGTACACGTTTATCATCGTCTCCTGAAGGCAGTCCTCCGCATCATCATGGGCCACCACCATTCGGCGGATATGCCAATACAACGGTTCACCGTATTTCTTCATGATGAGGCGTACGGCCTCCTCTACGTGATTGTCATCACATAGCAGACGGGCAATGGATTCGTCGCTAACTGTAAGAGATCCCTGGCTGTTCACTATGCTACTTTCCTCACGTTTCATTCCTAATATAACGTGCAGATAAGAAGGTTAAATCTCAGGATAAAAAATTAATATTCCGCCTGATGGAAATAGTCAAAGTCCGCATAGCCACCAGCCTGCTCCGTGCAGAAGCTGTAAAGGCCGGTACGGTAACCTGTAAAATAATCCAGACTGAATGACATCTGCAGGGTTGCATCCACGTCAATCCAGTCCTTTCCATCAAGAGAGTAGCTCATGAATGCCTGGTCGGCACGCTCCACCTCCTCCTGAGGAGTGAATATGTAACGTATCTTGAGCCATACCTTATCCTGACTTAGAGGTATACGCAGAGCCTCTGTATCCGGACTGGGTTGCGGTCCCTCCTGCTGACGGCCCCAACGGCGTCCAATGTTGCGGTGCGTCATGGCTACCAGACTCTTTGAGCCATCGGCTGCCACTTCTACACCAATGGTGCAGTAATTGCTCTGGAAAGCCACAATTCCTGCCCTGTCGCCGGGTTTCATACCGCTGGCGTCCATCAGAACCTCACTATAGCAACGAGGGCCTACAGTGCGCTGTGTAAGAGTATTGCGGGCATCTGTTACATTGGTAGCCTTCTGACCTGTCTTAAGACGCAGCCAACCCTTACGCTCTGTAACGCTCCATGCGCTGTTGTCAGGCTTATGGTTCCACTGCCATACCAGGTCAAGCTCATTCTTCTTGTAGCTGAACTCGTCATTGTCCCAGGTACGGTTCTTGCCGCTCTCGGGCAGATTTACGGTAAACTGCTTTACAGGTTTGGTATCATCGCCCAGGATAGGCCATCCGTCCTCCCACTTAACGGGCTGGAGAGTAGGAATACGGCCCACTGCGCCATGATCCTGGAACATCATGGAGTACCAGTCACCGTTCTGTGTCTCAATTATTGCACCCTGAGCCACACCGTCACCACGGCCGTCAAAGGCACCGCTCAGTATGACCTTACGCTCATACGGTCCAAACAGCTCCTTAGAGCGCCATGCGGTCTCTGTACGTACGCCGCCGCTAGGCCAGTCAATCTCCAGGATGTAGTAATAATCACCTATATGATAAATATGGGCACCCTCGGCACGCAGGTTGAATCCCTGACGCGGAGAATCAATCAGGATCTGCTCCTCGGCACCTGCCTTGATAGCGGAACCGTCGGGCTCAAGTTCAATGATACGCAGTTCACCGTTACCCCATACCACATACAGATGACCGTCATCAAACAGCATTGATGCATCATGGAACGGACGGTCTATGACTGAGCGTTCCCAATTGCTCTTGCGGATATCCTTGGTCTTGTAGATATAGGTCTTGGCCTGGTCATTGGCTATGAACAGGGCATAGAATGTTCCGTCATGATAGCGGAGTGACGTAGCCCACTGGCCCTTACCGTAAGCGTTACGGCCGTTGCGCAGGTTATATACGTCATCGTCCTCCAGATAGTCATATACATAACTGATAATCTCCCAGTGTACCAGGTCCTTGGAGTGCATGATAGGTGCACCCGGGCAGAAATACATGGTGGTACTCACCATGAAATAATCCTCACCCACGCGTATCCAGTCATTATCAGGGATATCTGTATAGGTGAGGGGGTTAACACACTCTGTGGTCTTGTTCTTGGCAGTACAGCCTGACCATGCCATTACAAGCATGGTCAGGAGTGCTGTCAATATAGTCTTGGCTTTCATGTCACAATAAAATGATTAGTTGGATAAATGTATTTGCTTATTTATTTAAAGGTAAGCCAGTCAACCTGGACGGTACCCTCGGTTGCCATGCGTACCTT
>Ga0265299_10003477_pt1 | contig 15330 bp, 10 predicted proteins | sample AusTroGonzalo_MG_4_FD_193485 | JGI IMG/M metagenome (GOLD analysis project Ga0265299, IMG submission 193485) | Bovine rumen microbial communities from tropical cattle in Woodstock, Queensland, Australia - Gonzalo_02 | ecosystem: Host-associated > Mammals > Digestive system > Stomach > Rumen ... | reverse complement strand
GATTTCGCGATATTTTTGTTACTCTCGGCAAGTTCGGGGATGTAGCGCCTGCGTCCGAAGTAAGTTTCGACGTATCCGTTTTCCCTCGCATCGCGGATTGTACCGTCGATAAACTGTTTGATTTTCGGGTAGCACGCAAAGTAGTTGTCGATGTATTTTTTCGCAAACGCGATGTCGACACCTGTATCGACCGAAAGCTTGTATGCCTGCATTCCGTAGATTATTCCGAAGTTTACAGCCTTTGCGTTGCGGCGCATCTCTTTGTCCACGAACTCCGGCATTGTACCGAAAATAGCGGCTGCGGTGCGTGTGTGAATGTCCTCGCCGTGCTTGAAAGCTTCGATAAATTCAGGTTCCTGGCTGAGTGCCGCCAGAATTCTGAGCTCGATCTGGCTGTAATCCAAAGATAAAAGTTTGAATCCTTTTTCAGCGACAAAAAGTCCGCGTATCTTCTGCCCGTCTTCAGTTCTTGTCGGGATATTCTGCAGGTTCGGTTCCCTGCTCGCAAGGCGTCCGGTAGCTGCAAAAGTAACGATGTATGAAGTGTGCAACCTTCCGTCTGACGCGGTTTTCGCGGCGATAGGCTCAAGGTAAGTCGAAACAAGTTTGGAGTATTTTCTGTTCTCGATAATCAGTTTTGGCAGCGGATGGTCGTTTTCCTCAGCAACTTTTTCAAGGACATCGTGGCCTGTGCTGTACCCCGTTTTAGTCTTTTTGCCACCCTTGAGCTGAAGTTTGTCGAACAAAATTTCGGCAAGCTGTTTCGGTGAATTCGGGTTAAAAACTGTTCCCGCAACTTCATAAATCTGCCTGGTCAGCTCATTTATTTTACGGACAAATTCGGCTTTCAAAACGGCTGTTTTGGCAAGATCGACTTTTATTCCATTCTGCTCCATCGCCCTGACTACTTCGAGGTGCGGCATTTCGATTCCGTTTATCAGAAAAGATTTGTCGGATTCTTTCTGCTCGATTTCGGCGCGGAGTTTTTCCAGGAACGCGAAAAATGATTCGGGAGATTCAGGCCGGACAGGTTCAAAACCAAGTGCTTCAGCAATTTCCTCAGGAGTGTAGCCGTGACGGCCGCTGTCATGGCAGAAGTAGTAGATCTGCAAATCTATGAATTTGATTCCTTCTGGAAACGGCGCATCAAGGAACTCTTTCACATCGAAAGAATAAACTGTCGAACCTTCGGGGAGATTTTTAATCTCGCACTGCATAAATCTGCCCTCTTTTGCGGCATAAAAACTGCCATAAAAGGTGCATCCGTAAAGGGTTTCGCCGTTTTTCAGCTCAAAATCGCCTGTCTCCCATTTTTCGTGAAGCTCAAAAACTTTTTTCGGTTCGGGAACTGCTTTCGGTTCAGAGGAAAAATCGCTCTCTATTTTTTTCATAATCGACCTGAAACCTAGTTCCGAGCATAGTTTCGCGAGTTTTTCGACATCCGGTTTTTCCCAAGGATCAAAACATTTTTTGCAACCGTCCAGTTTTACCGACGAATCGAGTTTTATAAGAAATTTTGAGAATTCAAACTGCTCCTTATTTTCAGCAAAACCCTTTTGCAATGCAGGTTTCAGCTCATTCAGATTCTGGTAAATATTGTCAGCGGAGCCATATTTGTTGAGAAGTTCCGCAGCGGTTTTAAGACCTACTTTCGGCATTCCAGGAACATTGTCGGAACTGTCGCCTAAAAGTGCGAGAAAATCGAGCATCTGGTTAGGCAGAACGCCGTATTTTTCCTTAACGCCCTCGGTATCGATGATTTTATCCTTCATGCTGTCGTACATTCTGACATTGCCGCCCACAAGCTGCATCAAATCCTTGTCGGAAGAGACAATGATGATCTCTTTTTCGGGATTGTTCGCGACTATTGAAGCGATAACGTCATCCGCCTCGAAGCCGTCCCTTGCAAAAACCGGGATATTGAGAGAATGAAGCATCGGTTCGATCAGCTCGAACTGCGATTTCAGGTCAGGATCGACCTCCTTTCTGTTCGCCTTGTATTCAGGATATGCCTTTTTTCTGAAAGTCTCAGTTTTGCTGTCAAGCGCGGCGACTGCGGCGAAACCTTCGAACTTTGAAATTGTCCGCAGAAACATATTGATAAAGCCGTAAATAGCATTCACCGGCTTTCCGTCAGGCGAAGTCATCGGCGGCAGCGCGTGAAAAGCCCTGAAAATATACGAACTCACGTCAAGAATCGCGATTTTTCCCTCGTTTTGCATTTGAACCTCCTCAAAAAAACGGCTGATTTTATTTAAAGAAAGATTTTTCTCAAATTATAACAGAATCTTGCGGAATCACACTTTCTCAGAGAATATCCTTTGAAGGTTTTTTCAGAAGAAAGTCAGGTTTCTGATTGTACAGTGCTTTGAAAATATTGTTTTTGGCAGTACTGTCGTGTTTGTAGATTTCTTCTAAAAGCGAACGGATGAAAGCGCGTTCTGAAACTTTTCCGAAAGGGCAGCCCGAATCGAAAACTTTGAGGCCGCTATTTTCAATTTCGGCAGCAACTGAACTTTCTTTGATGTAGAGCATCGGGCGGATAATGCGGTATTTTCCGTCAAAAAACGGATTATTCGGTTTCATTGCCTCAAGAGTGCCGTTAAAAAAGAGATTCATCAGACACGTCTGGACGAAGTCATCACGGTGATGACCGAAAGCGATAACGTTTGCTCCGATTTCGTCAGCAAGATCGAAAAGAGCAAGTCTTCTTGTTCTGGAACAGAGATAGCACGCCTGTTTTTTTTCGGCAGCCATGATTTTTTCGAGTGATTTTTCGATTTCAAAAAATTTTACACCGAGATTTTCGCTGAATTTGCGCAAATATTCCGAGATTTCATCGTCTTTCGGAAAACCCATTTTCACAAAAACCGCCGAAATTTTGTAGTCGTTTGTAGTCTGGATTTTTTTTCTCGCCAGAAGTCTGAGAAGCATCGAGCTGTCTTTGCCGCCCGAAAGACCGACTAAAATATGATCACCGGGATTTATCATCCGATAATCAAAAATCGCCGTTTCCAGCAGTTTGTGCATACTCAAAAAACACTTGCTTTCGCCCATAAATCCTCCTAAAAACGAAGAATTATAGTAAAAAAACATAAAAAAGCGAGATGTTTCGCTAACGCTCAACATGACGAATATACTTAAAAAAATCCTTAATTTCCTTATAAAAAATACATATAGGTTGACAATCAGGTTTTTACACTTAGAATCGCGCGTGGAATTTTTGAGGGTGCGATGCAGGTTACTTCAGCTCAGAAAAGGCGCGTGGCGATATTTTTCATTTTCGGTATCGCTGTTATTCTGATTCTTGCGGCGCTTCTTATCGGAAACCGTCTGCTCAAACGCGAGGATTGTTATTTTACGCGTTTTGAAGACATTTCAGTTGCAGGTCTTTCGGAAGGTTCTACAGTAAAATTCCAGGGAATGAACATCGGAACAGTTTCAAAAATTTCGGTAGACAGGGAAAATACCGCTGTTGTCGAAGTCGCTTTCTGTCTCAAGCCGGGTGTTCCTATCAAAGAGGGAACGAAAACACAGCTCGGTACAATCGGCATCACCGGTCTTAAATTCCTCGAACTTAAAGGCGGCGGTCAGGGTGAAAACATTCCGGTCGGCGGCGAAATTCCTTCCGAAAAAAGCGGCTGGGACGAAATTACAGGCAAGGCTTCTGTTATCGCAGCAAAACTTGAATCAATTCTCAACCAGTTCAACGAGGCTCTGAAAGGTGTCCAGAAAGAGGATGTTGAAAAAATCGTTAAAAATGTCGGCGGCATTTCAACTTCGCTTGATGAACTTCTTGAAAAGAACAAAAAGGAAATCAGCGGCGTTATAAAAGAGGCAAACGTCTTTATGAAGGAACTCAACGGAAATATGGACAATGTCAAATCCATCACGACAAATGTCCGCGAACTCACCTCAAAAGAAGGTTCGCTTGCCCAGACGCTCAATATGATGAAAGAGACTGTTTCCGATTTCAGGGAAGATTACAAAGAGGCAAATGTTCAGGAAAAGGTCGACAAAATGTTCGGACTTGTTGAATCAACGCAGAAAACTGTTGACACTTTGCAGCTTACATTTGAAAGAAGTACGGAAAAAATCGATAAATCGCTTGATGACCTTTCGGATGCTATGAGCAACTTCAGCGAATTTACAAGAATAATTATGGAAAATCCGTCCGCTCTTTTCGGCGGCGGCAACTCGGTGACAGAAGAGGATAAAAAATGAAAAAAACAATAGCTTTAATCGTTTGTCTGCTTTCACTTTTTGCTGTCTCTTCCTGTTCGCTCTTTTCTTCAAAAGCGCCGCTCAAGCATTATTATCAGGTTTACTATCAGCCGAAAGAGAGTTCGCAACAGCCGATAAAGGCGACTCTCAGGATAAAAACTTTTACAGCCGACAAAGTTTACAAGAAATACAATCTCGTTTACAGGACTTCCTACGAGGAAATGTTCTACTACAACACGCACTTCTGGGCTTCGAGACCAGATGATATGATCACCGACCTCGTTGCGAAACACTTCTCGAAACAGCAGGTTTTTTCAGACATCATTATTACGATGGACAAAAAACCCGACTATGTTCTGAGCGGCAGAATTCTTGCAATGGACGAAGTTATCGAAGATGAAAAAAGTTATGCCAGAGTCGCGATAAATTTTGAACTTAAAGACTATAAAACCGAAGATATCGTTGCCGCCTACTCTTTCGACACAAGAAAGGAAACTGAAGGCAAAAAACCGGTTGATGTTGTCCGCGCAATGAGCGAAATCATAGAATCAGAAATCGAAGTCTTTATTTCAAAAATTTATGAAACTCTCGAATCAAAACGCTGAGGCAGGCTTATTGAAAGAAAAAGTCCGCTTTTGCGGCATAATCCTCGAACACAGCAGAAAAGGAGTGATGGATGAGCAGTAAAATAAAATTGATATTTTTAATGCTTTCTTCCGGAATTTTTTTCGTTCTACCGCCTTTCCTTCTCGGAGGAGTTTATTCTCATCTCGGAACGAACCTCGTAATAATGTTTATCTGCGCTCTGGCTACATTCCTCTATGCAACATACCTTCTTGTGACAAAAAAGTCGTTTGCGGTTTCTTCAGTAATATTCCCGTTTGCCGCAATAATTGTTTTTGCCCTCATACAGCTTATCCCGCTGCCGATGCCGTTTCTTAAAATATTGAGTCCTCAGGGCGCTTTTTTTCACTCTTTGGAAGGAAGCGGAGCTCATCCTCTCACAATGTCTATTCACGATACAATTTATTCGATATTCAGAATTTTTACGCTGATTTTTCTTGCCTGCATACTTTCAAGAAACATCTTTTTAGGCAACAAAAAATGGAAGCAGAACACGATAGACACAGTAATTCTGATTTCGACCGTCGCCATTATTCTTTCTATTGCTCTGCGATTCCTCCAGTCGGATGCATGGCTTTACGGCAGACTGCGTCATAGCGGATTTTTGATAGAATCAATTCTCATAAACCCGAACCATGCAGCAGGATACTTCGGAATTTCCGGACTTCTAGCGCTCACTTCGATATACACCACGACTTTTCCCAGAAAGAAAATTTTTTATGCCGCGCTTTTTTTCTTTCATTCAGCAGCCGTTGCGGCAACGCTTTCGAGAGGCGGAATATCGGCTTATGTTGCGGCATTGATAGTCTTTTTTTTCATAAACAGAAAATCAGCAAAAAAATCCGAAGGTTACAAGTTTTATTTGCCGGTTTCGGCACTTGTTCTGGTCCTTGTTTTTGTTTATCAGACAGGCATGAAGCTGCTTGAAAGGGAATTTGATTTTGAAAGAGAGGGTTATTTCAATAAAATTGACGATATAGCGAGAGCAAAAGATTATTTTTCCGATTTCTTGTTTACAGGTTCAGGACTCGGCAGTTTTTCAAAAGTCTTTTCCTATTACCAGTCGAATCTCTGGATGTATGCCACAGAACTCGAAAACGAGCCGATGCAGTTTATTCTGGAAACAGGAATAGTTTTTGCCCTCATAATTTTTGCCGCATTTATTGCTCTTGTCATTTTCGGAAAACGTGAAACCAAACGCAAAAACGGGCTTATGGCTGTTCTCTTTTTTGTTGTCATGCACAACACGCTGGACTTCAATCTCCACAATTTTTCAACTCTTTTCCCCGTTGTTCTGGTTCTGGTACTTCTCGTAAAACCGATTCAGCTCCACGGAACCAAACGCGTGGCTTCTCTTGCAGCTCTCGCCGTTCTGGCTCTGACGACAATGGTTTTTACAGCCACCGAAAGCGGTCAGAAAATAATGGGTTACCTGCCTGAAGGCGAGGAGCTTCCTTACAAAGAGGCAGTTTATATGGAACCTGCAAACTTCAAAATTCCGCTGAACAAAGGCATTGAAAAACTCAATTCTGGAGATTCCTGGCTGGTTGTTTCTTCCGGCACGGAACTTTCCTTTGCACTCGCAAAAGCGCCGAATTACTATTACAGCTACTATATCAACGGCGTTTACATGCTGCGTATCGGCGCTTACGAACAGGCTCTTTCTATGTTTAAAAGGGCTCTCGAAATTTCAGGAATAAAATACGCAAAAGTTGTAGATACAATTTATGACAGAATTTCCCGTTTCGGACTTCAGGAACGGATAACAGAGATAATTTCTCTGAACGAAAAAAACAAAACTTCACTTGAAAGGTTTATTTTCAAAATTTCTGACAGCAATGCCGCAGCGCTTGATTATGCCAATAAAAATCAGGATGTTTTCTTCATTTCGATCATCAGAAATATGCTGAAGGAGAAAAGATACGACGAAGCTCTGGAGATGATACGCAGGGTGGAAACGAGAAAAGATATAAGTGATTTCGAACGCGGCCAGCTTATGATCTATAATGGAAAGATCTTAGAAAAAGACAAACTGTACAAGGAAGCGTTCGATCTTTATATGCACGGTGCCGACCTGACTCAGAGGTTCAGCGATTATCTCATCGCGGCCTACTGCTCGCTCAAACTCGAAAAAGAGTCTCAGGATCTTGTCGAAAGTGCTCTCAAAAACATGACTTTGAAAACTTCAGGCAATTTGGGAAACTATTACCGCTGGCTCTCAAAACGTGAATTCTCCGTTAACAATCAGGCTGCCGGATTCAAATATCTCGAAAGGGCAGCAGAGGTAGCAAGAAATCCATATTGGCAGCTTGAAGTCGCGAATATGTATGCAAGACGCGGAATGCACTACTTTGCAGCGCAGAATTTCCTGAAAATCATAAGAGATTATCCAAAATTCAAGCCTGAAGAAATGAAAAAACGCTACGAATCCGAAAAGCAGAAAATGGAAAAAGACGAGGAAAAAAATCTCAAGGAACTCATGTTCAGAGAGAAGAAATAATCTGAAAAAAGCGTCAAAAAATTTCTTGCAGAAAAGGCAAAAATCGGTATTTTTCAGCGGTTGTTTGAATAACTCTCGGAGGTAAAAAATGAGTGCGGATCGTGGTCAGCTTGGTATTGTTGCCTGTAATTCAGGCAAGGTTTTTGCAGATGCAATGGTCGAATACCTTAAAGGAAAGTATAAGAAAGAGCATTTGGAAGAGCGTTTCCGCTATATCAAAAGCACAGAAACGCACTTTGCCAACGGCGAAATCAAAACTTCGATTGACGAACCTATCCGCGGTATGGATATTTATGTCGTTCAACTTATGGACGATCCGCTTTCTCCCTATTCGGTAAATGATAACCTTATGGCTCTAGCAACCGCGTTGAATGCGGTTCACAACAGCGACGCGGCTTCCATCACGGCGGTCATTCCGCAGTTCCCTAACGCACGTCAGGAGCGCAGGAAAGGGCGTGAAAGCGTTACGGCTTCGATGGTCGCTTCATTCATCGAGGCAAGCGGCGCTTCGAGAGTACTCACTATCGATATCCACGCAGAGGCAATTTCCGGCTTCTTCCACGTTGCGAGACTCGACAACCTTCACGCTTCAAGACAGCTTATGAAATCGATGAACGAAAGACACATCATTACCGAAAATACAGTTGTTGTCGCGCCCGATGTCGGTTCGGCAGAAACCGCAAGATATTATTCCCGTGAATTGCAGACAGACATGGCGCTTATCGTCAAGGAAAGAGATTATTCAAAGGCTTCGACTGTTGTCGATACCAAACTGGTTGGCAGCGTTGACGGCAAAAACGTCGTTATCGTTGACGATATGATTGCAACTGGCGGAACTTTGATTGCCGCATGCCAGAAACTTCACGAATTCGGTGCGAAAAATATCGATGTTTTCTGTACATTCCCCTTCTTCAACGGAGAGGCTGTCGCAAAACTCGACAAAGCTTATGCCGACGGTTTTGTAAGAAGTGTAACCGGAACGAACGCTGTTATCCGCGGCGAAGAGTTCAAAAAAGAACATCCGTGGTACAATGAAGTCGATGTTGCAAGATTTTTTGCGAAAGTTGTTTACAGCATCAACCACATGGAATCGATCTCAAACATTCTGGAATTGTAAAAGCCGGCGGCTTTCCGGATATTCCGCAATCTAAAAATCAAGGAGTTGTAATGCCAGCAAAAACCGCGATAGAAAAAGCTATGGAAACACCGGCTATGCGCCAGTATCTTGAAATAAAGAAACAGTACAGCGACGCAATCCTCTTTTTTCGCATGGGTGATTTCTACGAAATGTTTTTTGATGATGCGGTGGAAGCTTCCGAAATTCTTGGCATTACGCTTACCTGCCGGCACAAGGACGCTGATATTCCGCTTGCAGGAGTTCCGTGGCACGCAGCAGACCTATATATCAAAAAACTTCTTGAAGCAGGGAAAAAAGTCGCCGTATGTGAGCAGAACGAAAGCATAAACAACTCGAAACGTACTTTCGACCGAAGTGTTGTGCGGATAATGACCCCTGGAACAGTCGTTGAGGAAAGTTCACTTACCGAAAACAGAAACAACTGGCTGATGTCTGTGTTTTTCAAAAAGAAAGATGCTTTTTTCTGCTGGGTAGACGTAAGCTGCGGAAACGTGTTTTATACCGTTTCAACCGAGATTTCAGCAAGCGATACTATTGATTTGATCGATCCGAAGGAAACTCTGCTTTCGGAGGCTTCTTCTTTTGTAAAAGGCGAGATTATCGACAAGGACAAATTTGAAGACTGGATTCCTTCAGCTCCGGCTGCAGAATATCTTGAAAGCCTTGCGAAATACGGGTTTGACAGGAATATATATGCATCTTTGAAGCAGTTGCTTTTCTATCTCGATTCCCTTTATTTTGGCAATTTCCCGCCGCTAAGGCTTCCTGTTGAGTGGAAAAACAGCGACACAGCATCGCTTGATTACAACACGGTCTCGAATCTCGAGCTTGAAAGGACACTTATCGGCGGCGAAAGAGTCGGTTCCCTGCTTTGGGCAATAGACAGAACCCAGACTCCGATGGGAAAAAGACTTCTTTCGGATGTTGTGAAAAATCCGCTTAAAAACCGCGACAAAATACTTCTCAGACAGTGCTGTGCAGCGACTTTGTTTGAAGACCCTGTGCTGCTGCGCGAAGTAACGGATTCGCTCGGGAGCATCAAGGATTTCGAAAGAACATTGAGCCGTATCCTTGTCAAACGGGGCGGACCGCGTGAAATATCAATGCTGGCATCTTCGCTTCTTATGGCGGCAAGACTTCGTTCCTACATCATGTCGATGCCGGAGAGAATGCCGTTTTTTGCCGAAGACGCACCGCTTCAGCTCACCGAAGAGTGCATTGTTTCGTGGCAGAAACGGTTTTTGGAAGAGGCTCCGCTTATTTACAAGGAAGGAGGCTTTGTCGACCCTGATTTTTCTCACGAAGTTTTTGAACTTTCCGACTTCATCCACAACTTCCGTTCACACATCGTAGCCCTCGAGGCAAAAGAGCGCGAAAAATCGCAGATACCCTCATTAAAAGTAGGTTTCAACAAAGTTTTCGGCTATTTTTTTGAAATCAGTAAACGCTTTGAAAAACAGGTTCCCGACTATTTCATCAGAAAACAGACAACTGTCGGAGCCGAGCGTTATTTCACGGCGGAACTTAAAGATCTTGAAGAGAAAATATCGTCGGCAAAAGACCGGCTGACCGCCCTTGAACTCAAAATTCTCGACGACACAGTAAACGAAATAGCTTCATTTAAAGACGATATCCTTGCCGCCGCAAAATTTACCGCATGGATCGATCTTTTCTGCGGTTTCGCAAAACTTGCTGTTGAAAAAAACTACTGCCGACCTTTGATTTCCGATGAAGAAGGAATCGAAATCGTTGACGGCAGACACCCTGTAGTTGAAGCGTGCCTGAAAGATGCCAGATATGTTCCGGCAAATGTTTCGATAGGCTCAGGCAACAAACGTTTCTGCCTTATCACAGGACCGAATATGGGTGGTAAATCGACTTTGATGCGAATGACTGCACTCATCGTCCTTCTTGCTCAAACAGGCAGTTTTGTTCCCGCTGAAAGCGCTAAAATAGGGATTGTTGACGCAATTTTCACCCGTGTCGGTGCAAGCGACAACCTTTCGAGAGGAGAATCGACATTTCTCGTTGAAATGAAGGAAGCCGCCTCTATTCTGAACGCAGCGACCGAAAAATCGCTTATAATACTTGATGAGATAGGGCGCGGAACGGGAACTTACGACGGAATCAGTCTTGCAAGAGCTATTGCCGAATACATCATCACGAAAATCAACGCTACGACGCTGTTTGCGACGCATTATCACATACTTACCGAACTTGCCGAAGACTTCGACAAAGTGGCGAATTTTCACATGACAGTCAGGGAATATGCAGGAAAAATGAGATTTCTCTACCAGATGGAAGAAGGCGGCAGCAGCAGAAGTTTCGGTGTTGAGGTTGCCAAACTCACAAATATGCCGAAAGAAGTTATCAAAAATGCCGAAAAGATTCTAAAAAACATGGAAAGTTTCGACCGCAGAATGCGTTTTGAAAACGGCTCTTTGCTTCAGACCGACATTTTTTCAATGGCAGAAGAACAGAACAAAAATGTCGTTCCTGACTATCTGCGCGAAATCGAAAAAGTTCTGAGAAGAGTTGATCCCGAAAAGATAAATCCGCGCGAAGCAATGAATATCGTTTTTCAATTGTTTGATATTCTTAAAGAAAGCGACGAAGAAAACGGATAGAAAAAACTGTTTTTATTTTGCACAGCAGATTTCCGAAAGTTTTGCTGAAATTTCTTTAAAAGGAATTGTGTCTTCAATACCTTCTATTTTGATTCCCTGCTCTGAAACCTCGGCCGCAATTAGGTTTGACGGATTTGTTTCACATGAAACAAAAAGATTTTTTTCGGAATTTAGAGCTAAAATGTATGCGCTTCCTTTGGTCGTAGAGCGGTCCAGAACCGAATATTTTCCCTCAGCGATCTCCTCTTTTTCCGCAAGTTCGAGCGCTTCAATTAAATCTCCCCCTTTTGTGAAGAGGATTTTAGCAAGGTTTCTTATCTGAGAAACATTCAAAAGTTCTTTTTTCGCAAATTTCGCCCCTTCAAGGAAGTTGCCCGTCATTTCAGCAAGCTGCATGACTGCAAAAACTGTTTCAGGCGCGTCCTTATCAACATTTTCTCTTATTTTCCACGCGTTTTCAAACTGCTCGGTCTGAAGGTAAACAAAAAATATCGCATTCTGGATATCACTTGATTTCGGATCGATTTTTTCAGCTTCTTTGTAGTATTTCAGGGCTTCTTCCATGTTCTGTCCGACAAAAAAGAGGTTGCCGTAGAAAAAAAGCGTCGCGACATGCTTTGGATCAAGGCTTAAAGCCTTTTCTGCATAAGTTTTCGCAGCTTCAAGATTCTGCGCATCGTATGAAATCAAAGCCAGATTGTAAAGTGATTCAACTGCCTGGACCCCTTTTTCGATGCAGGTTTCAAAGGCTTTTTTGGCTTCTTCGGCGCGGTTGAGCGCATTCAAAGCGTAGGCAATATAAAACTCCGCGTCCTTAACCGTGCTCTTTTTGAAAGATTCAATAGCTTTCTCGAACTCGTTTTTCTTTAAGAGCTCTTGTCCTTCGTTGAAGGCTACATCTCTGCTTTCTGTATTTTCTTCGAGAAGTTTGAGGTTCGCGTTTTCTTTGCTTTCATCCTTCTTTTCAACGCTTCCGCAGGCTGAAACAAGAACAGAAAGAGCCGCCAGAATAACAACTATAGTATTTTTTTTCATTGTTTTCTCCCGTTTGATTTAAATACCGGACCTTCTTTGCAAACCAAAAAACTGCCGCCGGTCGTCTCTATTCTGCAGCCGAGGCACGCGCCTATGCCGCAGCCCATTGTCGATTCATAAGATTTGTAAAGTTCGCCGATTCCATATTTTGCAAAAACTTTTTCAACGCAGTCCATCATGATTACAGGCCCGCAAGTGCAGATTAAACTAGGCTCAAACCCCTTTTCAAAAAGGGTTTCAAGCACTTCGTGCGGATATTTTTTAAGGCCGTAACTGCCATCATCGGTTGTTATTATTACTTCACCAAGTTCTTCAAATTTTTCCTTCAAAAGAATGGAATCTTTGTCCCTGAAGCCGAAAATAAAGCGTTTTTCAGCAGCCTTTGAATTTTTAGCAGTGTAGAAAAGCGGTGCGACACCGATTCCTCCGCCGATGCAGAGCAATGTTCCTGTCGTGTCAGGGAAGTTGTTTCCCAAATATCCCGTGATTCTCAGTTTTTCGCCGGGCCTCATTTCGGAAAGTACCTTAGTCCCCTTCCCTACCACCTTTACAAGAAGCGATAAAATGCCGTCATTCCAGTCAAAAACCGAGATCGGACGCGGCAAAAACGGGTCCATGAGACCGTCAGGCTTCGAAAGCATGAGGAACTGCCCAGGCTGCGGGATTTCGTCGAACACGATATTCATAAGAAAAGTGTCTTTCGTGACAAAATCGCTTGAAACTATTTTGCAGATTCTGTTTACAGTCATTTTTCCTCAAAAATTTGTTCTTCCAAGTTTTGATTCTTTCGGCTCGAAAACGAGATGAACTTCCTTGCCCGTTTCGACCGATTCGTAAATCGCGTTGATGAGTTCGAGCGATTTGCGCCCCTCTAGACCGTCAACGAGGGCATGCTTGCCGTTTTCGATGCAGTCGATGACGCTTTCAAGGTAGCGGATGTGCCCGAAACCGTAGACGTTGGGCGGATTCTCACTGTATTTTTCCAAAATTTCCTTTCTTTCGTCGGGCGTTTCGCCTTCGAAATTCCACTCCTGCATTTTGTTTACCGCAAAGCCGCCGATCACGCAGTTTCCTTTTTCGCCGAGGATCGAAAGAGAGCCTTCGAGGTCGGCGGGGCGTGTCGCTGTTGTCGCTTCGACTATTCCGAGCGCGCCGTTTCTGAACTTGATTATCGCGGCACATGTGTCGTCAGCCTCGATGTTTACGAGATAGGTGCCGTTCATCGCCATGACGCTCACAGGTTCACCGAGCATCCATTCGAGCAGGTCGATGTGGTGGCTTGCCTGATTCGTGATGACTCCGCCGTCGTAAGCCCACGTTCCGCGCCATGAGTCGGCATCGTAGTATTCTTGTTTCCGGCACCATCTGACACGCACTGTTCCCATGACAAGTTTTCCGAAACCGCCGCTTTCGAGTTTTTTCCTCAAAATCTGGACAGGCAGGTTGAAGCGGTTCTGTTTCACAATGAAAAGGCGAACGCCGTTCATGTCGCAAGTCCTTATCATCTCGTCAGCATCGCTTAGTTTCAGCGCCATCGGCTTTTCGCAGACGATGTGCTTTTTGTATTTTTTCACGATGTCAACAGTGTGTTTGGGATGAAGACCGCTCGGAGTGAGAATGTTGACTACATCGGTCTCAGGGTGTTTCTGAAGCATTTCGTCGTAGCTCGTATACCAGGGAACACCCGCTACTGATGCGGCTTTCTCAGCCTTTTCGGGAACAATGTCGCAAACCGCGACAAGACGGGCTTTCGGAATATTCTGGATCGCCTCGATGTGCTTTTTAACGATCCTTCCGCAGCCTACAAGAGCGAAGTTAAGAGTCATTTTGCCTCGGAATTTTGATTATAAAGTCTCTTTTATTTTTTCGAAATCTTTAATAATATAAGTAAGTTTTGCCAAATTTGCATCTTCCATGTTAGCAAGAGGCGGGCGAAAGATGTTTTCACATTTTTTCATTAAATGAAGAGCCTCTTTTACCGGAAGCGGGTTCGATTCCATGAACATCGCGTGGTTGATTTTGTTTGTCGCAAGCTGGATTTTTGAAGCTGTTGCAAAATCGCCCGAAAGTGCCGCATCGACCATTTTTACGCAGATTTCAGGATAAATATTGGACAGAACGCTGATGACTCCTTTTCCACCCATCGAAATGAAGGGAACGACCGTGAAATCGTCACCTGAAAGGAAGTCAAAACGATCAGTTCCTACGGTGTCGAGATAATCTGCAAGTCTTCCGAGATCGCCTGTTGCTTCTTTTACTGCGACGACTTTTTTGATTTTGGAAACCAGTTTGAGTGCAGCCGGAGCAATGTTGAGGCCGGTTCTTCCCGGAACGTTGTAAAGGACGATTTTGGCGCCGGTTTTAGCAATGGAATTGTAATGCGCGAAAAGCCCTTTCGGAGTGGGTTTATTGTAGTATGGAGTGACAATGAGAACTTTGTCGATCCCCGCTTTGAGAGCGGCTTCTGTCTGTTTTACGCTGTCAGCCGTATTGTTTGTTCCCGTTCCCGCAACAAGGTCAAGTTTCGAGCATTTTTCCTTCGTGAAGCGGAAAAGTTCCTCTTTTTCGGCAAGGCTCAAAGTTGCCCCTTCGCCCGTCGTTCCCGCTACGACAACACCTGATACCTTGGCTTTGACCTGGGCATCAAGCAGTTTTTCAAATGCTTTGAAATCAATTTCACCCGACTTTTTGAAAGGGGTGACTATCGCCGTGTAAACACCTTTCATTTTAACCTCTGTAATGAATGTTGTTAATTTTGAAATCTATAATAACTTCTTTGTCTTTCAGTGATTCCCTGAGATTTTCGACAGCCTGGATGTCTGAACCCTGGACCGTGACATAGACTTTGCCCGAGTATTCGTCGGCATCGTCAGCGTTGAGATGGAGGCTCGAAATGTTGAAATTCTTGTCGTTGAGTTCGTTCGCAAGCTCCATGAGCGCACCTTTTCTATTCTGCAGGCTGATAATGAACGAAATTTCGTATTTCGGATACTCGAACCAGTAGACATTTTCTTCCAGATGTTCCGCATCGATCCTCGAAATCTTCGGACATTTCTGCTTGTGGAGAATATAGCCTTCGTCAGACGAAACCGAAGCGACAACGCAGTCACCTTCGACCGGCTGGCAGCAGCGGGCGATTTTGTAGTCGCTTATCATGCCGATCCCTTTGATGAATAATCGGA
>Ga0265299_10003475_pt1 | contig 15340 bp, 9 predicted proteins | sample AusTroGonzalo_MG_4_FD_193485 | JGI IMG/M metagenome (GOLD analysis project Ga0265299, IMG submission 193485) | Bovine rumen microbial communities from tropical cattle in Woodstock, Queensland, Australia - Gonzalo_02 | ecosystem: Host-associated > Mammals > Digestive system > Stomach > Rumen ... | reverse complement strand
CGTTTCGTCAAGGGAGCGACCAGCATCCTCATCGTCGAGGATGTGGTGGCTGTAGTGCTGATGGTATTACTTTCCAGTATAGCCATCCGCCATCAGTTCGAGGGTGCCGAGTTGGCCAGCAAGGTCGTCGATCTGGCCATTACGCTCGCGGCATGGTTCATCTGCGGAATACTGATTATCCCGACACTGATACGCTTAGTGAAAAAACATTTGAATGACGAGACGCTTATCATCCTCGCCTTGGGTCTGTGCCTGGGCATGGTGCTGACGGCTGAGGAAGCAGGGTTCAGCAGTGCACTCGGAGCCTTCGTCATGGGATCCATCCTTGCCGAGACAGTGGAGTCGCATCGTATCGAAAAACTGATGACACCGCTGAAGAATGTCTTTGCTGCCATCTTCTTCATCTCTGTGGGTATGCTGATCAATCCGTCTTCATTGGCGGAATATTGGTATAGCATCCTCTGGGTCAGTCTGGTAATTATCGTCGGAATGATACTCTTTGGCACCTTGGGTTGCTGGTGGGGCGGTGAGACGATGCGCGACGCCATGCTTACCAGCTTCTCATTCGTCCAGATTGGCGAGTTCTCGTTCATCATCGCTTCACTCGGTACCAGCTTGGGTGTTCTTGAGCCTGTCGTCTATCCTATCATCGTGGCAGCCAGTGTGCTGACCACCTTCCTCACACCTTATATTATGAAGGCTGCCGTACCATGCTACACATTCCTTTATAATCACGTTCCAGCGAGCATGCGTGCCAAGATCGACCAGCGCGAGCAGCAAGTGGCAGAAGCAGAGGCAAAAGCGGCTAAGCCATCCGGCGACAAGAGTTCATTAGCAGGCAAGGTGCGACATGCCGTCAGGAACACCTTTATCACGAAGCATCTTGTCAATCTGTTTATCAAGAACATGAGTGCTCATGATGAAGAACAATCTGGGCACAAAAACAAATAAAACAATAAATATGAAACAGACAATTATTCTCGGCAACATCATTACGATGGATGAAAAGCGGCCCTTTGCCAAGGCTGCATTAGTGAAGAACGGCGTGTTTGCCTATATCGGCAGCGCGGAAGAAGTGAAGAAACTTGCCAGTGCAGATGCACAGGTACTGGACTATGGTGACAAATATATCTATCCAGGCTTTATGGAGTCCCACTGTCACGGCCATCTGGCCGGTTACCGCGCTATCGGACAGGCGAACCTGATGGTGGCTGGCTTCACAAACTATCCCAAATACCGCGATATTATCAAAGAATTCATTGCGAAGAACCCGCAGCGCGACTTCTACGTAGCATCAGGGTGGGTGGAAAATGAGGAATATGTCAGCAAGGCTTACTTGGACGAGATCTGCTCAGATAAGCCACTCCTCATGCAGACTGGCGGTGGACACTCCATGCTCCTCAATACAAAGGCGATGGAATGGGCAGGCATCGATGCTGCCTACGCTAAGAAATGGGGCTATGACCTGGTACATGTGGATAAGAATGGCGAACCCGACGGCTATATCTGTGAAGGCCCTGTGTTCGAGATTGTCCCGAAGCTTCCCGCTTCAGTAGAAGATATCAAGGAATATCTGCTCGCTTGGCAGGAGATGGCCCTCAGCAGCGGTTTTACTGCCGTTGGTGACGCCGGCGTGGAGGTTGTCAACAAGAATGCTCCCAAGGCTTATCATGAACTACAGGAGGAAGGCAAGTTGAAACTGCGCACCTACGCCTATATGTATGTGACGGACAATATTGCCGACCCCAAGGCAGAGATAGCCCGCATTGCCGCAGAGCGTGCTGAGATGAGCGGTGAGTATTTCCATATTATTGGTCCCAAGGCTTTCCTTGACGGTGTGACTGAGGCACATACGGGTTGGCAGAACCAGGACTATCTGGACCAGCCAGGCTACCACGGCAATGAGCGCTTCAACGACCACGATAAGATGGTAGAGATGATTGTTGAGGCCGATAAGGAGGGTATGTCTGTACACGTCCATTCCGAGGGCGGCGGTGCGACCCATTACATGCTGGGCTGTATCGAGGATGCCATTAAGATTACGGGCAACAAGGACCAGCGCAACGTGCTGGCACACCTGCACTTCGTGACCGATGAGGATATCCACCGCATGGCAGAGACAGGCTCTGTTCCTGCGGTTCCGCCACTGTGGACATGTAAGGCTCCGGGCATGTATGAGCAGGAAGTCGCATATATGGGTCAGGAGTTGACAGATCAGGCTTACCCCATCAAGTCGTTCTATGATGCAGGTGCCAATGTGGTGTTCCATTCCGACTATCCCGTTTCACCCATGATGGATATCAAGCTCAGCATTTATACGGCTGAAAAACGCAACTATCCAAAGGAAGCGTTTGGCGGCGCAACAGCCCCGCGCAATCTCAAGGAAGCCATCACCCGCGAACAGTCGCTCCGTGCCATGACCATCAACGTAGCCCGTCAGTTCCACCAGGAGCATCGTTTGGGCTCCATCGAGTTCGGCAAGATTGCCAATATGACCGTCTACGACTGCGACTTCCTGCACGACGACATCGAGAAGGTAGCGCAGGCCAATCTCGTCGCCACCATCGTTGACGGCGAGGAAGTATTCAAGGCATAGAAAGTTGAATAAATAATGATAAGAAATTTGGCCGTTTAGGGAATTATCCGTAACTTTGCACCTGCGTTGGCATACATGTCGACGCAGGTGCAATTATGGGAATATACATCAACAGAGGGAACTCAGCATTCCGCCAGTACACAAACGGTGAGTATGTTGACAAGACGGCCATGATAGCCTATATCAACACCACCTTCGACACAGCCAACAAGCTGACCTGTGTCAGCCGTCCACGCCGTTTCGGCAAGTCGATGGCGGCACAGATGCTCTATGCCTACTACGACAAGTCGTGCGACTCGCGAGAGCTGTTCAGTCGCTTCGCCATAGCCAAGGACCAGTCGTTCGAGCAGCATCTGAACAAGTATCCAACCATTAGTATTGATATTACCAGTTTCACCACCCGCTATGAAGGCAAGGACGACATTGTTGAGCTTATGCAGGCAGCTGTTACCAAGGACATTCGGAAAGCCTATCCCGATGTGGAGATTGACGAAGGCTGCGACTTAATGGATGTGCTGCTCAACGTAAATATGGCGACGGGTGAGAAATTTGTGATGATTATCGACGAGTGGGACGCCCTGTGCCGCGAGGTTGCCGATAAGCCCCGCCTCATGAACAATTATGTAAATCTTCTTCGCCGTCTTTTTAAGAATATTGACACTGCCAAGGTATTCGCCTGTGTCTACATGACTGGCATACTGCCCATCAAGCGCTACGGCACGCAGTCGGCGCTGAACGACTTCCGCGAATATTCGATGACCGACCCGAAAGCCTTGGCCGAGTATTTCGGATTCACCACCGACGAGGTGAAAGCCCTCTGCGGAAAATACCACATGGACTTCGACGAGGTGAAGAGCTGGTACGACGGCTACCGCTTCAGCGTGATGCGACCGGTGGGTGTACCTGACCCTAAACTTGTCGAAATCTCGGTGTTCAATCCCAACAGCGTGATGCAGGCCGTAGATTGCCACCAGTGCAACAACTACTGGGTGAAGACCAGCTCGTTCGACTCCCTTCAGCGCTACATCGACATGGACTTCACGGGGGTGAAGGAAGCCTTCGAGAAGCTGCTCAATGGCGGGGAGAAGCAGGTGAATACGCTGCGCTATGGCACGAACCTCTACGATGTGGAGAACGATGACGAGCTGTTCACCCTGCTCATCCATTTGGGATATGTGGCCTACGACATGTCATCGCAGGCCGTGCGCTTACCGAACATGGAGGTGCGCATAGAGATCACGGAGGCTGTGCGCGGCAGCAAGAGCCACCCCGAACTGGCCCGATGGGTGAAGGACTCCGATCTGCTGTTGGATGCCACCCTGGCCATGGACGAGGACTATGTGGCAAAGGCCATCGAGACGTTCCACAACACAAAGACCGCCCCCACATTCTATAACAATGAGCAAGCCCTGCGCTCTGTAATCCGCATGGCCTATATCGGTGCCGTGGACTACTACGTGCAGATAGAGGAGCTGCCCACTGGAAAGGGCTTTGCCGATGTGGTGTTCATACCCAAGCGCAGCATCAAGAGGCCAGCTATCGTTGTCGAGATGAAATGGAACCACCCTGTCGAGGCCGCTATCGACCAGATAAAACGCCAAGACTATCCCGACGTGCTGAAGCGCTTCACCGACCGCATCCTGCTCGTCGGCATCAACTACGACGAGACTACAAAACAGCATACGTGCAAGATTGAGAAATAAACTATAAATATGAAACAGACAATCATTCTCGGCAACATCATCACGATGGATGAGAAGCGGCCCCTTTGCCAAGGCTGCATTAGTGAAGAACGGCGTATTTGCTTATATCGGCAACGCAGAGGAGGTGAAGAAACTCGCCTGTAAGGACGCGCAAGTATTGGACTACGGTGAGAATTTCATCTACCCGGGCTTTTTAGAGTCACATTGCCACGGCCATTTCGCCGGCGACCGCGCCATCGGCCAGGCGAACCTGATGGAGGCTGGCTTCACAGACTACCCCAAATACCGCGAGATCATCAAGGCTTTCATTGCGAAGAACCCGCAGCGCCAGCTCTATTTAGCCGCAGGATGGGTGGAAAACGATGAATACGTCACCAAAGCCTATCTCGACGAGATATGTTCCGACAAGCCGCTGATCATGCAGACCGGTGGCGGACACTCCATGCTGCTCAACACGAAGGCGTTGGAATGGGCTGGCATCGATGCAGCCTACGCGAAGAAAATGGGCTATGATATGGTTCACGTGGATGCCAATGGAGAGCCGGACGGCTACGTCTGTGAGAATCCCGTGATGGAGATCATGCCAAAGCTTCCCACAACCTTTGAGGATGCCAAGAACTATCTGCTCGCCTGGCAGGATATGGCCCTCAGCAGCGGCTTTACCGCAGTAGCCGACGCTGGTGCGGAGATATTCTACACTGATTCCAAAAAGGCCTATCATGAGCTGGAGCAGGAAGGCAAGCTGAAGCTGCGCACCTACGCTTATCTGTTGTCGCCCGACAATGTGGAGAACCCGAAGGCAGAGGTGGCCCGCGTCGCCGAAGACCGTACCAAGTACAGTGGCGAATATTTCCAAGTTGTCGGCATCAAGGCGTTCCTCGACGGTGTGACCGAAGCCCATACGGGTTGGCAGAATCAGGATTACCTGAATCAGCCTGGCTATCACGGCGTGGAGCGTTTCAATGATCACGACAAGATGGTGGAGCTGATTACCGAGGCCGACAAGGAAGGTCTCGCCGTGCATGTCCACTCTGAAGGAGGCGGTGCCGTGCACTTCATGCTCGACTGTATCGAGGATGCCGAAAAGATTACAGGCGACAAGGATCAGCGCAATGTGCTGGCACACCTGCACTTCGTAACCGACGAGGATATTCGTCGTATGGGGGCAACAGGCTCCGTACCTGCGGTGGCGCCACTGTGGTCATGTAAGGCTCCAAGCATTTATGAGCAGGAAGTCGCTTATGTGGGTCAGAAGTTGGCGGATGAGGCGTACCCTATCAAGTCGTTCTATGACGCAGGTGCCAACGTGGTGTTCCACTCCGACTATCCCGTTTCTCCGATGATGAATGTGAAATACAGCATTTATACGGCCGAGAAGCGCGACTATCCGAAGGAAGTGACTGGCGGCGCAACAGCCCCACGCAATCTCAAGGAGGCTATCACCCGCGAGCAGTCGCTGCGTGCCATGACCATCAACGTGGCCCGCGCCTGGCATCAGGAGCATCGCATGGGCTCCATCGAGTTCGGCAAGATCGCCAATATGACGGTGTTCGACTGCGATTTCCTGCACGACGACATCGAAAAGGTAGCCCAGGCCAATCTCATCGCCACCATCGTTGACGGCGAAGAGGTATTCAAGGCATAAGTCCTCTGAATTGTTTAAATTGCATTTATTTCGCTATAGCTTGGCAAAAATAGCCAAGTTTAGCGAAATAAATGCAATTTTATTCCCATTTTAACGTTTTATGGTATATGTGTACAATCATTGGCAGGAAACAGGAGATAGCAGAACTGGCCCGTCGCTATGAAAGTGGCAGGGCAGAGTTCATTGCAGTATATGGACGTCGGCGCGTGGGCAAAACATTCTTGATTAACGAGGTGCTGCGCGATGGCATGGTATTCCATCATACGGGGCTTTCTCCGTATGACCGCAAGCGCAAGGTTTCGCTGAAGTCGCAACTCCAGAACTTTCACTTCTCCTTGATTCGTCATGGTCTGGAGGGAATTGCCCAGCCAACGTCATGGATGGAGGCATTCTTCCTGCTGGAACAGCTGCTGGAACGGCTTGACAACGGTTTGCGTCAAGTAGTATTCATCGATGAGCTGCCTTGGATGGATACTGCACGTTCAGGTTTCCTGACGGCTTTGGAAGCGTTCTGGAACGGATGGGGATGCAGTCGTCATAACTTGTGCCTTGTAGTATGCGGTTCTGCAACATCGTGGATGCTGGATAACATCATCAATAACAAGGGCGGCCTTTATGGGCGACTGACTTGCGAGATGAAACTGTCGCCGTTTACACTGTTGGAGTGTGAGCAGTTCTTTGCAAGCAGGAAGATTGACATGTCGCGCTACAACATCATCCAGGCCTATATGATTCTTGGCGGTATTCCGTTCTATCTGGACTGCTTCAACCCGTCGCTCAGTCTGGCTCAGAACATCGACACGCTGTTCTTCAACCCGAAGGCAAAGCTTGGCGATGAGTTCGAGAGACTGTTCAACTCCGTTTTCGACAATGCCTCTGACTGCATGAAGATCATCCGCTTCCTTGGCAAGCGCCATGCGGGTTTCCGGCGCGACGAGATTGCCCGTAAGACTGGTATCAATCCCAATGGCGATTTCACGAAATTGCTGAAGGCACTTATCGCGAGTGACTTTGTGATAAAATATGTGCCTTGGGGTGCAGCCAACAATGAAGAATACTACAAACTGTCTGACTGCTTCTGCTGGTTTTGGCTGCATTTCAAAGAGGAAAAGGCTGTGACCGAACGGGACTACTGGATGCATCATATAAAGGAAAGCGAGATAACATCGTGGCGGGGAATAGCGTTCGAGGAGGTCTGCATGCAGCATATCTATCAGATCAAGATGGCCTTGCAGATTGCTGGCGTCACATCGCAAGAATCATCGCTTGTAGTTAGCGGCGACGATGATACTGATGGTATGCAGATAGATTTGCTGATAGACCGTGCTGACGATGTTGTCAACGTCTGCGAAATGAAGTATTCCAAGACGAACTATGCTATCACGAAATCTTACGCAGAGAAACTACAAAAACGCGTTGACGCATTGGAACACGCTCATCCCGACAAGATATTCCATCTGACTTTTGTGACAGTCAATCCGATAGAACGAAACGTCCATTCCGATATGGTTAAGTCGGCTGTTACTGCTGATGAACTATTCAAATGATTCAAAGAATGTTACCTTTGCAAAAAGTTTCTTGTTGATAGAGGAATATTATGGCAAAAAAGATAAAAGACAAAGAAAGAGACAGCATAGACTTTGGGAAGTCGAAGATTGAACCACTGTTTAACAGCATTTTCTATCCTACGCTGTTATCAATGGTGTTTGCGTCGCTCTTCACGGTTGCAGACGGTATATTCGTCGGGCAGGGCGTGGGAAGCAATGCGCTGGCGGCCATCAATATCGTCTCGCCGCTGTTTTTAGTGACGACGGGCCTTGCGCTGATGTTCGGTGTGGGCATGTCGGTGGTGGCAAGCATCCATCTGTCACAAGACAACAAGAAGGCGGCTAATTACATTGTCACCCAAGCCTTCGATGTGGCTACGCTGCTGATGGTGATAATTGCTGTTGCCGTCTATTTCTTCCGCATACCTTTCTTGCGGCTATTGGGAAGCAGCGATGCACTGTTGCCCTTATGTGAGGATTATCTTCTCCCCATTCTTCCCGGATGTGTTTGCATCGTCATCCAGATGATCGGCACCTTCGTCATCAGGCTTGACGGATCGCCCAAGTTTGCAGCTTCATTGGAAATCTTCCCCGGCCTGCTGAACATCTTCTTAGACTGGCTATTCGTATTCCCGATGCAGATGGGCATTGCGGGTAGCGCCATCGCATCGTCGGTCAGTTGCGCCGCTGCCGCCGGAATGGTTGTCTGGTATATGTTCTTCCGTGTGCAGACGGTCAAGATATGCCGACTGAAGCTCAGTCCTACCAGCCTTTATCTGACAGCACGCAATGTGGGCTATATGGCCCGCAGCGGTTTCTCCTCTATGCTGGGAGAGCTGGCCATGTCGATGGTGTTGCTTACCGGTAACTACGTCTTTATACGGGAGCTGGGCGAAGACGGTGTAGCCGCCTTCAGTGTAGCCTGCTATCTTTATCCCATCGTGTTCATGATCAACAATTCCGTGGCACAGTCTGCCCAGCCTATCCTCAGTTTCAATCATGGTGCAGGCAATCGCTACCGGGTGCAAAGAACCTTCAGGATCAGCCTCAGTACTGCTACCATCTGTGGCGTATTGGTGACAACTTTTCTCACCTTGGCCACCAAACCACTTGTCGGCCTGTTCCTGCAGGCAGGCACTGACGCATACGACATTGCCATAGGCGGACTTCCTTTGTTCGCTTATTCTGCCATATTCTTTGCCATGAATGTTGCCATCATCGGATATTTCCAAGCGACGGAGCAGAACACCCGGGCTACTCTTTGTATGCTCTTCCGTGGTCTGGTATTCCTTGTACCGGCATTTATCCTGATGCCTATGTTCATTTCCCCACAAGGCGTATGGCTCGCCGTTCCCGTTACAGAATGCATGACGCTGGGCGTGATACTATTGACAAATAGGGGCATCCTTAGTCGTTAATGGAGGATGATTACAGTTGCACCTCAGCAATTCAAATATTAGAAAGGCTCGTCAATTATGTACGATCAGATAAGGGAAGATACGCTCTATATCATGCTTTACGCAGTGGTGACAGCTACGGCCATGATGGCAAGTTGTTATCTACTGTTCCGTCGGGGCAACGCCTTTGCCCCTGACATCACGCCGCCAGTGCGCCTGCGCCGCTGGGCTGCTGCGTTCTTTGCTTCCATCGCTTTGAACCATGCATGGTATATGCCCATCTTTTTCCTCACCTCAAGCGAAGATATCAAGCTGTGCGACCTTGTTGGCGGATTGCTTGACTGCCTGACCTTTTTCCCCTTGGCCATCGTCGTGCTGCTCACCATGCTGCAAGACCGCCGTCGCCCGCTGTGGCCTGTCGCGGCGATGATAGCCCCCATCGTTGTAGGAGGGGGGGTAGGCGTTGCTGCCCGTAGCTATGCTTTTTTGCCGATGGTATATGTCTATTTCCTGTTGATGTGCATAGGCTTGATTATATATATGGTACGTGCGTTGAGGCAATATGGGCGCTGGCTGCGCGACAACTATGCCGACCTGGAGCACAAGGAGGTGTGGCAGAGTTTCGTGGTGCTGGCCGTCATACTGCTGGTATTCGGTACCTATGCGTTTACCAGCGAAGGCCCTGTTTACCAATATGCCATGCAGGTCATCATAGCAATGCTTATCTGCCATCTCCTGTGGCGAGTGGAAACGCTGAGTTGCCTCACCCCCGCCACCTCTTCCAAGGAGGAGGAACGTGGTGAGGAAGGAGGGCTGAAAGTGGAGGGAGGAGGGAGGATAGAGGGGGGTGAGGCTCGCAACATCATCGGGCCACTGCTGAAGCAGTATTGTGAGGAACCGCAACTCTATCTGCAATATGACATTTCCATTACACAACTTGCCCAGCTGATAGGCATCAATCGCTCCTATCTCAGCAAGCACTTTACCTTGCAGGGCATCAATTACAATGCCTACATCAACGGTCTGCGCATTCGGCATTTCATCAACCTCTACCATGAGGCCGTTGCCACCCATCAGCCTGTAACAGCCCAGCAACTGGCCTACCAGAGTGGCTTCCGCAGTTACAGCACATTCAGTGCTGCCTTCAAGCAGAGCATGGGAATGACTGCGACGGAGTGGATGCGGCTCTCAGAATCGTAAAAATCGTTTCAGAATCGTAAAAATTTGCGGGCGGAGGCTTTTGGATTGTTGTGGTTTCAAAGGAAATAAACTACCTTTGCACAATAATCCAAAAGTTTTGTTTAACAATAAATGTATTGTAATAATGAGAAAAATGAAGAAATGGGTGATGGCTGCCACCCTCGTTTGCGGCACGACAATGGTGCTCACTTCATGCAGTAGTGACAAAGACGACATCCCCGACTCAAGTTCAACACTTCCCAAAAGCTACCACCTCATAGCAGATGAGTACAAGGAAGTCCTCCTTGACCCGGATTTAGAGGCTAAGTTTGCGAGCATCGTTCAGGACCAGGGTGAGAAATTCACCATCGACAGCCCCAAGCCGGGACAGAAACTGACTATCTATTTCTATCGTCCCGATGGTATCGGGCAGGAAGAGAAGACACCCATAGTGTATTATTGTCATGGAGGCGGCTACCTGACAGGCAACGCTACGATGTACGGCAACGATTTCCGCGAGATGGCCAACAGGCTCAAGGCCACGGTGTTTTCTGTGGAATATACACTAACTTCCGATCCGTCATACACCTATCACATAGAGCTGGATGAGGCATACGTGGGTTTGACCTATATCCATGAACATGGTGATGAGCTACATGTGGACGGTGACAATATCGTCATCATGGGCGAAAGTGCAGGTGGTGGACTGACCACCCGTATGGCACTGTGGAACAAGGACAAGGGTAACGTGCCCCTAAAGGGCGCGGTGCTTATTTATCCGATGCTCGACTATCGCACCGGCGGTCCTGACGACCTCCACCCCGACGATATGACAGGCGAGTTCGTATGGCATAAAGAAGAGAATGTCGCTGGCTGGGCCTATTTGAAGCATGGACAGGAAATCCCTGCCGACGAGATGATTTATTACTCCCCGGCGGTGGCCACACCAGAGCAGCTCAAAGGGTTTCCCACCACGTTCCTCATCGTCGGCACCCTCGACCTCTTCGTCCATGAGGATAAGGCCTTTGTGGAACAGCTGAAGCTGGCCGGTGTGGAAGTGGACTCGTTCGTGGAGCCAGGCGTACCCCACTCCTATAATGTCATATTGAACGACAGCCCTCAGACCATCCGTTTCAAGAATCTTCGGGACGAAGCTGTCAAAAAAATGTTTAAATCAGAAAACAGCAATATAAGTGGCGCGCCCGACTATTCCAAGAAGTCCTGTTGGTTCCAGATTCCAGAGGTCACCAAGGAGTTCGACACGTTCTACATCCCCGCGACGGAGTATATCAACTCGAGCTATGACGAGGGTGCCTCTGACTTTGCCACGCTTGACAATGCCGAGATGTTGGAGGGTATCCAGGGCGAATACCTGACGCAGGCAAGCGTATATGAGGAGAGCACCAACGTGTTCGTGCCGTACTACCGCCAGGCCGGCCTGAAGCTTGAGGTAGATGCCTGGAAGAATACCGGCGACATGCGCACGGCTCTTACCGGAACGCCCTACAGTGACGTTACTGCCGCGCTCGACTACTATTTCCAGCACTACAACAATGGCCGCCCGTTCATCATCGCAGGCCATAGCCAGGGATCCGCCATGACCAGTCTCGTGCTGCAGAAATACTTCAAGGAGCATCCCGACTACTACAAGCGAATGGTGGCCGCCTACGTCATAGGCTACGCCGTTACCACGGACGACCTCAAGACCTTCCCGCACCTGAAGTTCGCTACTGGCGAGAGCGACACGGGCGTCATCATCAGCTGGAACACTGAGGGCAAGAAGAGTGTGGAGGAAAACGCCCCGAACCTTGTGCTGCTACCGAACGCCATCAGCATCAATCCGCTGAACTGGAAACTTGACGAGACGTATGCATCGGCAAGCGAGAACCTTGGCTCGCTCATCGTTGACGCGAAAAACCTCACAGCTAAGATTGGTGATATTGGCGCAGATGCGCAGGTGGTCACCAGTCGTGGCGTGATTGTTACGAATGGCGAAGCAGACCACAGCCAGATGCCTGCGTTTATGAAGGATATTTTCGGACCGGCCAGCTTCCACAACGAAGACTACACGTTCTACTATAACAATATCAAGGACAACGTAGCAAAGCGCATCGCAGCCTATAAGGAACTGAATTTTAACTAATAGCTAAAACGAATATGAAAGCAGATCAGATTATCAAGAACGCAAGGGTCTTCACAGCTGACAAGGACAATCCGCAGGCATCAGCCATAGTTGTGAAGGACGGAAAGTTTATCTATGTAGGCGACGAGGCTGGACTCTCAGCATACGAGGGAGAGGTCACCGACCTCGGTGGCAAGTTCATCATGCCAGGCATCATCGACAGCCATGTGCATGTGACCACCAGCATCGGATTCGCATATATGGATCCGGGTGAATACATCGTGTGCTCCAGCAAGAAGGAGGCCCTGGACTTTATGGCGGCAAGCATCAAGAACAATCCGGGCTTGAAGCGTCACAGGTTTATTCTGGAGCGTAAATACCTCAATGGCGATGACATCGTCAAGGAAGATCTCGATGCCATCTGTCCCGATGCCGAAGTCCTGATTCTGGAGGGTGAAGGCCACAGCGTCTGGGTGAACTCCAAGGTACTTGACAGACACGGCATTACCGACGAGACACCCGACCGCGTGCCTGAGCTGAGTTATTATGTGCGTAAGGACGGCCATGTGACGGGAAATGCTTTCGAGTCGTCGGGTTGGCACATGCTCTTCGATGACTTGGAAGTGACAGATGAGCAGATCGATGCAGAGCTTTTGCGCTGGATAGACTATTCCGTTAAGGCGGGCGTGACCGTTGTCTTCGACGCAGGTTTTCCTGAGGGCGAGGCACTCCACGAGCGCATCTATGAGCGTTTGTACGAGCTGGACAAGCAGGGCAAGCTGCCCGTTTATATCGACGGAAGTATTGCGCTCACCAATCCCCAGAAGACGAAGGAAGTGGTGGAGAACGTAAAGCGTTTCCGCCAGAAGTTCGACAGCGAGCACCTGAATGTGCATACCTTTAAGGTGTTCATGGATGGTACCTTGAGAATTGAGACGGCTGCCCAGGTGACGCCATACGTAGATACCAACAAGAGAGGTGGTACCACCTACAGCAAGGAGGAGATGGCAGAGGTGATGAAGCTGCTCAACGAGGCAGGACTGGACTTCCATGCACATACCGTAGGCGAGCGCTCGTCCCGCACTGTGCTCGACGGCGTGGAGCTGGCGAAGAAGGAACTTGGCGACGATTTCCGCGTGAAGGTGACCTGTGCTCATCTGGAAATCCAGGATGACGCTGATATGGACCGCTTTGCCAAGCTGGGCGTTACAGCCAATTACACGCCTTGGTGGCATTCCGGATGTACGGGCGGCAAACCGATTGAGATATGGCGCAGCCTGCTGGGCGAGGAGCGTGCGAACAAGATGTACCGCAGCAAGACGATGTGGAACACCGGTGCCAATGTGACTTTCTCAAGCGATAACATCATCTATGGTGATTTTGCGACCTGGAGCCCCTATCTTGGTATGGAAATCGGTATGACGCGATTTATCAACGAAAAGTCGAACGCCCCTGAAAGGACTAGAGTTGTTGAAGAATATCCTTCTCCCAAGGAGAAGATGAACATTGAGGAAATGATTCTGGGATACACCATCAACGGCGCCAAGCAGCTTGGCATTGAAGCCTCCAAAGGTTCTATCGAGGTCGGCAAGGACGCAGACTTCCTCGTATTCGACAACGACCTGCTCACCGCAGAGCATGAAGGATTCAGCCACAACATGCCGAGCGAAGTGTATATCTGTGGAAAGAAAATGAAGTAAAAATATTATGAAAACGAAAAGCGCAAACCTCCTTGCAAAAGGATATGAACTGATTGATGGCATCACCGTACCCGTGGGGACATCAAATGTAGATTTGGAAGTAGAGGGAAAAGAGCCCCAAAACGCCAAGAAACTGATCATTGCCGTAGGGAATGATCAATGTTCAATGTTCAATGGTCAATGTTCAATGTTTAACATGTATGTCTTCCGTCCAGCAAATTACAAAGAGGGTGAGAAGACACCGCTTGTCTATTTCATTCACGGCGGGGGCTACCATTTTGGCAATGTGAGCATGGATCAGGAAAAGATACAGAGCGTGGCAGATGGCGTCGGTGCCACGGTTATTGCTCCTGACTATACACTCTCCCTGGATCCTGCTTACAAATATCCCATGGAGCTTGAACAAGTCTATGCTGGACTCCTTTATGCTTACGAGCATGCGACTGAACTAAATGTGGATCCCGATAATTTTGTCATTGAGGGAGAGAGTGCCGGTGGTGGACTGACCGCACGTCTGGCTCTCTATAACAAGGACAAAGGAAAGGTTCCTCTGAAGGGCCAGGTGCTCATCTATCCCATGCTTGACTACCGTACCGGCGGTGAAAAGGATATCTACAAGAATGAATATGCCGGGCATTGCGTCTGGACAAAGGAGAACAACGTCTTTGGATGGGGAAAACTCCTTGAAGGTCAGGACAAGGAGCTTACCGATGAGGAAATGATCTATTTTTCACCCGCAGTCGCCACCGTTGAGCAGCTGAAAGGATTGCCCGAGACTTTCATGATTGTCGGCAGCCTTGACCTTTTCTGCGATGAAGACATGAGCTATGCCCAGAAGCTTATGGAGGCCGGTATTTTCACAGAGCTCTATGTAGAACCCGGAGTTCCCCACGCATACGAGTACTTGTATTGGACGCCTCAGGCACAAAGGTTCTTTGAACTGAGAGACCATGCGACCGCACGGATGCTTGGAGCCGAAAAAGACGTAAAAGAGTCTCCTGAAGCACAAGCCTTCAAAGAGTTATTATCAAAGTATAACTTGGAACAGTAATCTTAGCTCCCTAAGTTCTTTGCTGTGCAAAGCGGCGAAGCCTCAACTTTAGCCCCACTGCCTCTCTCCCAGGGCAGTGGGGCTATTTGTAACTGACAGCCGAGGGGAAAGGCGTTTAACGGACGTTTGATGCGAACTCGTGCTGAAAAATATTTACATTGACCCCTCTGAGACTCCGATTTTTTGAATGAGTTCCTTGGTGGATTGCGTATGAGCCAGTTTTGACAGGGGTCGTTTCCGCGTTTTTCACGCTACTGCTCAGCTATGGGCTGCTTGCCCCTTAAAACTGTTTCGTTTTAGTCGGTTTTTACCGAAAAAGGTGGTCTTGTAGTACAAGACCATATCTTTTGTAGTACAAGACCATATCTTTTGTAGTACAAGACCATATCTTTTGTAGTAC
>Ga0265299_10003470_pt1 | contig 15351 bp, 18 predicted proteins | sample AusTroGonzalo_MG_4_FD_193485 | JGI IMG/M metagenome (GOLD analysis project Ga0265299, IMG submission 193485) | Bovine rumen microbial communities from tropical cattle in Woodstock, Queensland, Australia - Gonzalo_02 | ecosystem: Host-associated > Mammals > Digestive system > Stomach > Rumen ... | reverse complement strand
TTTACATGTGAAGTAATGTGAAGTAATGTGAAGTAATGTGAAGTAATGTGACATTATGTGACTATCAATTGCATACGATAATAAAATTTAATGAGATAATGCCAGGCACCTGGAGTTGATCATTTGATGCAATGTGATATTATGTGATTTAATATGAGCATCGAACGTGATAAAAAAAATATAGATAAAAAATAGATAACCCCAAAGCATGCCCCCAAAAGTCCAAAAAATACCAATATTTTAAAAAATAGACAAAAAATTTATTGATGCCAGGAACCCCAAAGAGGCCATGAGGTGGTACCAACCTGGAAAAATTTTTTATTTTTTTGAAAAATGACCCCCAAAAGAAGACAGCATAAACCAGCATTTGCCCAATAACGTGTTTTAATAGCTGGATTTAATATTGCAATATGTGGTTAATAATGCAATGTTAATGTTATTTTTTCCATTTTTCCATTTTTTAGGCATCACAAATTTGGAAAAAAACAAAGCCAACCAGTTGGAATTATTACCAATAACCAATGTATTTGCTTTATTTGGATTTTTTCCATTTTTTTTTCCAAATTAAAAAGTAAAACTATTATAAAACTATATATATAAAATAAAATAAAATTATATATATACATATAAACATAATTAGTTTTGTTAACATTCCATTTGGAAAAATGGAAAAACCAAAATTTATTTGATTATATGATTAATTAAATGGCATCAATTGGTTATAACATGGCCAATTTTTCCATTGGTAATTAATTAAAATTAACTGGTCATATGACCATATTAAAAAAAGTTAATTGAATATATGGAGCCATACAACAAAAATGGAAAAATGGAAATTTTTCCAAAAATGGGTTATTTTTTCCATTTTTTTCCATTTTTTCCGAAAAATTTTTGGAAATTTTAACCATGTATGACTCCAGGCACCTGGAGGTAACATTATGGCAAGAGTGCAAACCAGCGTAATGGTTGACGAAGACAAACGAAATTTGGCAAAACAAAAGGGTTTGAAGTTGCAAGACATATTGGATCATGCATTAAATATGGCATTAGATTTGGAAGTGAAAGGCAAAGCCCAATTGGAAATTGACCAAAGCAATATTTTAAAAAGCATTGAATTAAAAGAACGTGAAAAAAAAGAGTATTTGAAAGAATACCAAACCAACATTGACCAATTGGAATTGCAAAAAAACATGTTTATTGAAAAAAAAGAGCATGAAATAATGGAGTTAAAAACCCAATTAAACATGACCAAAGACCAATTGGAAAAAGCAAAAGAAGACCAAAGCCAATTAAATAAGTTAAATGAGTATAAAGACATTATACGGGTTGCATCAAATTATGGTGGTTTAAATGATGAGATAGAGGAGCAAATATTTGCATGGATTGGTAAATGGAAAGTGGGCAATGACGTAACGGGTTTATTTGCCCAAATTAACAAAGATTTGACCAATGTATGTTATCGTATATTGACTTTAGATGACATAACAATTGATGATCCTATCTTTAGGGGTATATATGAAGATGGGGGCAATGAGTAAATGGGCGTTTATTTATCAAGTTTGCAACAATATATTGACCAAATAAATGAGTCAATGGCCAAATGGGAGCAAAAAGCCCATTACCGTAATATTGGATATAGTACCAAATGTAAAACATGCAACCATGAAAAATTGGAAGATATAGAGCGTTTATATAATGAGGGGTACACATACCAACAAATAATTGACCAATTGGAATTGGAAGACATAAGCATAATGGCATTATCACGTCATTTTAAAAACCATTACCCCAAAAGCCAACAATATAAGGCAAAGCAACGCAAATTGGCATTGGAGCGTTTGGCATATGCATTGAAAAAATGGCCGTTTTTAGAAAGTTATTTTATGCATCAAAATGATGACTTTATACGTGATTTTTCAAAGGTCAATGGATTTTGCATTGACAAAATGGGGTTATGTCAATATATTGCACCTGGTTATGTGTCAAGTTGCCAAAACATAACGGGCATTACCAAAGACATAATGGATCGTAAATTGAAAAATGCATATAATAGTCAAAAGCATGGCATATGGATAAATGCAAATGACGATATAATTAATTGTTTGAGATGCAAAGACCAAATAAATGAGCAACGCCTGGATTTAATGGAGTTGTTTATATGCAAAGAGATATTGGACGTTGACCATACTAATAAAGAGCTATACGCCAGTTGGTTGCAAACCAGCATTGACAAGCAACAATTTGTTAATGAGATGCTCCAGGCAAAAGAGCAATTGGAAAAATAAACCCCATATTGATGCGTTAATATGTTATGGTAATGTGCATAATGTCAAGTTTAACGTTAAATTGGTACAAATAAACCAAAACAAAATGGCAATATTGCATCAAATAGTGGTAATTATTGGCCATAATTTGACACATGACACATTTTAACGCAAGGTGTTTATTTAACCGTAAATTGTTATTTGGTCTTATTTTTGAAATTAAACAACATATACGCAACATTAATGTTATGGATTGCGTCACATAGTGATGCAAAATGACCAACCAATTGTTGGTGGCGTTAATGTGGTACCGTTTATTTATATTCATAACAAGAAATGTGAAGAGTGCAAAACAAAGACGTTGGCATATGATCCACAGCATGATTTAACATATTGTTTAAAATGTGGTTTGGTGCATCATGACAACAGCCCACCCGATTATGATAAATTAATGGAGCAACGGGCAAAGGAATTGGAAGAGTTAAAAGAGTTTAAACGGCAATTGCGTTTGCAAAAGCGTGATACGAGATTGTTATTAAATAAGGAGGGTAATTTATTATTTAATCAATATTGGTATACTTATTGGTAAATGCTGGAGTTGGTCAAGCTCCAGGACATTACCATATTATTGCATGATGGAGGCATAATTATTGGTGGTATTTTTCAAGGCATCAAATTATGGCATGGTTGTTGCATTAAATCAAAGGTGGATATTTAACAATTATTTGGTTAATGTTTGCCATATATTGGGCAACATATTTTGGTTATGTTGCCACAGTTACGCCACAGTTTGGCCAATGTTAATGTTGGATCCAACCAGGCACATGGCAATTGTTAATGTTAATTTTTGATGCCTGGAGTAAATGCAATATATTGTTGTTAATGCAACAATGATATGGTGGCCATGATGCTGGATTGATTTTTGGAATTGATGCAAAAAGTGGTCATTAGATATTGGCAATATGTTGGTATATTTTAATCAAATGATGGTGCAATTATTTGGTCATACCTGGTTATGGTCAATTTAATTTAATACATTGGAAGTTGCACCATATAAGATTGGCAAAAATTTGGCCGTGAGGCACTTTTAATTTAATGCAAGGAATGATTAATTTAATGGCACCAATTATGACAAGTGCCATTTTAATTGAGCTTTTAACTTTTTGCCTTTTTACCTTTTTTTTGGACATATAGATATGCCACCAAACATATTTTGATTTTGTCAAGTGCTTTAATTTAATGCAACGTTTGGTTAAAATTATGCATAGCATATGCATAGCATTTAATTAAATCAATTGGAAGTGGTCAAATAATTGACCCTATTTTGGGCATTGCCAGTTATTCAAATTTTGGTTACAGTTGAAATATAACAAAAAATGCCATAAATTAATAAATACTCCTATATGTGCCAATAACTTTTTTACTTTTTTGCATATTTGAACCATTGCAAGTGTAAAAGGGGGTATGGTTTCAAGTGTAAAAGGCAAAAAGGTTTATACCATAACCAATATAATTTTACCTGGAGGTGCAAATATATGGGCAAAGTAACAATTGAATTGTCAAGCATTGACCATAAAAAATTAAAAATGATTTGTACGGACAAAGATATTAAAATAAAAGATTACGTATTGGAAATTTTACAACGTGAAATTGCAAAGGATATTAAAAATTTGGACATATTCCAGGATTAAAAGAGGGGTAAATAAATGGAGCAAATTATAATATCACATGATGCCAAAGAGCAATTGGAACAATTGGCCAAAGTCAAAGGCACCAGCATTGACCAAATTATTATTGACATGTTGGAAGAGATGCAACCAAAAGACCATTTGGCCAAATCAATTGTTAGTAAAAAAAAGAGCATTAATATACCATCAATTATTAGACAGCAATTTGACATTGAGCCAGGCATGACGATTTATTGGGATATTATAGACAACCAAATAATATTGCATGTTGGTCGTGATGAGTAAAACAAAGTGTTTATGGAAGTATTAAAGGCCGTTGGCGTTTTTAATACCTCCAAATATTATTTTTATTTTTAAGTTATTTTAATTTTTTGTTGGATCCTTTTTTTATTTTTCAGTATTTGCATAGCATTTGCATAGCAACATTTATATATTAACAAATCCAAACCATTAATTAACAATTCCATTTGGGATTGCAAAAAGTGTTTATGGAAGTATTTAAAATGAAAAATGAAATACCAAACGGCATTTGGGTATTTGATGACCCAAACGAATTTTTAAAAGTAATGGAAGATATGCAAAAAGCATATTGCGAACAAAAAGGAGTTGGCCAACATGATGCCAAATAAACCAGCAACATTGCATAAAAAAGACCCATTAACAATGGATTACAACACCAACATTGTAATGCCTGGAGCAATAATATTTGGTTTGATCATGTTAATTATTGCAATGCGATTTGTTGACAATTACGCATTTTTGATTGCTGGAGTGTAATATTATGGCAACAATTCCAGGATCCAACAAAACCCCCCAAAATATGGGGGGTAATTACAACCCAATGCACATATTAAAATGGTTAATGTGCCATACAGCAATATGCGATGACGCAACCACCACCAATGAAGACATACGCAATGCATTTGTTGAACAAAACCCAAATTATGAGCAATACCGTTTGACCCATACCATTGGCAAATATCTTAATATGATTTATTGGGATAAACTCCAAAAAAGACGAATTAACAACCGTGTTGGTTACAATGTCCAAGTATTTGACGATGCATTAATGGACATTATCATAAAAAGGGGGGGGCAATAAATGGCATATTATAACATTTGCCCAAGTGAACGCCAGGCCAAACAAACTTATTTGTACCTCCAAAACCAAAACGGCCAAAGTCAATTTGATAATGAATTAATACGCATGGCAAAAAACGTTGTTTATTGGTTAATGTATGCTGGAGTGCCAAAAGATTTAATACCATTAGTTATTGCAAAAGCTGGTAATTACCAGGTAGATGACATTAAACGCCAAATATTTAAACAAAAAAGAACCAACAACCCATGCATTATATGTGGTAATGACAATAATTTGACCATACACCATATTAAACCAATAGCTCAATACCCATATTTGCAATACCGAAAAAACAATTTAAAAACCATTTGCCGTGAGTGTCACAAAATATTGCATGAAGATGGAGGCCACAAACATGGATAATGTCAACGTTAATGTTGGAAGTCAAAGAGATTTGAAAAATGCATTAAAATTTGTTAACAATAACAATTTAATTGCATATACTGGTTATTTTACCCAATTAAAAATAATATGCAATGTTAAATTGAAAAACCAAAATTTATTGGTCAATTATCTTTTTACCAATAAGCAATATTATGGAGCATTTAAAAAAATTTTAAGATCCAAATATTGTTAAACCATCACATGCCATCACATGTTTTATGGTGGGTATTTGCTCCAGGCAACCACCTGGAGCCATTACACCAACGCCATTGCAATGGAAATTATCATTAACATATACGCAAATTAATGAGTTAATGACCAATTAATATTATCTTATTTTTATTATTTAATGGTCACGTTACCGTCACGTGACATGTCACGCAACCATCACGTTACCAATTGGTCAATTTTATGGATATGTCAAAACCAATTATTTGGTCTTTTTTTAATGGTTTGCATATACTGGAGTTGTTGGTTAATATTTTAATAGGTGGTTGGTTTATCATGGGGTTACGTTACCGTAACGTTACCAATTGGGCATGGTCACGTTACCATCACGTTGCCAATATTGGATTAAATCATACTTGCATAGTACTTGCATCGTACTTGGATAGTGCTTAAAAAAATATATTTTTTTCATGTGCCTGGAGTTGACATAAACCAAACCAATACCGAACCAATACCAAACCAATACCAACCAGGACATGCACCAAACCAGCACCAAACATGCACCAAACATGCAAATTGTTGTTGGATCATATTTTGATGCCATACATATGCATAGCAAAAGCCATGTAAACAACCCCATTTGCAAAACCCATAAATTTGCGTTAATATCGGCCCAGTTGGGGCATTATGGCAGCGATAACAACGTTATATGGATTTTTAAATTAGTTTGAATTTTAGGACATTCGGCAAACCTTCGGCAAACCTTCAGCAAATATGCTGGAACCTTTACGGAACCTTTACACCCTTTACAATAAACCTTTACAGTTAACATTAACATAACCTTAACAAAACATGGCATAAACTTAACAAATATTTTTGTATTCCATCAATTTGCCATGATAGAAAAACAATGACGATAAAGTTTTTATTAATTTTCTATTCAATAAACTTTTTTTAATAGAAAAACAATGACCATAAACTTTTTAAAGATTTTCTATTGCATCAAAAATGTTTGATAGAAATTTTATGACCATAAACTTTTTGTAAATTTTCTATTCAATGAAAATTTTTTAATAGAAAATTTATGATGATAAACTTTTTATTAATTTTCTATTCCTGGATTTTGATTTGATAGAAAATTAATGATGAAAAACTTTTTAAAGATTTTCTATTATTTGAATAGAAAAAAGCACATGACAATTGGAGGAAAACGGCAAGTTTTAAAGCAAAAACATGGTGTTTATGTCATTATAAATCAAGTTAATACTAAAATATAAAAACGTTAATTTGGGGTTTATAAGCTATTTAAAGACCAATCATTGCATTTTGCCAATGCATTTGCTTTAGTTTTTACAGTATATAAAAAAAGGAGTTTGGAGTGTTTGGAGTATAAAAAAAGGTAAAAAGTTTTTTGGGGTTCATTAGGGGTTCATTAGGGGGTCAGTAAAAAGGCCATATTATTGCATGGCATTTAATGAGCATTTGCAATGTAATGTTGACCATTGAATTATTGGAGATATGACCCACCAAATGCAACGTTAATGTAACATGTTGTTTATAATGATAAGCTATTGGCATTATCATATGGCATGGTCATTTGTTAATGATAATTGCCATTGTCAACATATATTTGGCATATAACTTGACAGTTTTTTGACAGTTTTTTGACGGTGTCACGTGACATAATTAAATATTGATGCATTACATATGTATTATTAATAATTGCTGGAGCAAATGACAATGGAATATTATATTAATTATGCAACCGTAAAAAGATATGAAAGGCAACGCAAAAGCCGTGCAAAGAACCCCAAAACACCATATACCACATACGAAACGGCAACCATTGATTTGGGCAATAAAAGTGAATTTAAACACGGCCAACAAGTGGTGGTAATATCAAAAGAAGATTACGCCAACATGACCAATGAGATGGAACAATTAAGAAGTCAAAGCCAACAGCTCCAGGACAATGCAAAAGTGGATCCAACCCAAAGTGATGCCATCAATGATGACGTGACCAACCACGTGACCAATGAAGATATACACCAACAATTATTGGCAATGGATAGCGACCACATACAATTGGTTAATGTGCAAAATGAATTAAACCAATATAAAAGCATGGCAATTGATTGGAACGGGGCATTAATAGGCATTGAAACGGGCATTAATAAATTGATTGATGAGGTAATAAACGCCACCAAAAAGCAATATGACATTGTCATTGACCAAACAATGGAAGATAACCAAAGGGCATTGCAAAGTTTATTAAAAACAATTGATGACATACACCGTGACAACCTGGAGGCATACCATAAAAACAATATTGCAATTGCTGGAGCTATTGACCAAACGGTGGAAGATGCAAACAACCAAATACGCAATACCTCAATGTGGCAAATGATAAGGCATAAAAAAGATATTAATTTAAACGTGCCAACAAGTGATTTAATGCAACCACCTGGAAATATCAAAGAGTTGGACATAATTAATAATGCCAAAGTGATGGAAAAATTGCAAAGTAAACCAAATTTTGGTAATGTTGACATTATGGAAATAAAGCAAAACCTGGTTAACGTGCCACGTTTGGAGGAGTTGACCGTAAAGGCCAAACCCAAAAAATAACCAATGGATTGCAAAAATTTTTGTTTAATTGCTGGATATGATTATTATAGTATTGTTCAAGATTTTTTGATTTTTTCCAAACGTGGCCAATTGTATGAAATTGTTAAAACTTGGTAAATATCAATTACATATGCATTGGTTAATGTGATAATACCAAACCCAATTAATATTTATTGGTTTGATTTATTATTAAATGTAACGATTACATATGTAATTATACGGCATTAAAATGCTTTAAAATATCCAATATAATAAGTGCCTTTATAAGTATAAAGGAACTTTTATATAATTTGACGCCAAATATAAGACCATGCAAGGCACATGCCTGGAGCAACAAATTTAATGATCATGTGAAAAATAGGAGCATCAAAAAATGGAAGACCAACAACGCATAAAAAAAATATACCCCGTTGAACAATTACCAAATTATATTAATGAATTTGTCAACCAACAAAATAAACCAACCACCAAATACAATTATGATTATATTTTAAAAAAGTTTTGTAAATATTGCCAGGATATGGGCATATATGAAATAAGGCAAGAGAATGCCCAAAACATTATTAACAATTATAAAGCGTATTTGGTCAATTATGGCAACCTCAAAAGCTCCAGCATTGACAATTATTTGTTAAGAGTCCAAAGTTTTTTGGCAAATTTATTGTTGCCCGTCAAGTTGTCAAAGTTAAGTGATGACCAACCAGGCAATTACAAATATTTGACATATGATGAGATCCAACAATTATTGGCATCAATACCAGCATGCACCAAAAAGCAACCCCAAATGTTAATGTATACGGCCATAATCAAAACATTGTTTACAGCTGGATTGCGTATTAATGAGTTAGTAAACATAACATTGGAAGACATAAAGCAATATAATGGCAACACCGTGTTATTTATTATAGGCAAGGGCAAAGCAAGTGACCAAAAGCAACCCATCTATATATCAAAGCCCACAGCAATGGCCATTAATGAGTATTTGGAAATAAGACCAACAACCGATTGCAATTATTTATTTATCAATAACAAAGGGCAACAATTGACCCGTCAAACAGTCAATAAGAAGTTAAAGCAAATTGCCCGTAAATGTGACGAATTGAACGGCACCAATATTGGGCATATTTGCACATCACATGTCTTTAGGCATTCATTAGCCCGTTACCTTTTAATTGATGAGCAAAAACCAATAAGCCAGGTGCGTGACATTTTACGTCATAAGAGCATTGCAACAACCAACAAATATTTGACAAATAGCAATGAAGAGATCCAACAAATACGCATTAGCGTGACCATATAACAATAGCTGGAGCAAACCAATATGTATTTAAAAGACCCAATAAAACGTGTACAATATACCTTTAGAATAAAGGAGGATTTAATGGAAGATTTAAAGGTATATGCCAAAGCGAAAGACATTAAATTGCCACGATTGATTAATGATATTTTGGAAGAGCATATAAAAGATATGAATTTGTCAAACACCTGGAGCAATGACCCGTTGGATCTATTTATTACAATTCCAAAAAATTACCCCAAAAATGTGGTTAATTTGCCCAAAGCAACCACCAGCAATGTGGACGGTTGGCAATATGAAGTCAAAGCAATGCCCACCAATTTGGACGTATGGAATGACCAACACGGGTTTATATCCAAGCAAAAGGACATAAAGCATGAGGGCGTGGAGCCGTTATTAATTCCAAATTATATTGAGGATTTGACATTAAAAAAAGACGATGCAACAAGCCAGGCAATTGGCAATTGTTTGATTGGATTATATTTTATTGAATATGAAGACGGCAAACATAGGGTGGATTTAATCCAATTTAATGATATAATCAATAAATTGTGTTTAATAAACAATGAAGTGGCCAAATATTATAAGCATTACCGTGCGTTATTTAACCGTTTGGTTAATGACAATTTGGCAAATTTAAATGATGCCAACCATGACCATATCAAACAACAATTGTTGGATCAATTGGAGGATTTGGCATTGACCATTAACACGGGCAATGTTGTTGCCGTTGAAATTAACCAGGACATGGAGCAACAAAGCCCAAAATATGACCCGTCATTGCCAATGTATGATTTGCCAAAGCTATTGCGTGAGATAAACCAATTAAAAAAGGAAAATGAGCAATACAAAGAGGATATGGAAAAATTGACCCAACAGCATGATGAGGTAATGGAGGCATTGGCAACAATGGAGGCCGTGCGTAAAAAATTGGAAGAGCTGGAGGCAATGAGCGATGCCGAATTATGGGAAATGGTGAAAAAAGAAAGTGAAAAATGACCAATTATTAATGCTTAAATACATAAGTATTATATAAGTAAAAACCATATGTAATATTATATGTAATTTGAAAAACACGAAAAAAATAAAAAAACCTGGATAAATTCCAATTACGGCAATAATTGGAACATATCGAACATTGGAAAAACCAATAATAAAATAGTAACTAATCTTATTTTTGGTCTAATGTTTATATAAACCATGTGATTGGTAATTATAACCAATACCACATGTAATTAAATATGTTAATATCCATTATTTTTATTAAATACGTGTTGTTTGATTTGCATTTGATTAAATAAAAGAGGTACATATATGACTATCTTTAATAATTTGAATATCAAAACAACAAAAAATTATGACCATTTAAAGACAGTTAGACGAAGCGTGAGCTTATCACCACGCAATGCATTGGCAATTGAAGAGTTAAAAGTATTATACGAAAGTGAGGCAAACGCCCAAGCAACAACAAGTGACATAATAAATTGGGCGTTAAGTTGTTTAATTGATGCAATAAACAATGAAGAGGACGCCCAAATTGAGTTAATAATAAATGGAATTGATGGCCAATAATGGGGGCAATTAACATGTTTAATTTGATTGTACGCCCAAACAAGCGTATTGACAAAGATTTGTTTTTGCAAAGCGTCAAATATGCCAATGATATTTTGAAAAAACCAGTAATATTGCGTATTTTGAAAGTTGGCCAAAGCACAAATTTATTTGATGATCATATTATATCAATTTGCGTGGAAATACGCCAATATAACTTTAAATGTAGGGCATATAAATGTGATAACGGCCATTTGGATAAAAACCAATGGGAAGTTGTAAACGCAACAAATGAGGTTGTAACATTGGATTATAACGTGGAATATTCAACAATAAACCACATGACAATTGAAAAATACAACGAATTATGGCCATTATTAAATTATGCATTGGAGCAACGCAAAATGGTGCCAAACGGGAACCATCAAGGATTTAAAAATATTACAATAAACAATTTGAAAAATGCATTAAACAATTTGGAGTTTAAAGCATGTACTGGAGCAAATGACGATGGCACATTGTTTTTAAAGCCATATATAAAGGAGTTTACAAATTATAATGATTAAATCAAAGGTCAAAATAAGGAAAAAATAATATTAACGTAATGGTTAATTGCTCCAGGAAATGAAAGAACAATTAACCAACAGTTATGTTTATTTTTGTTAACAAATAGCATATAAATGTTATTGCTTTTTATTTTGATTTAAAGGAGCGTTAAATTATGGAAATTTTAACAAATCCAGCAATAAACATTGATAACAAAAATATACGGGTATATTGGAATATTGACCAAAACGCCGTTGCTTTTATTGTTACCAATTCCAAAGACAATAAACGGTTTGGAAGTGGGGCAACGTTAGTTTATAGCCCAAATATTAATGAAGACGTGGAGCGTTTAAATGCAATGTTTAAACGTGAGATAAGGGGGCGTTTAACAACATTTTATGAGGTGCCAATTACCATTGAAGATGCCGAAAGGTTGGCCAATGGATTGTTAAATTATGCTGATGCATACCAAGTTTTAGGGCGTAAAATAACAGCAAACCAGGTATTGGAAGATATAGACAACAAAGAGTTTGGGCAAATATTCCATGAAGTGCAAAAAGAAGTGGAGGGCATAGGCCTGGAAGATGCCATAATTGATGATCCAACCCCAGCCCAAAACCATGAAAAAATAAGCCCAAATAATGACATAGTGCGTGACACCAACCCAATAAATGGATTTAAAGAGTATTTAAAACAATACCATAATAATGAGTTATACAACATTAATAAGGGGGTAAATTTGCCACAAAGCATTGTTATTGATTGGGGCAATTTAAATGTGTTTGACGATTATTTGGGCAATATGGTTGTTATTAACCCCGACAATGCAAATGGTTTATTAAACCGTGCTTTAATGGATTTAATAACAAATAAGCATATTGACATTGACGATGACATTATTATTAAATTTGATAACCTGGAGCATACACCAACCAATATGTTGTTAGCAAATAAAGTTGGTCATATGATCCAAACGGAGGGCATTATAAAAGGCGTTTTAGAACCCACATTTTATTATAAAACGGCCGTGTTTGAGTGTAAAAAGTGCATGACATTGCATGAGATTGAACAAACCGAAATTGGACGCATTATTGAGCCAACGGTATGTATGAATTGCCAAACCCGTGACTTTAGATTGTTAAAGTCCGAAAGCGTGGCCGAAGATTTAAAATATATACGCCTCCAGGAGCCAACCGACGATTTAAGCACCGACGAAAAACCACGTAACATATTATGTTGTTTAACTGGTAAAAATACCCGTAACATTGTTAATGGTGCAAAAATACGCATTATAGGTGTTTTAAATGGGCAACATAGTGATGACGGCACCAATAAATTTGTTATTGATGCAAATAATGTTGTTAGATTGGAAGACAAGCAAATTGAAATTACCGACGAAGACGAACGGGCAATTATTGGATTATCAAAAAACCATGATATAATCAATATTTTGATAAATTCCATTGCTCCACATTTGCATATACCAAAGCAAATTAAATTGGCCGTATTATGTTATTTGGTCAAAGCTGGATATACAAACACCGAACGCCAGGACATACACATATTAATAATTGGAGATCCTGGAACGGGTAAAACCCAATTAAAAGAAAGTGCATTTAAATTGACCGAAAAAGGCATAAAAGCAAGTGGAACAAATGCAAGTGGCGTTGGATTAACTGGAGCCGTTGACAAAGACCCCGTTTTAAATGTGCCAATGGTAAATCCTGGAGCCATACCAATGGCCAATAATGGGCATTTATTTTTAGATGAGAGCGAAAAAATGCCCCGTGAAGAGTCACAAAAAATGTTGGACGGCATGGAAAGTGGAGAGTTTACCATAAGCAAATGGGGGTTAAATGAAACGTTACCAGCAAAAACCAGCATATTTGCCATAGGCAACCCCGTATTTGGACGGTTTGACCCATACAGTAACAAAAGTATTAATGACCAATTGAATATATACCCACCGTTATTGTCACGGTATGACCTGGTAATTGCTTTAGAAGATAAACCAAACGTGGAAATGGACACAAAAATTGGCCAGTCAATTTTAAATCAATTTAAACCAAATGATTATGCCACCAAAGATGACGGCACCATGAGGTTGACACATGACCAATTACGCAAATATTTGGCATACGCCAGGCGTAATTATAACCCAATACCAATTAATGATGACGAAATGGAGCAACAATTAATTGATTATTATAATGAGGCACGGGCAATGGGCAAAGATGCACGTAGTTTTTTGGCCGTCAACCGATTTGCTGGAGCTATTGCCAAATTGCAATTAAATGACCATATCCATATGGAAGATTACAACATGGCAATTGACATGCAAAACTTTAGTTTAAAGACATTGGGCATGGATCCATTGGACGGTAAAATTGACATTGACAATGTGCGTGGTAATTTAAACAATAAGGATAAACGCAACCGTGATGCCATTAAAAAGGTAATGAGGCATTATATAAATAGTGATGACAATTTGGACGTTGACAGCATACCAAAACAAACATTGATTGATGAGTGCCAACGCCAATTTGATATGGGCAAAAGCACATTTTATAAAGCATTTAAACAATTGAAAAATGCAAATGAGATATACGAAACCCATAAACAAGTGTATTTTAAATATTAATAAGGTGTAAACATGGAAAAATTAAAACAAAGTGCAATTAAACAATATGATGACGATATAAAAGGATTTATTAAGAATGAATTAAAACCACATGGTTATATTATCACAAACAAAGGCATATGCCAAATAAACGCATTTGCAAACCAATTTGACATGGTGGAAATGGACATTATAATGGATTTAATCAATGATCATGTGACCAATTATTGGGGCATACCATATGAGATGCAAAAAGAGATCATAAAAAATGGTTGTTTGGAATTATTACCAATGACCACCAAAGATGCATTAGACCATTATTTGGAATATGTGACCATATCCAGCACCATGATTGATGACAAAGATTTGCAAAACCAGGTAAATGAATTAATTAAAACTAATGAGAAAAAGCATAAAAAAGCGTTTAAGGGGGGTTATAATAGCCCCGAATATCAAAGTCAAGTTTTAATTAATAATAACGTATTTTTATGTAATAATAACTATTGGATATTTGACAAAAAGCAAAGCAAGTTTTTAAAAATTGGTGGCAAAGATATTGCCCAAATGATGGTCAAAGAATATGGCAAAAACTTTAATGCAACCCCAATTGACATTATGGAGTATATGCGTATATCATACCCGTTTTTTGTTACCAAAACCGATTTGCCATTGCGTTATAATAACCAAATGGTTAATAAATCTAAATTGGAAGTTTTAAAAAAGGATTATGCAAAGATTAATAAAATAATCAATGATTGTGCATAAAACTTTTTACCTTTTTTTATTTTTCATAATTTAATAGCTCCACAAATTGAGCAATGCCTGGAGCATCAAACCCAAATAATGATGCACCAGGTAATTGCAAAAATACGTATTTACATGTGAAGTAATGTGAAGTAATGTGAAGTAATGTGAAGTAATGTGACATTATGTGACCATCAATTGCATACGATAATAAAATTTAATGAGATAATGCCAGGCACCTGGAGTTGATCATTTGATGCAATGTGATATTATGTGATTTAATATGAGCATCGAACGTGATAAAAAAAATATAGATAAAA
>Ga0265299_10003469_pt1 | contig 15354 bp, 19 predicted proteins | sample AusTroGonzalo_MG_4_FD_193485 | JGI IMG/M metagenome (GOLD analysis project Ga0265299, IMG submission 193485) | Bovine rumen microbial communities from tropical cattle in Woodstock, Queensland, Australia - Gonzalo_02 | ecosystem: Host-associated > Mammals > Digestive system > Stomach > Rumen ... | reverse complement strand
GCGGAAATGCTTTCGACGATGTAGGAGGCGGAGGCGTAGGTCACGGTCGCCCCCTTCGTCGGGAGCGACGTGCCGCTCTTGACTACGCCGTCCACGGTGAAGCGCACGCCGGGGTTCGAGACGACGGCGATCGCGTCGTTGGCGTCCTCGTCCTGGATGTATTCGAGGTCGGCGGTGGATTCCTTGGACTCGTTCTCACGGATGTAGCCGGAGAAGGTTCCGCCGAGGAAGCCGATTTCGACCTGTCCGGAGGGTAGCTGGGTGACTGATGTTGCCATTTGGGGTTCCTTTCGGTTATCGGGTTGAAAAGTTGAAGAGTTGAAAAGTTGAAAAGTCAGGCAGCCGGCGGCCAGTCGAAGGAGGAGAGCCAGAGTTCGCCGGAAAAGGTGGCGACGAAGCGGGGGCCGTCGGCCTCGGCCTCCTCGGGGCCGTGGAAGGTCCAGACCTGCTCGCATGGGATGGCGGCGGCGAGGGCCGCGCGGAACTCCGGCGAGTCGAGGCGGCGGGCGAGGAAGGCGCGGGCCACGCCGAAGTCGTCCGAGGCTGAATCGTCGCCGATCGGCACGGAGAGCGAGAAGGTCAAATCAAACGAGCCGCAGACTGGCGACCCGGACTCGTCCTCGATGGTCTCGCCGGTTTCGGCCGAAACGCGGAAGGTTGGCGCGGTGGATTCGTCGGCCTGCATCCATCGCATGAGCGGCGTGAACGACATGAGCGCCGGGCAGAGTTCCGGCGCGGCGTCGATGAAGTGCATCAGCGTGGCGCGGGAGACTGCGTCGGCGAGGGTGAGCGGTTCGGGGATGTCGATGAAGGAGTCCACAGGACGGTTGAAAGGTTGAAAAGTTGAAAGGTTGAACGTTGGAGAGGGTCAGGCGAGGGCCTTTTTGAAGGATTTTTTCATGGCGTCTTCGAGCTTTTTGGCAAGGTGCTTCTCGATTTTCAGCACCACGTCGGCGCGGGCGAGCTCGAACGCCCTGTCCAGGCGGGTGTCGATGCCGTCCGTCGTGCGGGGGACCATGGCGCGGGTGAGGTCCGAGCGGTATTTCATCACCGACTGCACCCCGGCCGCGACCTGGTCGCGGATGTGGTACTCGGCCTGCCGCGCGACTATGCCGCCGTCAGTCCGGAACTCGGTCTTGGCCTTCGCGGCCCTGAAGGCGGCCAGGACGAGCGACTTCACGAAGCCTTTGGAGCTGTTGCGGCACTCCCGCTCGTGCTCGGCGAGCTTCTCGAGGTCGGGCCGCTCCGCGCCCCAGAGGGATTCGCGGCGGATCTTCCCGGTCTTCGCGTCGCGCACCCAGAGCCGGATGCGCGTGACCTTGGTCTCCTTCCTCTTTTTCCCCTTCCCCCGGCGGTCGGCGTTGACGCGCTCCGTGAGCTTGCCCTTCATGGCGACGGCGCGGCCCTGCGCGATCTGGCGGGTGGCGAGCCAGCGGACGAGCTTCCAGTTGCGGTTCGCGTTGCCCCGGTGCCCGGGCTTCGGCCAGGCGACCATGTCGTGGGTCGCGCCGAGGGAGCCGCGCAGCCGCTTCAGGGCGAAGTCGCACCAGTCCACGAGCTTGTCGGCGAGGGCGATTTTGGTTTCGCGGGAAGACGCCTTGACGTAGCGTTCGAGGGCTTTCCGGAAGCCTTCCTCGTCCACGTAGAAGCCCGCGAGCTGCGCCTTGCCGCTCATCGCGGGACCCCCTGGATGGAATAGGCCGCGTCGCCGGGGACCCAGCGCACGGACTCGACGCGGTACTTGCGCGGCGCGCCGTCGATGGAGAGGAGGTCGCGGGGCTTCGGGACGAAGACGCATTCGGCCGCAGGGACGGAGAGGGAGACGGAATCGTCCCAGGAGATCCCGGAAGCGCCTTCCCCGGCCGACGCGCCGCCCCCGACATCGGAGACGGCGCACGACACGGAGAAGCGCTTTGCGCCGCGCGAGAAGGTGGCGGTCTGCGGGAAGTCCGCAAGGACCCCCCGCAGGTCGCCATCGAGCATCTCGCGCGTCAGCGGCATCGTGCGCTACTCCGTGACGAGGCGGACGACTGCGTCCTGGGCCTTCTTGACGCCGAAGAGCAGGCCGAGTTCGGCAATGACCTTGCCGCCGCCCTGGACGACCTCGGTGTACTGCACGCTGAGGCCGCTTTCCGGCTCCGCGATGATGCGGCGGTAGCGGACGTCGCCTTCGCCGGACGAAATGAGCTGCTCGGGCGCGCCGGCGGCGACGGCGATGGCCGACTGTCCGATGACGGCGGCGGCGAGATGCTCGGAGTTGTGCGGGAGGTCCACGTACTCGTAGGCCGGATAGCCGACGAGACGGCCGGGGATGACGCCCTCGGAGACGGCGTTGCGGGCCTCGGCGAGGGCGATGACGACCTGCTGCAGGGCGATGAGCCTGGAGGCCGTCAGCGCGTTGCAGATGAAGGCGCCGGGGACGCTCTTCAGCTTGTTTTTGGCGGCGGCGCGGAGCGCCACGATGGTGTCGGTGTCGAAGTCGGCGTCGGTGACGACGTCGCCGGCGCCGGAGCCGTAGTTCGCGGCGGTGACGAGGCCGAGGGCGGCGTCCACGCAGGTCTGCGCGACGACGACGGCCGCGGCGGCGATCTGCTTCCTCCACCAGGCGGCGACGAGGCGTGCGGAGAGCTCGCCTTCGATGGCCTCGAAGGCGGCGCCCTTGAAGGTGTTGACGGTGACGGGGACGCCGGTGACGGATCCGGACGGCGTGACGAGCGTGCCGGGGGTCTTGTTGCCGACGGTGAGCGCGCCGACTATCGGCACGATGTAGTCGTTGCCCTTGACGAGCCCTTCGGGGTGGTCAAGTTGCGTCGAGAACGCCCCGAAGTAGGGGAGCATCGAGAGGATTGCCTCGATGATGATGTCGTCGATTTGGGCCTCGGAGAGGCCGGTGAATGATGTAGCCATTGTGTGTTTTTCCTTTCGTTTGGGGTGGATGGTGGAGGGTCCGCCTACTTGCGGAGCCCGAGTTCTTCCGCGTGGGCGCGGCGGAATTCCGCCTTTGCGCGCGGATCGGTGAGTTTCGCGTAGGCCGCCTCGGCCTGCGCCTTCTTCATGGCGGTCGCGGAGGCTTCGCCGCCCGCGGGGACATCCTCGGGGCGGAGCGCGGCGGCGGCGAAGGCCGGGTCGCGCAGGGCGCCTTTGAGCCGGCCGTTCTCGGCCTGCGCGGCCTTGAGCCCGCCTTCGAGCGCCTCAATGCGCTTCTCGGCGGCATCGACCTTGGCGGAGAGGGCCTGGACGGCGGCGAGGGCCTTTTTGGCCTCGTCCTTTTCCTCGTCCTCCTCGCCTTCGGGCTTGCCTTCGGGATTCGGGTTTTCGGGATTCGCCGGGGTTTCAGGCGCGGCCGGGGCGGGGTCGGCGGGCTTTTCGGGCGCCTCTTCGCCGGGCTGGCCCTTCTTTTCCTCGCCCTCGCCGGGCTTCTCCTCGGCGGCCTTGGCGGCCGCGGCGGCCTTGAGCTTGTCAATGCTTATTGACATGGTGTAAGTTTCCTTTCAACAATTACTGGGTGACGACGTAGATCTTCGCGGCCGCGTTGGTGGCCGAGACGATCTGGACGAAATCGGACGAGCCGAGAACGCCGATGCCGGAAAACGTCGCGGCGCCAGCCGCCGTGACGAGGTTGGTGCTGGAGAGCGTCTGGCCCGCGATGGAGCGGACGAGGGTGACGGTCCCCGCCTTGTCGAGCGCAACGTCGAGGCGGATTGCGTTTCCGGCCGCGAGGTTGACGGTGTTGGTCCCGCCCGTGGGCGAATCGACGGCGACGGAATAGAACCGGCCGTCCGCCGCGAACGCGGCTAGTGCTGCGCACCCGAGGGCGATTGCGGATGCGAGTGCGATGACTTTTTTCATTGCCTTGTGTTCCTAGTGGCCAGTTCGGCCGCCTCAGCCAGCTGCAAAGCGAGGTCTATGGCTGTCTCGATCCCGCCTGTTTGGTCCGCCAGCCCCGCCTTGACGGCGCTGGCGCCGACGAGCACGCGCCCGTCGAAAACCGTTTCGTCCGCTTCCGGACGCGCCGCCTTGACGGCGGCCTTGAAGATGCCCGCGACTTCGAGGATCTGCGCCTGCAGGAGCGCCCGCTGGTCGTCCGTGAGGGAAGTGCCGGGAGTCCCGGCGCCCTTGTGGGCGCCGCTTGAAATGACATCGACGCGAAGCCCCTTGGCGTCGTAGGCGCGGCTCTTGTCGAGGATGGCGCAATAGACGCCGACGCTGCCGACCTCGCCCGTGATCCCCACGACGAGTGCGTCCGCCTGCGACGCGATCCAGTAGGCGGCGGAGGCGCAGAGGTCTGAGGCGAGCGCCACGACGGGCTTTCCGGAGGAGCGCACCGCGGCGGCGCAGTCCGCGACGCCCGCGACGGATCCGCCGGGGGAGTCGCAGTCGAGGACGATGGCGCGGACGGCGGGGTCTTCGCCGGCCTTCCGGACGGCGTGGGCGACGCGGTCCACGTCGCATCCGCCGCAGGCCATCGCCATGCCGTCGAGGTGCCGGCCGCAGACGCCGCGCAGCCCGACGCGGGCCACGCCCGGCGCCGGGAGGTCGTAAAGACGCGCGGGCGCGGCGGGGGCGTCGTCGCCCCCGTCGGCCGCGCTTGCCGACGGTGAAGCAACAAGACCGGCGGCGGAACCATGAACCAGGATTGTGTCGGACGCGTCGAGCCGGGCCGCGATGGCGGCGCCGAGCTGCGCGTCGATCGCCTCGAAGGCGGACGGAAGGAGCGCCACGGGGCGGCCGCGCAGCATGAGGGCGATCCGGTGGAGGGGGGCGCTATTCATCGCGGGTGTCCTTTCGTTGGCCAGGATCGTCGCCGCCGTCCGGGGCGGGGGGCGGGACGCCGTTGAGCTGCAGGTCGGCGAGATCCGATTCCGACACGCCGCCCTCGGCGGCGATTTCGCGCCGCAGGCGGACTTCCCCGGCGCGCCGCCTCAGCGTCTCCTCGTAGTCGTAGCCGTAGGAGCCGAGGGCGTCCGACCAGGTCATCAGGCCGGAGCGGAGCGCCATCATGTGGTACTGCACGGCGGACTGCGGGTCCACCCAGTCGTATCCGGGGCGCAGCCACTCCCACTTGTCCCACTCGGAGCGCCCGTAGGCGTCGACAGGCGCGGCGGAGAGCTCGCCGTTGCGGATGGCCTCGGCCACGGCCCAGGCGACGGCGGGCCGCATGGCCTCCCGCTCGAGCCAGTCGCGCCAGCCGTTGATGGTCTTGGCCGCCTGCAGGATCGCCGTCTTGGACGAGGCAAAGGTGGAGTCGGCGAAGTACATCAGGAGGAACTCGTAGGGGAGGCGGAGGCTCATCGAGATGAGCTGGAGGTTAAGCTTCACGAAGGGCGCGTATTCGCCGCCGGGCTGGTTGTTGGCGAAGGGCGAAAGGGTCTGGCCGGGTTCCAGCTCGTAGATCGTGCCGTCCCGGAACTGCGCGAGCGGGTGCGCCGCGCCGGGGCGCGAGGAGCGGCCCTTGAGCTGGCCGCCGCCCTGGAGCGTCCAGGCGGCGAGGGCGCCCATCTTGTATTTCTTCAAATTGGCGGCGTTGATCTCGCCGATGTCGGCGCAGACGTTGGCGACGGTCGCTAGGTCGGGCCAGCCGCGCACCTGGTCGGGGCGGTTGCGCGACGTGACGTAGATGCCGGAGCGGATCTTGCGGGAGGGGGAGTCGGCGCGGAAGCCGCCGCTCTTCTCGTCGCGCTCCTGGACGTTCCACCAGATCACGCGCCCCGCGGCGTCCGTGCCGTAGGCGAGGTCTTCGCCCTGCGCCGGGCGTATGCGCTCGCTCTCGACGAGGGAGAAGCCGCCGGAGGCGTGCGGGACGAGGAGCAGTTCGCCGTCGAAGAGGCGGGCGCGGACGCACTCGGCGAGGATCCCCGCGAAGTCGCGGCGTCCGGAGGCGTCGGCGCGGCGCATCCAGCCCTTCATCCAGGCTTCCGCCTCGGCGTTCCAGCCGGCATCGGACGTCCGCGCCTGCAGCCGCACCTTGCCGCCGACGACGTTGTCCTCCAGGGCGCGCATGGTGCCCTGGGCGACGGGGTTGTTGCGCCTGAGGTCGTGGCAGCGCGCCAGGACGGCGTCGCGGTCGGCCTGCGGGAGGAGGCGGTCTTCGTCGCCCGGTTCGGCGCGGCCGAGGACCCGGAGCGACATGCGCGCCGTCGATTCGAGCGCGGCGTCGAGGATGGAGCGGAACCAGCTCATGCCAACGCCTCCCGGAGATCGGCGCGGAGGGCGCCGCCGCCCTTGCCGAGCATCGCCTTGACCTGGTCGAGGAGGCCGTCGGCCTTGTCCTGGATGGCGCCGATGTCGTTCTTGGTCACGGAGCGGCCGCCGATGGAGTAGGATGACACGTCGAGGCCCGACGACGCGGCCGCCGCGACCAGCGCGTATTGCGCCCAGCGGTTGATGAGGATGCGCGCCTCGGCGACTTCGGTGGAGCCGGCATTAAAACGAGATTCGGCCTCCGCGACGTACGCCGTCCGGAGCGCCTCGATGTCGGCCTCGATCTGACCCCTTATGTCAACTTGCGCCAATTGGGTGCCCTTTCCACCCTATGGCGCTCCCAGTTCCCTTTTTTATTTATTTCGTTGATTTGCGGCTTTCTTTCCAGTTCCCTCGCTGGGAGGAGCGGCGAGAATGGAGGCGAACTCCGGGTGCCGTCGGGCGATCCGCCATGCGACGAGGCGCCCGGATGCGCGCTTGTATCCGGCGGCGCATGCGGCGTCCCAGACGGTTTTGCGCTGGAGGATGGCGTGGACGAAAATCATCTCCTTCGCCGAGAGCTGCGCGAAGGTGTAGAGCAGGCGCCTCAGTGCGTCGAGATCAGGCACGGCGGACCCCTTTCCTCATGGCTGCCTTGAACGCGCCGAAGATCTGCATCATCTCCTGGCGCTGCTCCAGCGGGCAGCCAGGCATCGCCGAATAGTCGGCCGAGACGCTGGCGCGGGTCCCCCGCGTCGGCGCGAGGCGCAGCGTGATGTGCCACAAGTGGCGGTATTCGGCCTCTTCCGGCCAGCCTTCGATGATGGTGCCCTCCCTGTTGCCGCAGATCCTGTCCAAGACCTGGCGGGCGAAGTTCGCGGCGCGCACCGAGACGGCGCCGGGGCCGGCGTCGAGGGCCGGGCAGTGGGCGAAGCAAAGGACTGGTTTCGGATCGGGCGCGGCCTTCTCGACGACGGATCCGAGGGTGATTTCGATTTCGCGGTTCATTTTGCCTCCTGTTTCGGCGGTGTCAGGTATCTTATCCGCGCCTCGAGGTCGGCGCGGATGAGGGAGTCCGTGCAGCCGCACCGGGAGGCCTTGAGGTGGATGTAGTGGTTCGCCATCCACAGGCACTCGAGGGCGCGGCCGGTCAGGTAGTCGAGGCGTGCGTCGGCGATGTATTCGCCGATGCCCCGCCCGTCGGGGAGCCGGCATGGGTCGGCATAGGCGTCAGGCATTGGCAGCCTCCCTCCGCCCGATCGCGGCGATCCGATCGCGCACCGCTTCCGCCGTGGGCTCGGCGCCCTCGGCGCGCCATGCCGAGATGGCGAGTGCGGCGAGGCCGGCAGCCGCTGGCGCGGCAAGGCTCGTGCCGCTCGCGACGCGCCAGCCGCCATCCTTCCAGGGGACGCGGATGTCCACGCCCGGCAGCAGCACGTCGGCGCCCGATGCCGAGAACGGCGCCGCCCTGCCCTTTCGGTCGCAAGCGCCGACGGCGACCACCTCCTCGAAGCGGGCAGGGTAGGCCATCCCCTTGGCTGGATCGTTGCCGGCGCCGGCAATCACCAGCGCGCCGCCCGCGACGAGTTCCCGGATCGGGTCGCGCAGCTTGGACGCGCCGCGGTAGGCGGCGATGGAGATGCTCACGATGTCGAAGCAGCCGGAGTCCGCAGCGGCGCGGAGCGCGGCCAGGACGGCCATGCAGCCGTCGGAGTGGCCGTCCCTGTCCATGGCCTTGTAGCATGTGATCTCCGCCTTGGGCGCCCAGGCCAGCAGCACGCCGCAGACTGATGTGGCGTGGCCGCCGAGATCCTCCTTGCCTTCGTTCCAGACAAAGTTGCGGCAGCCCTTGAAATCGATTGAGCCGACGACTGCGGCATGGTCGGGGACGCCGCCGTCGATGACGAGGACTCGGACGCCCTCGCCGCCGGCCCTGCGCCACGCCGCGGGGATCCGGACGGACGCCGGCCCCCAGTTCTCGCCGAGGATCTTCCTGCAGATGTTTTTCAGAAGTCCCATTTGTCAGCCCTCCCCGTATCTAGCCAGGATGCTGCGCGCCGTGTCGATGTCAATTGCCAGCAGGGTGGGCAACTTCTCACGCAGAGAGTCATCGACATCCTTGACAATCGACCGCAGCAATCCGACGAGCCACTTGTTCTCTTCGGCCAGCTTGGCGTTTTCAGTCTCGGCGGCCTGGCAGTTGGTCTTGAAAGACTCCTTGCAGCGGCCGCACCGATCCTTGATAATCTCATCGAACGTCTGGCGGTGGACTTCATTTCTGAAAACGTAGTCCTTCCCCTCGTCAACTAGGCGCTCCCATCTGTCCGGGAGTTCGGAGTTCGGGAACTCGGAGCGGAAAAAGGACAGTGCCTCTTTGAGTCCGTTGGCGAGATAGAGGACGAGATCGGCCTTGTGGCCGGATTCAAAGTCGAACTCAAGCTGCTCGCCGTTTGCGCACCGGCCCCCTCCGCCAAGGGCGTTCGCGCCGTCAGCCATGAGCGTGGCGTTCGCCTCGGCGATCTCCGGTCCGGGCGTTTCCGACGACGCAACCACTTCCCCGTTCGCGTCCATGACGAGGTAGGAGCCCCACGGCGCACGCTTGACCCACCAGGGGCGCGGACTGGCGTATTTCCGGACTTCGTCGTCGGTCATACTGCGCCGCCTTCCGCCTTCCGGGCCAGGGCCCGCAGCGTCTTACGGTGGCCGCGCCTCAGAACGGCGCGCATTGCGGCGACCGCCATGTCAGCGCACCGGCAGCGGGAAGCGGCGGAACACGCGCCCACTTCCCGGTCGTCGAAGCGCAGCGAGGCGCGCCAAGCCTCGGTCTCCCGAACTAGCGTTATCGTGTAAACATGGCTGTCGTGGTCGTTTCGCCAGGTCGCGGCGAAGTGCTCGCACCCGGCTGCCGCGAAGCGGCTGAACTCAATGCCAAGCTCCTCGATTACCAGTGCCTTCTCCATGTTCATTCGACACCTCCCTTCGGTTCCGCCTTGGCGAAGATCCACCGGATGAGTTCGCGGATCGGCGCGTTCTCGCATTTATTGAGCTCGGCCGGAACTCTCTCCGGGTCGATGCTCAGCTCGTTGGCGATCAAGTCGCAGTTGCGCGCAGGACCGACGAGGGCGGCGCGGGCGGCCGCCCCGATGTTTATTGCCAGTTGGTGCAACCGGAATTCGTCATTGTCAGACTCGGCCTTATAAGCCATCCTTTCTATCTCGGACAAAAGGCCGCGAACCTTCGCCATGTTGAGCAGCCTAGAATATTCGGCCTCGACGCGGGCGAAGTGCAGCCGCTGCTCGGCAACCGCGACCGTCACGCTACGGCCATCGGAGAGAGTGTCGCGCCCTATTTGCTCGCGCTTCACCGCCGCCTCGATGAGGCCGGCGTAAACGCGGAGATACACACCCGCGATGTCGCCGTCTTTGTCCAGTTGTTCGGCGTTTTCGCGCATCTTTGCCACGACGTCCATCACTCTTGCGTTATTTTCCATCGTCTAGTCCTCCAATATCACGCGCTCGCCGATAAACAGCACGTAGCGGTCTTTCGCGAACTCGCCGAGGTCGCGGTGCTGGACGGGGTCGGCCGCGCCCAGGCGCGTGAATAGCGTGCCCTCGCCCTGCCGCCCGGCGTAGAACGCCATCCGCGGCGAATACCTGCTGTAGCCGCACTGGAACTCCAGCACGGCCTTCTTGCCGTCGTGGATCTTCCTGCGCCAGTTTTCGACGCGGACGTTCCAGTAGTCGCTAGCCTCGCGGAACTCGACGTGCTTCACGCCCGAGTCGATCAAATGATACCAGGGGCGCTTCAAGCCCAGGTGCAGCACCGCGCAGTCTTCCCGTTTCAGCGTCCGCATTTCTTTTCCTCCCGACGCCTGCAGATGTAGGCGTCCACCTTGACGGCACACTTCTCGCAGAGTTCCGACATATGCGGGATCACCACTTCCCCGCGTGCGTTATAAACGTTGTCCTGGTTTCGTATCACGTGGCTCCACGCCTCCCATCCTCGGATCGGCGCGCCACATATGTCACAGCATGTCATTGTTCCTGTTCCTCCGTTTCCTGTTCCTGGTTTTCGTCGGAGTCCTCGGTCACGCCGTCCAGCGGCGGCCGCACCCCGGCGTATTCGGCCGCCAGAAGCGCGAGCTTCTCGGCGTCCATGAAATGTTCGGCGAGCTTGTTGGGATTAACCCAAACTCCGTTTGCGCGGTACATGGCGGTCATCTGCGAGCAGTAGTCGATGTCGCCCAGCGCCGCCCTCGGTATCTCCCATTGCGGCGCGCCGTGCCTCGCCGCGATGCGATCGGCCAGCATGTCGAGGAGCGCGTTGGAGTTGGCGACGAGGACCTGCACGGTGCGGCCGCGCCCCTGGCCGCGCTTGCCTTCGTCGATGTCCACCGTCCGTTGCTCGTAGAGCGCCGGGACGCGGAATCCGGCGACGCCGACAACCGGCCAGACGCCAGCGATGGAGAGCGCCGCGTCATATACTTCGTCGGAGCGGTACCGGCAGTCCACGCAGCAGGCCTCGCAGTTCGTCTCGGCCATGAGTTCGTCGAGTTCCGCCCAGGCGTGGAGCTGGCCGCGCCACACCTGCGCCGAGGCGGCGTCGGAGCGGCGGAACTGGCGCATAACCACGACCATGTAGCCCTTTTGGACGTCCACTCCGCCGAACGTCACATAGTTGGAATCTACGCCGCCAGCCCCGTCTTCGTCCTTCCACCGCGGCGAGCAATCTGGGTAGTCGGCGGCGCGCCCTTCCAGCTGCGTGCCCGAGACGCGGGCGTCGGCAGGGACGAAAGGCTCGCCGAGGTCGCTGTTGATGAAGTCGCGCAGCTTGTCCGGCTCGTGGGCGGCACGGATGAACTTGCGCGCCAGCGCCGGAAGGTCGGCCCACGGCGCGAGGATGCCGGGAACGCGGAACGACTCGACGCCCGGCTCTGCGTCCGGAAGCGGATCGCTCCAGCGCCCGGCGCCGACCGCCGCACGGCGTCCGGCCTCCGTGAATGACTGGCCGCACTGCGGGCAGACAAGCGCCGCTAGGCCGGGCTGGCCGTCCGGCCATTTGACGCAGGTCTTCCACGCGGGCGCGAACCAGGCGCCGCAGGCAGGGCAGGGGATCTCGTAGGCGCGGCGGGAACCGCGCATGTAGGCCGAATGGATCGCGCCGGTCGGCGTCGTCGGCGTCGAGAGCATGAGCGTCTGCGAGTTCCAGAAAGCCTTGGTGCGCTGGAGGGCGAGCGAGACGGCGTCGGCCTCGTCGGACTTCTCACCCGGAAACTTGTCCACCTCGTCGAGGAGGAGGTAGCGCACGGGGCGCGACGAGATCTGCGCGGGGGAGTTGGCGCCGACGCCGGCTACGGCCCCGCCGTTGACGAGATCGTAGGACAGGTACTGCCAACCGGCCTTGCGGTCCTTCGGGATGAGAGCAGCCAGCGCGGGCGAATCCTCAAACAGCGGCTGGATGCGCCGCGCCGATGCGGCCCGCGCCAGATCTTCGGAGGGATAGACGAAAAGCGCCGGGCCCGGCGAGCAGGCCATGGCACGCGCCAGCCACACATAGGCCAGAGTGGTTTTGCCTGTCTGCGCGCCGGCCTCGACGACCACGAGGCGCGTGGACGGCTTGTCTAGCGCGTCCATGATGCCGCGCATGTAGGGCGCTACCGAGGCGCGCCAAGGGCCTTTGTATGCGGATGGCTGGCGGGCGCCAAAGACGATGTTTGACTCCGCCCACTCTACGAGTGAGAGAGCCGGCGGAGGCGCGGCGAACGATAGCGGCGGACGAATTGCGGGGGCGTCAGTCATCGGCGGCCTCCCCCTCGCACCTCATCACCTGCCAGGTATGCGCCCAGGCTGAAAGCAGGCGGCGGACGTGGCTGTCTAGCAGCTCCGCGACGGCGGCGGCCCCGCCTGCCATGGCTGCGTCGGCCAGCGCCGGGGCGATCTCCGACGGCAGGGCGAGGAGCGCGTCGCGCACCGTCGCGCCGTCTCGGGCGCCGAGGCGCTCCACATCTTCGCGGGGGACGAGCAGCCCGCGCTCCCGGCTCAGCTCGATCTCCGCCAACTGCGCCTGCGCCCAGGCCTGGCGCTTACGCGACTCGACTATTGGCGGCACTTCCGGGCCCGACCGCCCCGCACCCTTGCCGCTTGTGATATCGCCGCGAAAAATCGCATCACGGTACTGCGCAACGGCCTTAGCACCGCGGGCGCCGCGAGTGGCGTACCAGGCCAACGCCTTTTCGGCCTCGATCTTGCCGTCGGCGTCCAGCGGCGGCGCGGCCGGATCCTTGAGCGCCTTAGCGACCGCCTGGCGCGAGACGCCCAGCATCACCGCAAGCTCCGACGGCTTGACTTTAAGCCGGGGTTTTGCCATACTTAATTCAGCCTTATTCATACTTCCTCCTTTCAGGGGTTGTAGGGTCCGTCCTCCACCGTCTCGCCAGTCACGGCGTCGGTGAATGTGCCGACAGGGGCTTCGGCGGTTGTTTCGCCGCCCTCGTCGGGCTGGATGGAGGATTCGTCAAGAGGTGGGGTTGGTGGGGTTGAACCCCCATTTTTAACTTTTTCATTGAAAAATTTTTTCTTTATAAAAGTTTGAAAAGGCATTTCAACCCCACCACCCCCACCAGGTGAACTTCGATCACCTGGCGGCGAAAGACGCCATAAAGTGTGCCCGGCGGAGATGCGCGAGGATAATCCTAGAAGTTCTGATAAAGCGATTTTTGTGTTTTTGAAGTAGATGCCGATGTAGTGCGCCGTGAGGGTCTGTTTCGCCCGCTCGTCGTACTCCTCCGGGGTCACGGAGCCTGCCGGGAAGACTATCCGGGTTGCCGGATCGTGGCCGCAGTCGTCACCACCGCCCTTGACGAGGAGATTCCGCAGCTCGTTGGCGGTTCCTTCCCAGGGCTGCCCCAACTCCGTCATCACGCGCACCAGGACGGCGCCGAGGAAACGGTCGGACATCACGGAGATGAGCGGCTTGTCGCTCTCGGCCCGGTTGAGCGCCTTTTCAGTTTCCTCCCGGAACCCGAGGGCGACGCCGCACCGCCAGCACCAGTCCGCCCAGTCAGGGTGCCGCCTGTTGAGACCTTTCGGCGGGGTGTCCTTGACGCGAAGGGCGCGGGAGAGAGTCCAGCACAGCCAGGTCATGAGGCCGTCCCGCGCCTGGGAGATCTCCTCGGAAAGCTCGCCGTCGGATGTGGCCCGGCCCTCCTGGCGCTCGAAGACGATGTTGATGAGGCGGTCGGCCAGTCCGGCGTCTGCGGCGTAGTAGGGATTCGCGGAAGTGAGCACGACGGCCGACCTCGAGCGCAGGAACGTGAGATCCGAATCGGTGTAGAGCGTGCGCTTTTCCTTCTGGCCTCCCGTGGAAGCGCCTGAGATGGCGTCGGCCAGCCAGTGGCACTTCGAGTCCACGTTGTCGATCGTCGAAACTCCGCCGTAGCCGACGGACACCCAGAACTGCTCCTCGCCCTTGTCGGTCTTGTCGGCAGTAGATACGCGCTCGGTGAGGCCGAGGATTTCGTAGATGCCGCGGGCGCTCCTAGTCTTTCCGCTGCCGACATCGCCGCAGAGCGACAACGGCGGCTTGTTTTTGAGGTTGCGGGGCAGGGCGAGGATCCACAGGAGGAGCAGCAGGGGCGCAAGCGGGTTGTCCGGAGTGGAGATCCCGCCGACGAGGCGCATGGCGTAGAGCGGCACGCCCTCGGACTCGTCCAGCAGGTTCCAGGGCGCGCAGGTTCGCCCCATCCGGAAGAGGACGCCGTCGGTGCCGTTCTCGACGATTTCGACGCTGGTCTCTGTGATACGCGCCATCTCGCCGTCGCCGTTGGACACATAGAGAGCGTTGTCATGGCTCTCCCAAAAGAGCGAGGGCGCGACCTCGATGGATCTTGAGTCATACATCGCCGCTTCCCGGCACGCCTGCAGCAATGTCCGGAAGTCGTTGGTCACGGCGTCCAGGCCGCTCGCCCACCCCAGCCAAAATTCAAACGCTTCGCTGCCCTTCTCCATGCTGTACAGCCGCCGCGTCGCGCTCTCGTAGAAATACAGCGACGCGCTGCCCGAGGACTCGGTGTCGCGGTAGAAGCCGCCGTGGGCCAGCATCCATTCGACGCCGGCCGTCTTGACCGCGGCACGCTTCTCCTCGGCGCGGGGCGGGTGCATGTGCCCCATGTCGTCGTACCACGCGGCGTTCTCTATTGCGAGCTCAACGGCCTCTCGCAACGTCGCCGCCTCCGCCGGCTTGCGCTTCGCGCCACCCGCACCCAAGCTGCTTTCGAGGTTGGGCAAATCTTGCGGCAAAGTCACCTCGTCGCAGTTTTGGCACCATTCCTCAATTTTTGCCAGATCCCATCCGGCATCGAGTGCGTCTGAGGCGTCCTTGACCTTCCTCAGGCCGATTTCGGCCGGAAGGCAGACGGCGCGCACCTTGACGCCGAGAGCTGCCAGCGCCTCTTTTTCGTCCAAGGCGAAGTGCTGGCCCTTGAATTTGTTCGCGGCGGTGTCTCGGTCGGCAATGATGTAAACCTGGACCGCCCCGACGAACTCCCTGAAAAACTCCGGCTTTTCCTTGATGCGGGTCCAGTTCGAGGCACCGCCCAGGAATGTCGTTGCGACTGCACCGGCGCGGCACATGTTGTCCACGTCCTTCTCACCCTCGACGAGAAACACGGTCTTGCCGGCTCGGACGGCGCTGGCGAGTTCCGGCCAGTGATAGAGCGCCACGGCGTTGTCGGTACCGCCAAATTTCCAGCCGCCATTGCCGTCTGGAGAGAGGCGCCGGAACCGCTTGCCTTCCAGTCGTTCGACGCGCACAATCGGCGCGCCGGTCGTGTCGATGTAGTCGTATCGCGCCACGACCTTGCTGGCGGGCTTTTTCTGCCGCCGCTCGTCGTAGTCGGCGTATAGCAGCTCCTCTTTGATGCCCAGCGCTGCGCAGATGTCGCGGCGATGGCACCCGGCGAAGCAGTTTAGCGCGGTGTTGCCGTGCTCGTCCTGCCAGACCGAGAGCGAGGCGTTTTTGTCCTCGTGGGCGGGGCACTTCGCACTGTATCCCCTGCCAGATTTCCGCGCACCGGGCAACTTCGCGACGATGTCGTCAACTGTTAACATGTTCACACCCAGTTTTGTCAACTTTCTAAAATTCCACACACGAAACGAGGCCGCGCCTCGGGCACCA